>JACXTT010007999.1_pt1 | contig 14763 bp, 17 predicted proteins | sample 9270951 | NCBI WGS metagenome assembly JACXTT01 (sample SAMN15532306, study PRJNA645909) | rock metagenome | isolation source: weathered quartz diorite | place: Puerto Rico | collected 2017-06-21
CCAGAAATGGAAAGGCGATATTGAAGGCTTCTGTGGCGCCAAGGCCGGCTTTCCCATCATCGCCGATGAGGGGCTGGCGGTGTCCAAGGCCTTTGACATGCTGCCGGCCGAAGCCTATTTGCCCGATGGCCGAACGGCGGCCGACACGGCCACAGTGCGTTCGGTGTTCATCATCGGGCCTGACAAGAAGCTCAAGTTGTCCATGACCTATCCGATGTCGGTGGGCCGCAATTTTGCCGAAGTGCTGCGTGCGTTGGATGCACTGCAGCTGACCTTCAATGTGCCACTGGCTACGCCTGCAAACTGGAACGTAGGCCAGGATGTGATTGTGGCGCTGGCCTTGAACGACGACCAGGCGCGCGAGAAATATGGCAGCATCGATATCAAGCTGCCCTACCTGCGCACGACGCGCGCGCCGAAGTAGGCCGCTGGGCCGCCCCGAGGCGACGACGGCCCCCTCGGGGGGCAGAGAGCCACACGCAGTGGGCGAACGTGGGGGCAACATCTAGTCGCCGCTGGGCCGCCCCGAGGCGGCGACGGCCCCCTCGGGGGGCAGAGAGCCACACGCAGTGGGCGAACGTGGGGGCTATCTACTAGCGCGCAATATTTTGGCGGCGCAGGAGTTGCCGGTAGGCGGATGGTGTGGTGCCCAAGCGTTGCTTGAGCGCCGCGCCCAGGTGCGACTGGTGGGCAAAGCCGCAATCGACGGCGATGCTTGCCAGGCTACTCTGGGAGGTGTGCAACAGTTTGCGCGCTTTTTGTAACCGTGCCTCCAGAATGTAGGCGTGTGGCGTGCAACCCAGTGCCTTGGTGAAGCTGCGTAGAAACCGCAAGGGCTCCATGTTGGCAGGGCGTGCCAGCAGTGCCAGCGGCAGCGGGGTTTCCAGCGTATCGTGTATGAGTTGCAGCACCTTTGCATGGGCCTGCCGGTCTGCCGTGTAGGCGCTCGCCGGTTTGCGGCTTTGGCCGCCGGGCATTTGCTGCAATCGTGCTTGCCCATGGGCCACCAGCAGTGCCGCCTGGTTGTCGATCTGCGTGAAGTTTGGTTGTGGCGCCAACAGCAGCTTGCGCAAGCACCAGCCTAGACGCAGGGCCTGGCCATCGCCGGCGTAGACCTGGCGTGGCGGGCTCTGTGGGCTATCGGCAGCAGCGTTCTCAGTCCAACTGTTCAGGTGAATGGTGAGGTATTCGCCGCCGTGGTCAGACTCCGAAAAGATGGGCACGCCTGGCGCAGTAATGGCCAGTTCGCCGGGCCATGCGTCAAAGTCCTGTCGGCTGGCGCCGCCAACGCTGTGCTCGCCACGCTGGCGCGACAGGGACAAGCCCCACACGGCCTGTTGCGATGCCTCACAGACCGAGTAGGGCGCGGCTCCAAGCAGCGCAACGCGAGCCCAACCGAGATCTAGCTGGCGCGTGTTGGAGGTGACAAATGCCTTCACGTGAAATTTCTTGATAGATTTGTGCAAGCCAAGCGGAGATGATACGTGGGAGCCCGCAATCTTGCCCATAGCCTCAACGACGAACCCATTTCAGCATGCCCGATACCTTTGACCCCAATACGCCGCTGGATTGCCAGCGTGAGCAGTTCTCCCTGCCGTCCGATCACTGCTACCTGAACAGTGCCTATATGGGGCCGCTGCCGCTACTCACCCAAAAGGCCGGCATGTCTGCAATGGCCCTGCGAGCGGCACCCATGGGGCTGACGGCGCAGGACTTCTTTGCGCCGGCTGAGCGCACACGTACGCTATGCGCGCAATTGGTCAACGCCGATGCCGAGCGCGTAGCTTTGGTGAACACTGCGGCCTATGGCCTGGGCATTGTTGCCAAGAACGTTCAGCCCAAGGCCGGGCAAAACGTGGTAATGATTGGCGACATGTTCCCCAGCAACGTCTATGCATGGCGCAATTGGCGCGACCGCGGTGTGGAGATGCGCAGCGTGGCCGCGCCCGATGCGCCGTGGTCGACCGGCGCTTGTGGTGGTGTAAGCCGGGCGCAACGCTGGAACGAGGCCTTGCTGGACGCTATCGATAGCAACACCGTGTTGGTGGCGGTGGAGCCCGCGCACTGGACCGACGGTACCTTGTTTGACCTGGAGCGACTGGGCCAGCGCTGCCGTGCAGTGGGGGCCGTGTTTGTTGTGGATGGCACGCAGACCGTAGGTGCCATGCCGCTGGATATGCAGCGCGTGCAAGCCGATGCGCTGGTGGTGCATAGCTACAAGTCCATGCTGTGCAACTACGGCCTGGGCTTTGCCGTGCTGGGTGAGCGGTTTTTGCAGGGCAGCCCGCTGGAAGAAAGTTGGCTTATGCGCGCTGGCAGCGAGAATTTTGCCCGCTTGGTGGACTATGAGGACCGCTATGCGGATGGCATGCGACGTTTTGACACCAGTGTGCGCGCCAACCCCGTGCTGATTGGCATGCTGGAGGCCAGTTGCGGCCTGTTGCTGACCTGGCAGCCGCAGCGCATTCGTGAATATCTCTTGGGCATTGCCCGGCCATCGGTGGAGCGCTTGCGTGCGCTGGGCTTTGAGGTGGCCGACGAGACTGAGCGTTGTGCGAATTTGTTTGGCGTCAAACTACCGCCAGGTCTGGCGCCCGAGGCTTGTCGCGCGCATTTGGCGCGGCAGCAGATTCATGTATCGGTGCGGGGCAGCGCCGTGCGTGTGTCGCCGCATGTGTACAACGACGCTGCGGATCTGGAACGTTTGGTGAACGCGCTGCAGGAGTTAGTGGGCGCGCCTTAGAGCGCAAGGTCGCAGCCGCTTCGAGGCCTGGTGGCGATTACGGCAATTGGCCCGCGACCAGGTTTCGCCATAGTGCGAGTGCGGTATCGGCATCGACCGGCTGTATGGTTTTTTTGCTCAGCTCGGCGCTCATGTCGGCATCGGAGTACGCGGTGAAGATGGCGTAGCCGCTGGCATACACCGAAATACAGTACAGCGGCCCGGCTTCGCTGCCGCACTCTATCCAGGTATCGGGGTGTTCGGCGTCCGCAGCGCCGGCAAAGAGCGCGCCCAGTGCGCGGCGCATATCGACCTCAGTAGGCTCCAGAACGCTGTGGCCCAAGACTTCAGTCAGGGTTGTCCATTCAAACATAGGCACCTCGCTGCGAATGCGCCCAGTGTAGAGCGAAGCGGTGATTTTGTGGGGGCTGATTTTTAGAGAACCTGGCTCTTGCAGGCGCTTGCCCCCTACATTGAATTGTGGATAAGCACCAATGCCCGGCGACAATACACACCAGGGGGCGGAACTGCGCCTGCTGATTCTCGAAAGCCACCGTGTAGCAATACCGGTGGTTTTTTTAATTGTGGATAAGCACCGTTTGGCGGTGACAATACACACCAGGGGGCAGAACTGCGCCCACTGAATATTGAAAGCCGCTGCGTAGCAATACCAGCGGCTTTTTGCGTTTTTGCGGCGGCGATCCGTTCACCTTTTTGATTCTATTTTTATGGAACATGGGATCGACCGCCGCAAATCTATTTCTCTGTTGGACCTATTTTTTTGAAAGCACGTCGAACCATGGCAACACAAACAGGCAACTTATCCGCTGCAACGCAGAACGCAGGCGGAGACACCGACGATTCGGTTGGTGACGGCAGTTACGTCATTTTGATCAGCGTTGATGGCCAAGGCCGAATACTGGTAGGGGTGGAGGGCGGCGCAGACACTGCAGCCAGCGATGACGGCGACTCTGCGGCGACAGGCGCTACGGCAAACGCTGGCGGGCAAAGCTCCGGCTATGGCGCGGGCTCTGCCGCGACGCCAGCAGCAGGCAATGGCAGCAATGGTGCCGAAAGCGGCGCAGGCGCAGTTGCCATGGCACCGGCGCGCAATATCAAAGATGCATTGACGCAGGCCTTGGAAATCTACAAGAACAATGGCCAGGTCAGCCAAAGCAATGGCGACGCCGACTTCAATGCCGGTTTTGACGGTGACAGTGGCGCCAGTGGCGATGCTGCCAACCGCAGCGCTGCAGGCGCGGGAGCAGCGCAATGAACTTCTTGCTGCCTATTCGCAATGTGGAGACTGGTGAGGAAAGGAATTTTTCTGACAAGCAACAGATCGCCAATTTTCTGGCCGGCTGTGCCAACCCGCAGCAATGGGAGGGCTGGGGCCATTTGGGCGTGTTGCCTGCGGCGCAGTTGCCAGAAGGTGCAGGCGTTACCGCTACGGCCGGCGCAGACGGTTATTAGTTGTCAAAGGCGGTTGCCTTTTGAAAGGGCAGGTGCGTGAGATGGCCAAGTTGACCCCCAAGATGGAGTTGTTTTGCCAGGGCGTGATTGCGGGCAGCACGCAATCTGACGCGTATCGCGCGGCCTATGCGGCGCAGAACATGAACGCCAACACTGTTTGCAGCAAGGCCAGCCTGCTGATGAAGCACGACGCAGTGCGCGAGCGCCTGGAAGCTATTCGCCGGCCCGTCATCGAAAAACTGCAGTACGGATTGGAGCAGGCCATGCAAGAGGCGCAGGAAGCTTTTGAGGTGGCACGCAGCAAAGAGAATGCGGCGGCCATGGTGTCGGCCGTGGTGCTGCGCGCCAAGCTCAATGGGCTGATGGTGGACAAGGTCAACGTCAATGCGTCTGTGAAAGGCACCGTGGCCTACAAGGCGAACATGCCGCCACGCGAAGCATGAGTACGGCGCGCACCATCGAATACACGCCCAGCGCCACATTGACCGCATTCCACGCCAGCAATGCGCTGGTGCGCGGTGTGCGCGGGCCGATTGGTTCGGGTAAGTCCGTAGCTTGCTGCTGGGAGATCTGGAGCCGCGCTTGCGAACAACGCGCCCAGGCTGACGGTGTGCGCAGGTCGCGCTGCCTGGTGACGCGCAACACCTATGGTGAACTGCTGACCACCACGGTGCGGACTTGGCTGGATTGGTTCCCGCAGGAACAGTTTGGCCGGGTCGTCAGCGGCGCGCCCATTGCGCAGGTGTGCCGCTGGGAGCTGGATGACGGTAGCCAGGTGGAGTTGGAGATGTGGTTTCTGGCGTTGGACCGCCCGGACCATGTAAAGAAACTGCTGTCGCTGGAAGTGACCTTTGGATGGATGAACGAGGCGCGTGAGCAGCCCAAAAGCATTCTGGACGGTCTAACCGGACGCGTGGGGCGCTACCCCCGCGCGCAGGACGGCGGCGCCACCTGGTCGGGTGTGATCATGGACACCAACCCGCCCGATGATGACCATTGGTGGTATGCGTTGGCCGAGGTGCAACAACCCAACGACTTCGCTTTCTTTGTGCAGCCCGGTGGTGACACCGAACATGCAGAGAACCTGGATTGGCTGCTGCAGACGCCCGAGACCATGGAATTGCCTGTGGGGCATGCACAGCGCAGAGCGCAGGGCCGTCAATATTACGAACGCCTCAAAGGGGGCAAGACCTCGGAGTGGATCAAGGTGTATATCAAAGGCCAATACGGAACCGTGCATGACGGCAAGCCCGTGTTCCCCGAGTGGAACGACACGCTGCACACGCAGGAGCTCGATCCATTGCAGGGCGTCAAGCTGGTGATTGGGGTGGACTTTGGTTTGACGCCGGCGGCAGTCATTACACAGACTGATGCGCGCGGGCGTCTGTTGGTGTTGGATGAGTTGTGCGGGCAGGACATGGGCTTCAGGCAGTTTCTGGAAGACGCGCTGATTCCGTTTCTGGTTGCCAACTACCCCAGCCATTGGGCCAAGAAGGATGACATGGTCCTGCTCATTGGCGACCCCGCGGGTGAGCAGCGTGCGCAGAATAACGAGACTACCTGCTTTGCCGAAGCCCGGGCCAAGAACCTGCGCATTCGGGCCGCCAAGTCCAACGCCTGGTTGGCGCGCCAAGGGGCGGTGGCCTGGTTCCTGTCCAAGTTGGCAGGCGGGCGGGCCATGCTGGCTTTGGACCCGCGCTGCGGCGTGCTGCGCAAAGGGTTCAATGGTGGCTACAAATACCGGCGTGTGCAGGTCAGCGGTGACGAACGCTTTACCGACGAGCCGAACAAGAACCGCTATTCGCACCCCCACGATGCGCTGCAGTATGCGGCTTTGGAGTCGGGCGGCATTCAGGCGATTACACAGGCTCGGCAGAGCAAGGCACCAAGGCTTGCCGCATTTCGCGCTAGCGACCCCAGCATGGGCACGCTGGGCTGACGCCCTTCGAACAGTCGGCACATTTTTCAAACCACCCGCGGGTGGTTTTCTTTTTTAGGAACAACATATGTCCGTAACACCCAGCTTCAACAATTCCATAGAGATGGAAGACCGGTCGGTTCTGCTGCCCACCTGGGCGCTGAGCACGGCCAATCCGGACGGTCTGCCGCTGAACAAGCCTTCGTTCATGCAAATGACCTGGACCGCACAGGGCACGTGGGGCGGTGCGACCTTGACCTTGCAGGGCTCCAACGATGGCAGCAACTGGTTTGCCTTGACAAAGTTCGCGTCCAGAACGGTGGCTACGTTTACGGCCGATGGCATTGTGACGACCAACGAGGCGCCCGTGTTTGTGCGCCCCAACCTGACCAGCGTGGGCTCGGGTGCCGCAGTCAATGTGGTGTTGTGCGCCATTCGACAAACCCCGGTGCGGACCTGATACGCCATGCGGAAGGAACACGATTTGCCGGACGAGCTGCAAGGTGACGACACGACCGAGGGCGTGGCGCACGCCGATCAACGCCTGCTGGATCTGGGCTTGGCCATTGCCGAGAAGCGTGATGCAGCCGTCAGGGCGCGGCGCGACAGTGGCATAGAAGAGGTGTGGGCGGCGGCGGAGCAAGCCTATTTGTGCATGGATGACAGCAACCGCGCCAGCTTTGCCAATGCCAAGTGGGCCAAGCCGACGGCGATGAACGCGCCGTTGACTACGGAAGGCGCAGCCAAGCGCGATACCACCAAGTCCACCGCCTTTGTGCGCCTGACGCCGCGCTATGTGGATGCAGGCTTTGCCAGAATTTGCGAGATTATTTTACCGGTTGACGACAAGCCTTTCAGCTTTGGCCCCACGCCCGATCCGCAACCGATCAAGAGCCAGAACGATGCCAGCCAGGTGTTTGACGAGACCACTGGCCAGCCCATCATGCGCGCGGCGCAGGCAAGGTCAGCGGGACCGGCGCCTATGGGTACCCCCCCCAACGTTCCCTTGACGGCGCAGGACATGGCCGACCATCTGCTGCAACAAGCCGCTGACGCGGCCGACAAGGCGCAGACGCGGGTCTATGACTGGATGGTGGAATGCAACTACCCTGCTGAGATGCGCAAGGTGATTTTTGATGCCGCGCGCATTGGTGTTGGCGTGCTCAAAGGACCGTTTCCGACGATGCGCCGGGAGCAGGCTTTGACAACGGTCAACGGGCAGCGTTCGCTGCAAGTGGTTGACAAGGTGGTGCCCGCGGTGAAATGGCTTGACCCGTGGAACTTCTTTCCGGACGGGGCCTGTGGCGAAGATATTTACGACGGGGACTATTGCTTTGAGCGTGACTTTCTGACAGAAGGAAAACTCAAGGCACTGAAGCTGCAGAAGGACCAGAGCGGCAAGTCCATCTACCTGGGCACCCAGATTGACAAGGTGTTGGCAGAAGGCCCGGGCAAGTGCAGGCTGGGTGATGGCGAGAACCCAGCCATCAAACGGGGCAGCGGTCGCTTTGAGGTCTGGTACATGACAGGCACGCTGACGCGCCAGGACATGCACGCCGCGCTGGCGGTTGGTGTGGATGATTTACCGGACGAGCTGCAGGATGTGTTTGCCATTGTGACCATGGTCAACGACTCGGTGATACGCGCCACCATCAACCCTTTGGACTCTGGAAAATTCGGCTACCACGCCATGCCCTGGTCGCGCCGTGCCGGGCACTGGGCCGGTGTGGGTATTGCCGAGCAGGTCACACTGCCGCAGGCCATGGTGAATGCCGGCACACGCTCGCTGCTGAACAACGGGGGACTGAGCAGCGGCATTCAGATCATCATGGACCAGATGATGATTGTGCCGGCCGACGCTGACTGGAAGATCACGCCCAACAAGATCTGGTACAAGGCCGACGGCGCCAATCTGGACGATGTGCGCAAGGCTTTTATGAGTGTGGAGTTTCCCAATGTGGGTAACGCCATGATGGCCATTATTCAGTATGCGTTCAAACTGGCCGAAGAGGCTTGCAACATCCCACTGGTGGCGCAGGGGCAGGTCAACGGTGATACGCCGGACACGTTTGGCGCGGTGGAGTTGCAAAACAGCAATGCGAACACGTTGCTGCGCTCCATTGCCTACGCGGTGGATGACCACATTACTGAGCGCGTAGTGCATGAGTTCTATGAATATCTGCTGCTGGACCCCAATGTGCCGGACGATGAGAAGGGCGATTTCAACATCAACGCGCGTGGTTCGATTGCCATGGTGGAAAAAGCCATTCAAGAGCGAACCATGTTCCAGGCGGGCCAGTTAACGCAAAACCCGGCCTATGGGATTGACCCCAAGAAATGGTTTGCCGAGTACTGGAAAACCAAGCGGCTGGACCCGCGCAAGATCCAGTTCAGCCCCGAGGATGTGGCCAGGATGCAGAGCCAGCCGCCCACGCCGCCGCTGCCTTTGCAGGTGGAGCAGTTGAAGGGGCAAAACGCGATGCAACTATTGCAAGCCAAGGGGCAACTGGACCTGCAGGCTGCTCAGCAAACGATGCAGCACGATCAGCAGATGCTGCAAAGCGGCGGCGCCACGCCACAGGCTTCGGCAGCCATGGCCCGCATTGCGGCGACCCGCATCAAGGCCGAGTCGGACCAGGCCATTCAGGCGTCACGCGCGCAGGCGGAAGCGGCCTATGCCGCTACCCAGGCGCAGATGGCGCGCGACAACGCTGCCGCGCGACACCAGGAAATTCTGGACAAGCGCGAGCTGGCCATTTTGGAGTATTCGCTGAAGAACAACCAGACGCTGGAGCAAGTGAAGGCAGATTTGGCCAAAACAGCCATGCAGGAGCAGACCAAGCGCCAGTTGGCTCAGGCCGATATGGCCTTGTCGCAAAGCGAAGGGTTGAACCAGAGGACCCATGACATGAACAAGCACCTGGTTGAGCTGCAGACTGACGTGGCGCTGCGTCAGGCCGAGCGAGCCGCGCAAGTACCGCAACTTCAGCAGCCGCAGCAACCGCTGGCGGTGGAGCCATGAGTCGACCTGTGCCATTTCAACTGACGCCGCAAGACAAGGCCAGTGCGCTGTGGCCCAAGCTGATGGCGTTCATGCAACAGCAGCGTGAGGCTTTGCGTTGCAGGAACGACGGCGCGCTGGATGAACTGGAGACGGCTGCTGTGCGCGGACAGATCAGGCAGTTGTCGATTCTGCTGGATCTGGACAAGGAGCGGCCTGGCGCCAGCGTGGCGAGTCCGTTTTGAAAATTTTTTCGGCCGCCCGATGACGGACGGCAACTGGATGCAGCCGACGACAACGCCTGCTGCACGTATGGAGCCCGCAAGGGCTTTTTTCGTTTCTGGAGAGTAGAGGATGACGACCGAAACAAGCGAAGTGACAACGCAGAGCAGCGATGTGCACGATGGACCACAGGGTGACTCTGACGTTGACTTTGACGCGGGGTTTGACGGTGTTGAACAGGCGGCAACGCCTGGCAGTGCCGAACAAAGCCACCACCAAGGTACGCAGGATGGGGCAGGGGCCACAGCTGAGGCCTTGCCCCAAACCAGGCTGGCGCAGATCACCGAGGATCAGTTCAAGGCATTGATGCAAAAGGCGGATGAGGTTGACCAGATACGGTCGGACTCCAAACGCCAGATCGATACCTTGGCTGGTCATCTGGGTGGCATGAAGCAGTTGGTGGAAGGTCTGAAACAGCAGCGTGGCCCTCTGTCGGCCGGTCAACTCAAGCGCCTGGGCGCCGAGTACCCGGACGTGGCCAGGCTGCTGCAGGAGGACCTGGGTGCGTTGGGCGCAGCCGGCGGGCAGACCTTGGATTCTGCAGAAGTGGACCGGCGTGCGCAAGCCATCGTGGCGCAGCAGCTACCCAAGGAGTTGGTCAAGCAGGAGATAAAAATTCTGCGTTTGTACCACCGCGATTGGGTGGATGTGGTCAGGAGCCCGGAGTTTGCTGATTGGTCGCGCACGCTGTCCGTGGCGGACCAACAGCGACTGGCGGGCAACGATGGCGAGTTCATTGCCGACCGCATCAGCGACTTCAAGGCGCGGCCCAAGCCCAGGTCTGCGGCGCAGACGGCGGTTTCGTCCAATTCCCGCCAGCGACGACTGGAGGCAGCCGTCTCGCCCAAAGGTGCGGGGGGCCATGCCCCCGCGCCTGCGGCGGAAGACGATTTCGAAGCCGGCTTTAGGGCCGGTTGAACAACCATTGATAGGAATTTTTCATGACTATGCAGACCTTTGCCCTGACCCCGGGGCGGCTTAATAAATTCAAGGGCCAGATTCTGGCCCATGCGGTGCCGCTGGAGTGCCTCTCCAAAGGCGGGCGCCAGGTGAAGATGCCCAAAAACAGCAGCGACACCTATGTGGCGCGGCGCTATCTGCCCTATGGCTCTACCGCGTCCGACCAGAACACCATCAACCGCTTCTTCCAGAACGGCACGGGTGACCGCGGCAATGCGATTGTGCAGGCGCACCTGACGGCCGAAGGTGTAACGCCTATGCCGGACAGCATTCAGGCGCGGGACGTGACGGTGGTCATGCAGCAGTACTCCTGCTTGTATGGCTTCACCGACAAGACCTATGACCTGTATGAGGACGATATTCCGCAAGCCATGATCCAGCAGGTGGGCGAGCGCACCACGTTTGTCAATGAGCTGATTGTCTACGGTGCCTTGAAGGCCTGTACCAACCAGTACTACGGCGGCAGTGGCACGACGCGTGCGACCGTCAACGGCGGCTTGACCATTGGCATGCTGCGCAAGATTGCCAAGAACCTGCAGGCCAATCATGCCGGCATGGTCAACAAGCAGTTGAGTGCCTCGGGCAACTACGGTACTGACGCAGTGTCGGCTGGTTTCACGGTGTATTGCCACACTGATCTGGAACCCGATATCCGCGATTTGCCCAACTTCGTGGCGGTGGAAAAGTACGCCAGCGGCGAGGCTATGGCCAACGAGATTGGCAAGTGCGAGCGCTTCCGTTTCGTCACCAGCCCGGATCTGCCAGCCTTGCAGGACGCCGGCGCAGCCGTTGGGGCCAGCAATCTGTATTCGACGTCAGGTAGCAATGTGGATGTGTACCCGTTCATTGTGGCCGCAGCCGATGCCTGGTCGCAGATTGCGGTGCGTGGCAAGGACTCGCTGGAGCCGACCTATCTGCCGCCGGGGCAGAAGTCCAAGTCCGACCCGTTCGGTCAACGCGGTTATGCCGGCACCATCTGGTGGAAGGCCGTGATGATCGAGAACAACGGTTGGATGGCGGTGGGCAACGTTGGCGCGAAGAACCTGTTGTAAGGGGCGCCCATGCAAGATACCGTAACCCGTCTTCTGAACGGCGTACCGGATGTGACCATGCGGCGCAATCTGCAGCTCATTCTGAACGCCATTGCCGACCGCTATTCCAGCCAGTGTCTCAGCGTGGCTGGTCTGCAGATCAGCGGCACCACAACCAAGGCCAAGAGCGGGGCCGCCGACACCTATGTGTTGGCCAATGCAACCCTGGTCAAGCTCGCCGCTGGAACCGACATGGCCACTTTGGCAGGTTCTGTCACGAATGCCAAGTTCAACGTCTTTTGCTTCTATGTGGATGCAGCCGGTGTGCTGACCAGCCAGATGGGAACCGAAGGCACGAGCCTCGCAACCGTGGTCATGCCAACCGTGCCGGTTGGCAAGGCGCAAGTGGGCTTCGTCGTTGTCAACCCGACGGGCAGCGGCCCGTTTGTGGGTGGCACGACGCCGCTCAATGACGCAACCGTGGTGCCCAACGCTGCCTACATCAACACCACGGGTCCGTTTGACCAGACCGTGCTTTTGTAACCCTCATCAATTTGAAAGGACCCATGCACAATGGATGCTCTACAACAAGTCCCTCTGACGCTGACGTTGGGCAAAATTGCCCTGGCCGCCGGCACCACCTCGACCCTGAGCAATACGGGTACTACCGTGTACGCTATTCGCGGCAAGGCATATAGCCGCGCTGCCATGGTGAATACTGCAACGCCAACGGTGGATGCCGCAACAGGACTGGCATTTGCCCCTATCGTTGCCAACCAAGGCACGTTGGTGGTGGTGGGCTTTGACGCGGCCGGCAATCTGAAGGCTGCACAAGGCTCGATTCAGGCATTGGATGCAGCCGGCAATTTTGTGCTGGCACCCCAGCCGCCAAGCGTGCCCGACACGATGTGCCCCATTGGCTACGTTGTGCTCAAGGCGGGCTCGGCCTTGGTCGGCAATTGGCAATTTGGCACCAGCAATTTGTCGGCGGTAGCGGGCATGACCTATACCTTTGTCGACTTGATCACGCTAGCGGATCGGCCGCAAGTGAGTTAAGTTGCCCCCACGTTCGCCCACTGCGTGTGGCTCTCTGCCCCCCGAGGGGGCTGTGTTTCACCTTGGGGCGGCCCGGCGGTGAAACTTGGGCCCCCACGTTCGCCCACTGCGTGTGGCTCTCTGCCCCCTGAGGGGGCCGTGTTTCACCTTGGGGCGGCCCGGCGGTGAAACCTCACCCTCAACATTTTCAAAGACCCTTCGGGGTCTTTTTCTATTTCAATTTCAGGAGATTTATCTATGGATGCACTCAGCAGTCCGGCGCGCCGTGCGCGCAAGGAAATGCACACGGCGGATATGGCACTTGGCCAACCCGACGCAATCGAGATGCCCGAAGTGGGCCTGCCCGAACGCGGCGATGCCGTTGTAGCGGTGACTGAGCCGCTGCACAGCGCCTACACCCAGGCTTTGCTGTTTGCCGAAGAGCCGGTAACCATTCTGATCAACAAGAGTCAGGAGAAGTTTGCACCGTTGACGGTGGACTGCTGGTGTAACGGCAAGGGCGCCGAGGTAATGGCCGATGGCAAGTGGGTGGAGTTTGGCTGGCTGCCGGTAGAGCGCGCGGTAACAACCAAGCGCAAGTACGTCGAAATTTTGGCCCGCTCCAAGCACATGTCGATCAACACCGTGGTGGGCGACATCAACGACGAGAGCCCCAAGAACGAGATCAGCCGCAGCAACTCGCTAAAAGCCCAGTTCAGCATCATTGGCGATACAAGCCCGCAGGCCGCTGTCTGGATCCAATCTCTGATGCGCGAGCAGGCCTGAACATGAACTTCGTCAACCTCGTTGGTCGGCTGCGTCGCAAGTGCAGAGTGGTGGGCGCGAACCCGTCTACGCTGGCCAACCAGCCCGAAGAAATCAACCGTCTGGCGGACTGGATCAACGAGGCGTGGATGGACATTCAGTTGACCAAGAGCGACTGGACGTGGATGCGCGCATCGTTCTCATTTGCTACTGTCAACGGCCAGACGGCGTACACGCCTGCACAGGCCGGCATTGCGGCCAACAGCTTTGCCAATTGGAAGCGTGACAGTGTGCGCAGCTATGTGACATCCGCCGGCGTTGGCACTGAGCTTGCCATGGGCTACCGCGACTATGAGAGCTGGCGTGACCTGTACCTGATGGGCGCCAATCGCAACAACTTTGGTCGGCCCATGGAGATCAGCATCACCCCGGACAAGCAACTTGCACTCGGCCCCTTGGGTGCCACTGGCTACACCGTCACCGGTGACTATTACACGGTGGCCACGGAGTTGGTGGCCGATACCGATACGCCGGCATTGCCAAGCCAGTTCCATATGGCCATTGTCTACAAGGCGATGACCTTGTATGGCGCGTCAGAAGCTGCGCAGGAGGTCTACCAAGAGGGCGACAGCGCGTACAGACGCATGATGAGCCGCCTGACGATTGACCGGCTGCCGGAGATCACATTGGGAGGTGCCTTGGTATGACGGCCATGCGGATGTCCAATGTGAAGCAGGACTACCACGCGCTGGGCGGGGGGCTGGACATGCTGACCCCTGCCATAGCCTTGGGCGAGGGCAAGGTCATTGACGCGCAAAACTATGAGCCGGAAATTTCCGGTGGATACCGCCGGATCGATGGGTTTGAGGCGTTTGATGGCCGGCCTTCGCCGACGTCGGCGACCTACAGCTTGATGACGGTCAACACCTCGGGTGTTCTGAGCATTGGCAACACCATCACGGGGCTGACAAGCTCCGCGTCCGCCAGGATTTTGCAGATGGTTGGAGCCACGCTGGTTCTAGGGCGGGTGACGGGAAGCTTTGTCGCAGGTGAGGCCTTGCAGGTATCCGCCGTGACGCAAGCCACCGTGGGCAGCGCTGCAACGCAAAGCAGCGCGCTGCAGCCCGCTGACGACGCAAGTTACAACTTGTTGGCAGCCAACGATTTGCGCACGGATATTGGTGCTGTGCCGGGCTCAGGACCGATACGCGGCGTCTGGATTTACAAAGATGTGGTCTATGCTTTTCGCGACAACGCGGGTGCAACGGCGGGCGCAATGTATAGAGCAACGTCGCTTGGCTGGGTGTTGGTGTCGTTTGGCACGGAGTTGCTATTCAGCAGCGTAGTTGGCGGTGCCAGCGCGATAAATGCAGGGCAGACCATTGGCAATCTGAGCGCATCGCCCACCAAGACCGCGACTGTCATAGCGGTACTGACGCGAACAGGCACCTGGGGCACAGATGCCGTGGGTAGTTTGATCATCGCACCGTTGACGGGCACGTTCTCCAATACCGACCCTATCTTTGTGGGTGGCACACAAAAGGCAGTGGCTACATCAGCGGCTATGGCCATTGCG
>JACXTT010008000.1_pt1 | contig 14759 bp, 11 predicted proteins | sample 9270951 | NCBI WGS metagenome assembly JACXTT01 (sample SAMN15532306, study PRJNA645909) | rock metagenome | isolation source: weathered quartz diorite | place: Puerto Rico | collected 2017-06-21
TCGTCTCCGAGTGCATCCGCACGGCGCCGGCGCAGGCGATCTACATCGAGTTCATCTTCAACTTGATGGAGACGTTTCGCTCACCGGTGCTGCATCCGCGCTACCGACCGAACGGCGGCTTCCTCGCGCCCGAGGAATGGCAGAGCGCGATGGAAGCCGCCGGGTTCGTCGACGTCCGCATGCTCCCAGATATCCCGAGCCTGCGCGCGCGCTTCCCGCACTTCCAGGTCGGCGCGGTAGGAGCTACTCGAACTTAATAGTCCACTTCAGCTTCGGGTACTCCGGCGGCTTGCCGTCGAGGTCGACGATGTTGTACGTATTCCCGCCCTTGTCGAGGAACAGGTTGCCGCCCGCGTACGTCATGAACTTACCCCAGCCCTTCGGGATCGTCGCCTCGCGGGCGGCCGAGGTCTGCGCCTCCGCCGGCGAGATCTTCACCACCTCGGGCCAGCTCGTCGACGACACGTACGGGCGCACGGCGATCACGACGAGCGCGACGGCGATGACGGTCAGGACGGCCTTCGTGTAGCGATCGATGGTCATCGTTGTCCTCCTCGCCAGCATGTTACTGCGGCGAGTGCGTGACGCATCGACTATTTGAACGCGGGCATGACCTCGCGCGTGAGGATGGCGAGGCTTCGCTTCACGCGCTCGGCGGGAATCAGCCCGCCGGCGTCGAGCTCGGCGACGACCCCGTCGAGGGTCAGCTCTTCGCGGAGCCGGTTGAACCGATCGATGAGGCCGGCGGCGCTGCCGAACGCGACGCGCTCGGCCAGGATCTGCTCGTACGAGAGCGTGGCGAGGCGTTCGACGCGCGCCTGCAGTCGCTCCGCGGGGCCGGCGCCCGTTCGCCCGACGGCCGCTTGCTGCAGATCGGCCTGGCGGCTGAAGTAGAACGACGCGCTCTCGCAGGGCTCCTCGAGCGCCGCCCTCTCGGTGTCGGCGGCGTAGACGGGAATGCGCAGGTAGACGTTGCCCGCGCCGGGGTGCCCGGCCTCGCGCCAGGCCTGGCGGTAGGCCCGCACGTGGTGACGCAGGGTCGAGATGTCCATGCCGCGAAGACCGACGAAGATCGGGAGCCCCATCTGACCGACGCGCGGGAACGTCTCCTCGGTCGTCGCCGCCATGCGAAGCGGCGGGTGGGGGAGCTGGTGTGGACGCGGCGCGACGGTGGCGTTCTCGAAGCGCCAGTATTGGCCCTTGTAGCTGAACGGCTCGCCCTTCCATGCCTCGAGGATGATCTCGAGCGCCTCGCGGAAGCGCGCCTGGCTCTCGGCGTAGGGGACTCCGTAGACGTCGTACACGCGCGGGAACCCGCTGCGCCCGATCCCGAAGTCGAAACGTCCCTGGCTGATCTGATCGACCGTCGCGCCTTCCTCGGCGATGCGTAGCGGGTTGTTGAGCGGAAGTACCTGGACGGCCATCCCGATGCGCAGGCGCCTGGTGCGCGTCGCGATCGAGCTGGCGACGACGATCGGCGCCGAGAGCACCGAGCGGGCCGGCGTGAAGTGCATCTCGCCAAGCCACACGCCGTCGAGCCCCCAGGCCTCGGACGCGTCCACGAGGTCGAAGCCCTCGCGAAACGCCGAGGCCTGGTCGCCACCGCGGCGGATCTCGAACTCCATGAAGATGCCGAAGTCCATCACAGACCCTTTATCTTCATGTCCTCGTAGGACGGCCACACGGTCATCGGCACCAGGTTGATCGTGTGGTCGGCCATCTTGGGTCCGACGCCCATCAGCGCGCGCAGGTCCATGATCGGCGCAAACATCACGCGATCGATCGTCATCTGCTGGATCTTGTGGAGCATCGCCTCGCGCTTCTTCACGTCGCGCTCGCGGGCCTGCACCTCGGCGAGATCGTCGATGTCGGGATAGCCGCCGTAGGCGTAGGCGCCTTTGGAGCTGATGAACTCGGCCACCCGGCTCGCGGCGTTGCCGGAGTTGCCCACCGCGGTCATGAAGAGCCCGCGCAGCTTCTTTTCTCGCCATGCGGCGTAGAAGGCCGCGCGCTCCATCGGCCGCATCTTCACGCGGATGCCGACCGCGTTGAGGTAGTTCACCGCGGCCTCCGCCACCGTCGGGAATCCGGGGATGGCGGTGAAGTCGGCTTCGAGCCCGTTCGGGAAGCCCGCCTCGGTGAGCAGCTGCTTGGCCTTTTGCGGATCGTAGGGCGGCGGCTCGACCTGCAGCGCGAAATCCATCACGCGCGGCACGATGACGCCCGCCGGCGGACAGAAGCCGAGACACGCGGCCTCGTTCGTGGTCTTGCGGTCGAGCGCGAAGTTGACCGCCTGTCTGAGACGTTTGTCGTGCCACGGCGATTTCGCATCCCACTGATCCGCGAACTCGATCCAGAAGATCGACGCGTGCTTGCTCGCGACGAGCTGCAGGCGAGAGTCGCGTTTGACGTCCAGGCCTTCCGGCCCATCGAGCGCGACCGCGATGTCGGTCTCGCCGGTCTTCAGCATCGCCAGCCGCGTCCCGACTTCGGGCACCGACTTCATGACGAGACGCTTCACGTTGGGCACGCGCCGCCAGTAGCCGGTGTACGCCTCGAGCACCACCTCGACACCCGGATTGTGGCTCACGAACTTGTAGGGCCCGGCGCCGATCGGGTGCTTGCGGAACCCGTCGTCGCCGACCTGGGTCAGATACTTCTTGGGCACGACGATTCCGGCGCCGCTGGCGGTCGTGCCGTAGAACGTCATGAAGTCCGGCCACGGTGAATGAAGACGAAAACGGACGGTAAGGGGATCGACGATCTCCACAGCCCGGACGCGCGTCTGGAACTCCTTGGCGGCGGCGCCTTTATAACGCTCGAAGCTGAACTTCACGTCCTCGGCGGTGAGGGGATCGCCGTTGTGGAACTTGAGTCCTTTGCGCAGCTTGAACTCGTACGTGAGCCCGTCGGGACTCTCGGTCCAGGACTCGGCCAGGCTCGGGCCCATCTTCTGGTTCGGCAGCGGGCGCACGAGCGCGTCGTGGATCGCGTAGAGCGTGCCGAAGGGCGTGATCTGGGGCGGCGCGCTCGACGGATCGAACCAGGTCGGCGCGATCGTGACGTGCCAGGCGATCGTGACCTCGCCGGCGGGAGCCGCCTGGGCGGCGGCCTCGTGGAAATACCCGAGCGTGAGGACGACGGCAACTGCGAACGCTGCGAACTGGCGACCAAAAGACCGCATGTTCAACCCTCCAGCGAAGGGATTGTTGTCAACCGGCTTGCGATGGTGCCGAGGATCGTAACATTCCTTGACTCCACCCGGTGCTCGTGGGACGTTCGCCGCACTCGAGGCCTTTGTCGTTCCCTTTGTCTAACGTTCGGACGGGGAGGAGACCCTCGATGCCCACCACCACTCGACGTGAATTCCTCAGCCGCGCAACTGCGACCGGTGTCGGGATGACCGCGCTCGCCGTCGGGGGCGGATGGCGCAACTCCGTCGCCGCATCCCTCTATCCCGACTGGATCCCGGTGAGCCCCAAGACGCCGAAGCGAGGCGGCGTGCTCACCCGGGCCTCGGCGTGGGATCCTCCGGTGATCGACCCCAGGCTCACGCAGTCGGTCGGGCTGTTCCAGTTCGCCGGGCTGATCAGCAATCGCCTCTTGCGCTATACATTCGCCGACGAGGCGACCGGCTACTCCGATCTCAGTCTAAAAGGGGACCTTGCCGAATCGTGGCAGGGGAGCCCCGACCAGCGCGTGTGGACGTTCAAGCTGCGCCGAGGCGTCAAATGGCAGAACGTCCCACCGCTCAATGGACGCGAATTCGTCGCGGCCGACGTCAAGTACTGCTTCGAGGCATACGCGAAGGAAGGCGTACAGGCGTTCACATTCCAGGAAATCGAGGGCATGGAGACGCCCGACTCGCATACGCTGCGCGTCTTCCTCAAGACACCGAACGCTCTGTTTCCGCAGAATGTCGCCGAGCCCGTCGCCGTGATCTTCTCGCGTGAGGTTCTCGAGGAGGACGGAGATCTCAAGAAGCGGATGATCGGCACGGGGCCCTTCATCCTGAAGGAGCACACCCGCAAAGTGCGCATCGTGCTGCAGCGCAACCCTGACTACTTCGACACGGGGCGCCCCTACGTCGACGAGTACGTGATTCTCTCGGCGCCGGACTCCGCCACGCGCGCGGCGGCATTTCGGACGGGCCAGAGCGATTTCTTACCGCTCCAGAGCCCGTCCGAGGTGGAGGCAATTCGCAAGACGCATCCGGCCGCCGTCGTGCAGGCGCTCACGCCCTCGATCACGCCGTTCGGGCTCGCGCTGGCCCAGGACAAGCCGCCGTTCGACGACGTGCGAGTCCGCCGCGCCCTCTCGATGGCCATCGACCGCCAGAAGCAGGTGGACACCGTATTCGAGGGCCACGGTATCGTGACCGCAGGCGTGCCGTGGATCTACTACCAGGACGCCAAGCCGTCAGCGAAGGACCTCGGCCCGTGGTGGCAGTACCGTCCCGCGGACGCCAAGAAGCTCCTGGCCGACGCCGGCCACCCGAACGGGTTCGAGACGACCTTGTTCTACTACGAGTACTTTCCGCAGATGTCGTCCCAGGTCCAGCTCGTCCAGCAAGATCTCAAGAAGAACCTCAATATCAACGTCAAGATCAGCAAGCTCGATTACACCAGCTATTACGGCCGATACGTAGAGGGTAAATGGGACGGGATGGCCTGGGGCTTTCAGTCCGGACACGCGGTAGGCCTCGACGAGCGGACGTACGTGTACATGCACTCGAAGTCGACGAAGAACTTTTTCCGCGTCAACGATCCGGTCATCGACGAGCTGACCGTGAAGCTTCGCCAGGCGCCCGACCGGGCCGATCAGCGCGCGACTGCCAGGAGGATCGTGGATCGCGAGTACGATCAGGTGCTGCGAATGTGGATGCCTCACGGCTCCAACTTCGTGCTCTTCCAGCCGCACCTCAGAAACGTCGCCGGCGGCGTCCTCCGGGGCACCATCGGCTATGGTTCACCGAGCATCGCGAGGCTCTGGATCGACAAATAGCGCGGTGTGCCTGGATTCCCTTGACTTCCCTGGGTGCGTGTGGGAATTTCGCCGCACTCGTGGCCGGTTCGCTCGACCATTCTCCCAGAGAAGAAGGAGACTTCGATGCCCGCCACCGATCCTCGTAATCGTACGCGTCGAGGCGTGAGCCGACGCGAGTTCCTCAAGCGCGCCGGGGTGACTGGCGCTGGCGTCGCCGCGTTGGCTTCCGGAATCCCTCACGCCCGCGTCTGGGCCCAGACGGGGACGTCCTATCCCGACTGGATTCCGGCCAGCACCAAGCCGCCGAAGCGGGGCGGAGTTCTCACCCGCGCCTCGGCCTGGGATCCGCCGGTGATCGATCCGCGGCTGACGCAGTCGGTCGGCCTCTACCAGTTCGTCGGGCTTACGAGCAACCGTCTCGTCCGTTACGGGTTCTCCGACGAAGTCACCGGCCCGAGCGACATGACCCTCAGGGGCGATCTCGCGGAGTCGTGGCAGAGCGACTCCACCTACCGCGTGTGGACGTTCAAACTCCGGCAGGGCGTCAAGTGGCACAACGTCGCGCCGCTCAACGGGCGCGAGCTCACCGCGGCGGACGTCAAGTATTGTTACGAGGCCTACGCGAAAGAAGGTGTCCAGACGTTCACGTTCCAGGAAATCGAGGGGATGGAGACGCCCGACCGGCACACGCTGCGCGTGCATCTGAAGGCGCCCAACACGCTCTTTCCCCAGAACGTGGCCGAATTCATCGCCGTCATCTTCCCGCGCGAGATCCTGGAGGAGGATGGAGACCTCAAGAAGCGCCTGGTCGGGACCGGGCCCTACATCCTCAAGGAGCACACACGCAAGGTGCGGGTGGTTCTCCAGCGCAACCCCGACTACTACGACAAGGGCCGACCGTACATCGACGAGTACATCATCCTCTCGACGCCGGACGCGGCGACTCGCCTGGCGGCGTTCCGCACGGGGCAGAGCGACATCATCTGGTTGGCGAGCCCGTCGGAGGTCGAGACGGTCCGCAAGACCAACCCCAATGCTATCGTGCAGTCCTATCACCAGTCCCTCGCGCCGTTCGGGCTGGCGCTCGCTCAGGACCGGCCGCCCTTCAACGACGTGCGGGTCCGTCGCGCGATCTCGATGGCCATCGACCGCCAGAAGCAGGTCGACACGGTCTACGAAGGCCATGGCATCCCGGGCTGGGGCGTCCCGTACATCTATTACCAGGACAAGGCCCCGACGTTGAAAGAGCTCGGCCCGTGGTGGCAGTACCGGCCGGAGGAGGCGAAGAAGCTCCTGGCCGAGGCCGGGCACGGCAAGGGGTTCGAGACGACCCTGTTCTACTACGAATACTTCCCGCAGATGACGTCGCAGGTGCAGCTGGTGCAGCAAGAGCTCAAGAAGAATCTCAACATCGACGTGAAGATCACCAAGCTCGACTACACGACCTATTACGGTCGATACGTCGACGGCAAGTGGGACGGGATGTCGTGGGGCTTCCAGTCGGGCCACGCGATCGGCCTCGACGAGCGGACCTACCAGTACATGCACTCCAAGTCGACGAAGAACTTCTTCCGTGTCAACGATCCGGTCGTCGACGAGCTGACGACCAAGCTCCGGCGCACGCCCGAGCGGGCCGAGCAGCGCGCGATCACCAAGAAGCTCGTCGAGCGGGAGTTCGATCAGGTGCTGCGGATGTGGATGCCGTACGACAACGGCTTCGTGGTGTCCCAGCCCCACATGCGCAACGTGGCCTCTGCCGCGCTTCGGCGGATCGACGGCTACGGGTGCCCGACAGTGGCGCGCGCCTGGATCGACAAGTAACGGAGCCGCCCGGGGAATCGGGGCCGGATAGGAGAGGGGGCGCGCGCCGATGCAAAAATACGTGATCCGGCGCCTCCTGCTCGCGATTCCGGTCCTCCTGCTTTCTTCGCTGATCGTCTTCGGCTTGATGCGCGTTATGCCGGGCGACGCGCTGATCGCGCTGATGGGCGAGTCCGGCAACGTCGGCGAGAAGGAGCTGGCGAAGCTTCGCAAAGACCTCGGTCTCGATCAGCCCTACTACCAGCAGTATCTGCTCTGGCTCTGGCAGATGGTGAGTCTCCGTCCGGGCGACTCGATCTTCACGAACGAGCCGATCGCCGTGTCGCTCCGGAAGGCGATTCCGGTCACCGTCGAGCTGGCGGCGCTGGCGATGATCATCGGGCTCGTCATCGCCGTGCCGGTCGGTGTCCTGTCGGCCACCCGACAGGACAAGCCCTCGGACTACGCGGGCAGGGTCGTCGCGGTGGCCGGTCTGTCCATTCCCGACTTTTGGCTCGCGACGCTCGTCATCACTTTCGCGGCGATCTGGGTGAACTGGATCCCGCCAATCGGCTACGTGAGCTTCTGGGACTCGCCGTGGCGCAATCTCCAGCAGTTCCTGCTGCCCGCGGCCATCCTCGGATATCGGCTCTCGGCGGCGACGATGCGGATGACACGCTCGACCGTCCTCGAGACCTTGCGCGAGGATTACGTGCGCACGGCGTGGGCCAAGGGTCTCGCGGGCCGGATCGTCGTCTACAAGCACGCGCTGAAGAACGCGCTGATCCCGGTCGTCACGATCGTCGGCGGACAGCTCGGGACCCTGCTGGCCGGAACGTTCGTCGTCGAGCAGATCTTCGCGCTACCGGGGATGGGCCGGCTCACGGTGGAGGCGATCCTCTACCGTGACTATCCGGTCGTGCAGACCAACGTGATGCTGGTCGCGGCGACTCTGGTCACATTGAATCTGGTCGTCGATCTGACGTACGCGTGGCTCGACCCGCGGATCCGCTACCAGTGAGGCGCTGATGGCGACGGTCCCCCTCCGTGTGCCCCTGGAGGATCCAGCGAGCGTCACCGTCAGCCGTGCGCAGGCGCTCTGGCGGACGATGAAGAGGAAGCCGCTCGGCGCCTTCTCGGCGGCACTCCTCGCCCTGATCGTGCTGATGGCGATCTTCGCCGACGTCCTGGCGCCCTACGATCCGCTGGCGACGCAGCCCGAGATCCGGTTGTCCGCGCCGAGCCGCGCGCACCCGTTCGGGACTGACGACATCGGCCGTGACGTCTTGAGCCGGATCATCTACGGCGCGCGGATCTCGCTCTGGGTCGGATTGCTCGCTGTCGGCATCGGTACAGCGGCGGGAATGATTATCGGTCTCCTCTGCGGCTACTGTGAGGGACGACTCGATCTCATCGTCCAGCGCGTCATGGATGCGATCCAGGCCATCCCGGGGCTCGTTCTCGCGCTGGCGATCGTGGCGGTGCTCAAGCCGAGTACGACGAACGCGATGCTGGCGATCGCCATGGTGATCATCCCCGGCAACTCGCGGATCGTGCGTGGCGCCGTGCTTACGGCGAAGCAGAACCGATACGTGGAGGCGGCCCAGGCGATGGGCTGCCGCCATCCGCGGATCATCCTGAGCCACATCCTGCCCAACGTCACGGCGCCGATCCTGGTCATCGCCTCGATCTGGCTCGGCAACGCGATCCTGATCGAGGCCACGCTCTCGTTCCTGGGTGTCGGCACCCAGCCGCCTACGCCGTCATGGGGCTTGATGCTCTCGAGCACCGGGCGCGCCTTCATGGAGCAGGCGCCGTGGCTCGCGATCTTCCCCGGCCTGGCCATCAGCCTGGCCGTCTTGGGGTTCAACCTCTTCGGTGATACGCTTCGTGACGCGTGGGATCCGAAGCTCCGGCGTCAAGGTTAGCGCGCGCTTCCAGATAGGGAGGGACCATGCCGTACAACCTGATCTCCGGCGACAACCACATCGATCTGACCTACCTTCCGCCCGACCTCTGGTCGTCGCAGGCGCCCGGGAAGTGGAAGCTCATGGTGCCCCGCGTCGAGGAGCTGGAAGACGGCTGCCACTGGTTCGTGGACGCGCAGGACAAGGGGATGTGGAACGGCGTGGGGCCGGGGTTCCTCCCGTACACGCGGGGGATGTTCGGCCACATCGACGAGATGCGCGACATCGGCTTCGAGTGGGACTCCCGCCCCGGCGCCAAGCCGCGGCCGACGACGCCCGAGCTCCGGCTGGCCGACCTGGACCGTGACGGGATCGACGCCGAGATCGTCTACGGCTGCCTGATGATCAACGATCACATCAACGACGCGGCGATGCGGATCTGGGCCGACAAGATCTACAACGACTGGGCGGCCGACTTCGCGAAGCGCTCGGATCCCAAGCGTGTGTTCCCGCTGGCGATCATCCCCAACACCCATCCGATCGAGGCTGCCGCCGAAGTGCGCCGCTGCGCGAAGATGGGCCTCCGGGGCGGCGATCTCTCGTTCAAGCGCATGACGCCGCCGCTCTATCACTCCGGCTGGGATCCGCTCTGGGAGGCCGCCGCCGAGTGCAAGTTCCCGATCGCGTTCCACTCGACCGGCTTCAAGGCACTGCGCGCGCCGGACACGCCGGAGATGGAGAAGCAGTTCTTCACGCAGTGGCGGCTGGTGCGTTCGGCGCTCTTCCAGCTGGACACGATGGAAGTGCTGGTCTCGATCCTGGCTTCGGGCGCCTGCGAGAAGTACCCGGACTTCAACTTCGTCCTGGGCGAGTCGGGCGTGACGTGGCTTCCGTACGTGTTCGACCGGCTCGACACCGAGTACTTCGACCGGGCCCGGTCGCTGAACTTCAAGCTGAAGCCGAGCGATTACTTCCGCCGGCAGGGCTTCGTCACCTACCAGCAAGACCAGTACCTGGAGCCGATCATCCCGCTCATTGGCGAGGACAACATCATCTGGGGTGCTGACTATCCGCATCCGGACTGCATCTGGCCGAACTCGCGCAGCACGCTCGGCAAGAACCTGGTCGGGATCTCGGAGCGCGTGCAGAAGAAGATCACGTGCGAAAACGCGGCGCGCCTCTACAACATCAAGGACTAGTCATGTCACTCGAGATTGCGTCGCTGAAGGGGAAGGTTTCAGACGAGGAATGGACGGTGCGGGTCGATCTGGCGGCCTGCTATCGCCTGCTGGTGCGGTACGGCTGGGAGGATCTGACCTTCACGCACATCACCGTACGGGTGCCGGGCGCGGAGGATCAGTTCCTGATCAACCCGTACGGCCTGTTCTTCGACGAGATCACGGCGTCGAGCCTGGTGAAGATCGACCTGGAGGGCAAGAAGATCGGCGACTCGCCGTTCCCGGTGAACCCGGCCGGGTTCGTCATCCACAGCGCCATCCACGCCGCGCGCCACGACGCGCGCTGCGTGCTCCACACGCACACGGTCAGCGGCATCGCCGTCTCCACGCAGCGGGTGGGCTTGCTGCCGATCTCGCAGCACGCGATGTCGGTCATCCCAAGCCTGGGCTATCACGACTTCGAGGGCATCGCGACGCGGGACGACGAGAAGCCGCGGCTGGTCGCCGACCTCGGCGACAACACGCACCTGATCCTGCGTAACCACGGGCTCATCACGGTGGGGGAGACCGTCGCCGACGCGTTCGTAGCGATGTACTTCCTCGAGTCGTCGTGTCAGATCCAGGTGCGCGCCCAGGCCGGCGGCGGAGAGCTGATCCCGGTGCCGAAAGAAGTGCTGGATGCCGCCTACGGCGGCCCGGCGCAGCCGCGGCGCCGCGGCGAGACGATCTGGCCGGGGCTGTTGCGCCGGCTCGACCGAATCGACCCGTCCTACAAGACCTAGTGCGTGTGATCCGCTCGCGAGTGGTCGAACCGTTGGTGGTGCTGGCGGAGTAGATCCCGGCCGTAGTCGTTGCCGTTCGGCGTGCGCACCACGGTGTGGACGTGATGCCGCGACGGTGCGTCGTTGTCGAAAGCGATCCCGCGCTGGTGGTCGAACTCGATCAGGATGACCGGGCTGTGGATCCGGTAATAGAACACGCCGTCCTCGTCGTTGCTGCCGATCCACGCGAAGTACGTGTGGTTCAGATGCCTACGGACTTCGTTGCGCCTCGCGTCGGAGTGGCCCGGCCGGATCCTCCCCACGTAGGTGTCGAGCACGTCCAGCAGCATCCGCTGTTGCATCGTCGTGAGGTCGCCGGAGACGATGCCCTGGTACCGCATCTCGACGTTGTCGCGGAACGCCGCGGTGAAGACCTCGGTCGGCAGCTCTGAAGCGATGATCGCGCGCTGACGCTGCTCGGGCGTGAGCGCCCGCATCAGCGCCAGGCCCTGTCGCTCCTCGGTCTGGAACACACGAGTGCCGGCGTACGAGCCCTCGCTGGCCGCGACCGGCTCGGAGCCCATGAACATCGGCGTCATCACGACCTGATCGCCGAGCACGAAGCAGTTGATGATCAGATGGTGGCCGTCGATCTGCCACCCCCACGGGCCGTCGTGCGACGGCGTGCCCATGACGCTGAGCCAGTAGAGCCACTCGCCGTACTCGCTCTGGCTGCCGGTGATGGCCCGGACGAGCTCGTTGAGCCGCATGATGTCGCGCGCGGTCTTGAATCCCTGCGCGCTCAGGCTCTCGCGCACGAGCGCCAGCGCGCGCTCGCGCTGTGCGTGGCTCATCTCGTCGAGCGACACGCCGTGACGCATGAGGTAGGGATGGATGTTGCTCCACCGCCGCCACGCGTCGGTCTCGAGCGGGAAGAGCGCGCGCTCCCGCAGCGGCTCACTGAGGGAATCGACGAATGCGCGCGCGGCGTCGGTGATCTGGCGGGTCGAGGCGCCCGTCTTCTGGAGCTTGAAGAGCCCGGGCGCGATCCGGCCACCCGAGGTGATTCCCCGGAACGGCTCGGCGACCAGCGCCTCGCCCGTCTCGACATATTTCTGGAGCTGCGGCGGCAGCTCGGCCTGCCGGGCGCGCGCGGAGACCGGCGTACGCTGCCGCACTTTGAGGCCGGGAGGCGGGCTCGGGTTGGCCATCACGCGAGGGCCGCGCGCACCGGCGGCAGCACCTCGCGGGCGACGCGGGCCATGAAGCCACGCTCGGGATCGTCCGGCGAGGCCGGGTTCGGGATCGGGTGCAGGCACACGTAGTCGAAGGCCGCCGGCGCCGCTCGCAGCACAGTGAGGAGCTGCTGGACGATCTGAGCCGGGGTGCCGCGCAGGCAGAAGGCGTCCGCGGCGGCGTCGGGCAAGAAGTCGACGACCTTGCCGCTCGCTTCGAGATCGGGCGCGTGGTGGAAGTCGGGGAACACGTTCCGCTCGCGCTTGAGCTTCTCGGGGTCCGGCCCCGTCCAGGACAATCGCGCCGGCTCGAACAGCATCGGCGAGTATTCATAGTAGCCGGCCGCCATCGACTTGCCCATCGTGAGCGCCCGCGCCGGGTTCTCCACGAGCACGGTGTGGAAGACGGCGCCGAGGCCGACCTTCGACGGATCGCGGCCGGCGGCGATCGCGCCGGCGCGAATCTCCTCGACCGACTTCGCGATGTTCGCCTGGTGGGTCCCGACCCGGATGAAGACGCCGTCGGCCACGCCACCCGCCATGCGTAACGTGCGCGGACCACCCGCGGCGATCCAGATCGGTACGGGCCGATGGTGCGGCAGCCGCGCCGGCTCGCGAGCGCCGACATCGACCGCGCGGCCGTCGAGCAGTGCCCGCATCAGCCGCGTGCTCGATTCCAGCTCACTGACGCGCGCCGGCTTGAGCCCGGCGAGGCGGACGGCGGTGTCGCCTACGCCCCAGCCGAGCAGGGTGCGTCCCGGCGCCAGCTCGTCGACCGTCGCGATCGACGACGCGGTGACGGTCGGATGCCGGTTGATCGGGTTGGACAGCAAGGTCGCCAGCAGGATGCGCTCGGTAACGCGCGCCGCCGCCGCCATCAGCACGTACGTATCGCGCCGGCGCAGCTGCGAGTCGGGCTGGAACGCCGCGTCCCAGCCGAGCGTCTCGGCGCGTCGCACGTCGGCGGCGAAGGCGTCCACCGTGCGCGCGTCGAAGCGGTTGAGGCCGAAGCGGGGGAGCGCCACGATCAGCTCGCGCCGAGCTGGCCGCCCATCTCCTCGATGGCTTTGTCGAGCACCGCGACGACTCGGTCGATCTCGGCGCGCGTGATCACCAGGGGCGGCGAGAGCACGATCGTGCTGCCGAGATGGCGACCGCCGCCGGAGCGCCCCACGATCACGCCGTTGCGGCGTGCGAAATCGACCACGCCCTTGACCCGGTCGCCCGGGATCGCCTCCTTGGTCCGGCGATCGCGCACCAGCTCGACGCCCGCGAACAGTCCCTTGCCGCGCACGTCACCGACCCACGGATGTCTCGAGAGGCTGCGGAGCCCGTCGAGCAGATAGGCGCCGTTCTCGGCGGAGCGCTCGACCAGCTTTTCCTCGAGGATGATCTCGATGTTGCGGTTGGCGACGGCGGCCGCGACCGGGTGGCCGCCGTACGTCGAGATCTGAAAGACCTGGCGGTTCTCGGACGGGTCGCCGACGAACGATTTGAACACGTCGTTCCGAACGACCGTGGCGGCGATCGGCAGGTAGGCGCTCACGATGCCCTTGGCGATCGCGACGATGTCGGGCCGCACGCCCGAGTGCTGATGCGCGAACATCTTGCCGGTGCGGCCGAAGCCGTTGATGACCTCGTCGACGTGCAGGAGGCAGCCGTACTTCTTGGCGATGGCCGCGACCTCCGGCAGATACTCGTCCGGCGGCACCGCGACACCGACCGCGCTCATGATCGGCTCCACGAGCACCGTCGCCACGGTGTCCGGCCCCTCGCCTTGGATCGTCGCCTCGATGTTCTTCACGCAGGCGAGCTCGCACGACGGGTAAGTGAGCCCGAAGGGACAGCGGTAGCAGTACGGCGGCGCGACGTGAACGAAGTCGTTGCCGCCGAGCGGTTCGAACTTCATCTTGCGGTCGCCCATGCCGCCCGCAGCCAGGGTCGCCAGGGTCGTGCCGTGATAGCCGAGGTAGCGGCTGATGGTCTTGTAGCGGTACTGGCCGGGATGCTCGTGCTTGGTGTACTGCCGTGCGAACTTGAAGCCGGCCTCGTTCGCCTCGGAGCCCGAGGCCACGAAGTAGACGTGGTTGTCGCCGCCCATGAGCCCGTTCACGCGCTGCGCGAGCTTGGCGGCGGGCTCGTTCATCGCGGTGTGCGGATAGTAGGGCAGCGCGCGCATCTGGTCGGCGGCCACGTCGGCCAGCTCGGTGCGGCCGTAGCCCACGTTCACGCACCAGAGGCCGGCCATCGCGTCGAGATACTGGGTGCCGTCGGCGTCGACGACTGTCGAGCCGCGGCCCTCGACGATCACGAGCGGCTCGGCTTCGAGCTGCCGGTGGGCGACGACCGGATGCAGCACGTTGTCGAGGTCCTGCCTGACGACATCGGATCGTTCCGCCATGGCGTCCTCTCCTGGGCTGTGGGTTCGCCCTGGATTATACGCTGGCGTGCGGAGCGGGTGCCCTCGCGCACCCGCCCTGCCACCCAGTGGAAAGCTACTCGGGCTTGACCAGGAAGTGCGCCCGCCGGTTCTTGGCCCAGCAGGCTTCGCTGCTCTCCTGGCAGACCGGACGCTCCTCGCCGTAGCTCACGATCGAGATCCGGTTGGCCTGGATGCCGAGGGCCACCAGATAGCTCATCGCCGCCTTCGCGCGCCGCTCGCCGAGGGCCAGGTTGTACTCGTTGGTGCCACGCTCGTCACAGTGGCCTTCGATCAGGAGGAGGTTACGCGGGTTGGTCTTGAGCCACGCGGCGCTCGCGTCGAGGATCTTCGCGTCCGACGGGCGGATGTCGTACTTGTCGTACTCGAAGTTGATGTCCTTGAGCGCGGCGACGCCCGCGAAATCGCGCGGCGAGGGTCGCGCCGTCGTGCCGTCGGCTCGGCCGGCAGCC
>JACXTT010008001.1_pt1 | contig 14759 bp, 8 predicted proteins | sample 9270951 | NCBI WGS metagenome assembly JACXTT01 (sample SAMN15532306, study PRJNA645909) | rock metagenome | isolation source: weathered quartz diorite | place: Puerto Rico | collected 2017-06-21
TGGGGGACGCGCACCCCACACCACCGCCCCGACGCGAGCGTCACCGCGATTCCGCGGCGCCGGAGTGGGAGCGCGCCCGGCCGCTCGAGGTCTACCCCACGCTCCGCGCCCGGCGGCTGCCGGAGCTGTCGGTGCCCCCGTTGCTGGTGGCCGTTGTGGCGCTGGCCCTCGCCGCGGCCGTCCTGTTCGCACTGCCGGGGATCCTCGGCTTCGGCGGCCCGGCCGGCCTCTCGAGCCCGAGCCCCTCGCCCCTCGCCTCGACGGCGGTAGAGACGTTCGCGCCCACACCGGTCCCCGTGGCCACGCCGCAGGTCTACGTCGTTCAGTCCGGCGACACCATGTCGAAGATCGCCAAGAAGTTCCACGTGCCGCTGGCGCAGCTGATCGCCGCCAACGCCGATACCATCCCGGATCCCAATCGGCTGCAGATCGGCGACCAGGTGATCATCCCGATCCCGCAGCCGAGCGGGCTGCCGGCGGCAAGCCCCGCCTCGAGCTGAGTCGGGCGCGCGGCGGGGAGCGCCGTGACAGCTAGCGCGGGGTCAGGTTGATGCTGGTGATCTTGCCGGCCTCGACGCGGAACGAGGCGTCGAGGTGCTGGCTGGGGGCGCCGGGTCGAACGCTGAGCACATCCGCCTGGTAGGTGATCCCGAGGTCACGAACCTCGCCCGGGATCATCTTCAGGCCGGGCTCCGCGCGGAGGAACCAGCCGCCGACCTGCTCGACCCCGCGCAGCGTGCGGGCGTTGTCGCCGACGTGCACGCGCATCTCGACGCGTTCGTCCATCAACGCGACCGCGCCCTGGCGATCGCCCTCGTTGAGCTTCTCGAAGAAGTCTTCCATCGTGTCGACGGCGCCCATCGGCGCGGAGTGTAGGGCGAGACCTCAGCCGAGGGCCCCGACGCTCCCCCGCCGGCGCGCGAGCTCCAATGTGCCGTCGCGCTCGACGATCACCTGCGGCGGCCGCGGCCTGCCGTTGTAGGCCGAGCCGAACGACGCGCCGTAGGCGCCGGCGTCGCGGATGACGACGAGATCGCCTCGTCGAAGTCGGGGCAGCAGATGCTCACCGAGGTGGTCGGTCGACTCGCAGATGGGCCCCTCGGCGCGCGCCGGCTCGAGGCCGGACGGGTTGGTCTCGAGCGTGCGCCCGAGGGAGGTCAGGGCCGTGATCTCGTGCCAGGCGTCGTACAGGGCGGGCCGAATGAGCTCGGTCATGCCGGTGTCGAGGATGACCTGGCGGCCGCCGCGCTCACGGATGTGGAGCACGCGGGCGACGAGGTAGCCGGCTCGGGCCACGAGGGCGCGACCGGGTTCGATCGCAAGCCGCTGCGGTCGCCGGTCGGCGGGGATCGCCGCGAGGAGGGCCGGCAGCTCCCGCGCGAATCGCGCCGGATCCGGGGCCGGCTCCCCGCGCGGCAGGATCGGGAAGCCACCACCCACGTCGAGCGTGTCGAATCGCGCTCGCGAGCCGCCGAGCAGCGCCACCAGCGCCAGGCCGCGCCGTACGGCGTCGCGCCACGCGTCGACCGCGCGCAGCTGCGACCCGACGTGGAGGTGGACCCCGCGGGGCACCAGCCCGCGAGCCGCCCCGACGACCTCGACCGCTTCCGACAGCTCGTCGGCGGTCATCCCGAACTTCGAGCCCGCGGCGCCGACGGCCAGCTCGCGGAGCGTTTCGGGCGCGACCTCGGGGTTGAGTCGGAACAGGACGTCCAGCTTGGCCTCGCGGAGCGATGGGGCAACGATCCGGACCAACGCCCGGGCCTCGTCGAGCGACTCGATCGCGATCCAGCGCAGCGGCGCCCCACCGGCCGAGGCGCGCACCGCCGCGCGCAGGTCGGCGTCCGTCTTGCCCACGCCCTCGAGCGTGATCCGCGTATTCGGCAGGCCCGCCCGCCGCGCGATCGTCCACTCGCCACGGGACACGACGTTGGCGTCGAACCCGAACGCGGCGATGCGGCCGACGATCGCCGCCACGTCGTTGGCCTTGACCGAGAACGCGCGCAGCCACGGATCCGGGAACGCGTCGCGCACCGCGGTCGCGGCCGCCTCCAGCTCGGCTGCGTCCGTGACCTGGACGGGCGTCCCGAAGCGGCGTGCCGCCTCGAGCAGCGCCGACCCGATGCTGGGCAGGGGTTCGACGACCGGCGACTCGGTCACGCGGCGCTGCGCCGGCGGCGACTAGGGTTTGCAAACGTGCGGCTCCGGGAGATTCGCGGACCTTCCGCAACCGCGTGACCGCAAGACGAGCAAATTCGCCACTGGGCCAGCGGTATGAGGCTCTGCCAGCTCATCAATCCCCTCGCGAAGCGACGCTCACGGTGCCCTCTGAGCGTGCAGACGAGATACCAGCGGACAAGCGGTCCTGCGTTGCCGCCCGCAGCCTCCTTCGAGCTACGTTCGCCTGCTCCTTGTCGGCACGGCAGCGCCAGAAATGCTCGCCTTGCGGACATCGCCGCTCCGAGCCGGGGGCGGCTCGGGCGTGCTTCAGACGATTCGGCGCCCTCGATCGAGCATCCCCAGCACGATCGACACGATGCTGATCACGATCGAGCCGAGCAGTGCCCCGACGAACGCATCGGCCGTGAAGGCAGGCGGGAAGCCACCGATCGTGAAGTTGATGTTGAGCTTGTCGGAGATGAATGCCACCAGCAGCAGCAATAGCGCGTTCAGGACCAGCGAGAACAGCCCGACCGTGAGCAGCGTGATGGGGAACGACAGCGCCTTGACGATCGGCTTCACGTAGGTGTTGATCACGGCCAGGATCAACGCGACCACGATCACCTGCCACCAGTTGCCTTCGAACTTGAGCAGGTTGTCGGCGGCCGGAAAGTGAATCTGGGGGACGATCAGGACCGCGACGTAGACGCCGATCGCGTTGATCAGGATCTTGACCAGGAGATCGATCACGGTTTACGCCTCCGGTAGCGCCGGGATGCGTCCGGCGCGTCGATGATGGCAGAGCTACCGGAGCGAGGCGAGCCTCGCCTCGAGCTTCGCCTTCCTGTCCGGCCACTCCTCCCTGGTGACGCTGTAGTAGTTCGAGTGCCGCAGCCGCCCGCCCGGCATGATCATGTGGTTCCGAAACGTACCCTCGAACGTCGCCCCGATGGCCACCAGGGCCGGGTTCGCCTTGTCGTTCAGCGAATCGGTCTTGAACTCGACGCGATTGGCATCGAGGTCCTCGAAGGCGTGCCGCAGCTGGAGGTACTTCGCCTCCTGGTTGGCGCCCTTGCGCTGCCACGCCGGCGCGACCCACGTCCAGCCGATCTCGAGCCGGCGGTGCTCGGGCACGATGGACATGAAGCGCGTGCTGCCGATGGCCCGGCCGGTCGACTGCTCGATCGTTGCGAATGCCATCTCCGAGCCGGCCGCGCGATTCGCGAGCGCGGCCTCGATCCAGGCGCGCAGGCCACCGATCTCGGTCGGGCGGGCGAGCGTCCAGCGCCAGATCGACTCGTTGAAGGCCACGTCGGCGAGCCCGTCGAGGTGATCGAAGGAGAGTGGCTCGAGCCGCACGATCGACCCTTCGAGCGTCACCGGCTTGACCCAGCGTTCCCCATCCATCGGCCGAGCGTATCGCGCTGACGTCCCCCGGCCAGCGCGCTCCGGTATCCTCGCCGCGGCGTTCCCGCGGAGGCACTGCTCGTCCATGAATCGGTCCCTATGACGACCCGCGCCCGACCGCGCGCGACCGCGTCCCGAGGGAACGGCGCGGCCAAGCCCTCGAAGTCCACGACGCGCGTCAAGGCGCACGCGGCGCGACCGCGCTCCGCGGCTGACGCCGCCCCGCCCCAGCAGGCCCTGTACCGGATCGCCGAGCTGGCAAGCGCGGCCGAGGACCTCGACGCCTTCTACCGGGGAATCCACGACGTCATCGGCGAGCTGATGTACGCGGAGAACATGTACATCGCGCTCGTCGACGAGGCCCGTCGCGAGATCAACTTCGCCTACTACGTCGACACCGTCGACAGCCAGTGGTGGAACCCTCGCGCGTGGCTGCCGTTCGGCGAACGGGAGACGAGGGGTCTGACCGGATACATCGTCCGTACCGGGCGCCCGTTCCACGAGAACAGCGCCGGGATCCGAGCCAAAACGGCGAGAGGCGAGTTCGACCCGGTCGGGGTTCTCTCGGAGGACTTTGTCGGCGTGCCCCTGAAGAGCCAGGGGCGCACCATCGGCGTCCTCGCCGTCCAGAGCTATCGCGAAGACAGGTCGTACTCGAAGGCCGATGAGCAGGTCCTGATCTTCGTTGGCCAGCACGTCGCGGCTGCGCTCGAACGGGCCCGAACCACGGCCGAGATCCGGCAGCGCAACGCGGAGCTCGCGGTCATCAACGAGATCGGCGCGGCGCTCGCGCAGCAGCTCGACTTCCAGTCCGTGATCGAGCTCGTGGGCGAGCGCATCCGATCGATCTTCGACGTCCCCTCGGCAATCATCGCCCTGTACGACCCAACCTCGAACACGATCACCACGCCGTATTCGATGGACCAGGGCGGGCGGACGGAATGGCCACCGCGACCATTCGGCCCCGGTCTCGCCTCCGAGGTGATCCGCACGAGGCGGGGGCTGCGCCTCAACACCACCGCGGAGGCGCAGGCCCACGGCGCCATCGTCCTGGGCACCCAGGACGCCGAATCCTGGCTCGGTGTCCCGATCCTCGCCGGCGATCGAGTGCTCGGGGCGATCGCCCTCGAACGGATCCCGACGTACGCATTCAGCGAATCGGACGAGCGGCTCCTGTCCACGCTCGCCTCGAGCATGGGCGTGGCCCTGGAGAACGCCCGCCTCTTCGACGAGACGAAGCGCCTGCTTGGCGAGACCGAGCAGCGCAATGCCGAGCTGGCCCTGGTGAATGAGATCGGCGGCGCGCTGGCAAAGCAGCTCGAGTTCGGGGCGATCGTCGAGCTGGTCGGCGAACGGCTCGCGGCCATCATCGACGCGCCCGACTTCTTCATCGGGCTGTACGACGGAGCCACGAGCCAGATCGACTTCCCGTATGAGCTCGACGGTGGCCGGCGCGTGGAGCCGCGCCCGTTAGTGCCGCTGGGCCAGGGCCTGAGCTCGATCGTCCTGCGAACCAGGAAGCCCCTGCGATTCGGAACCGCTGCCGAGTCCGAGGCGGCCGGGGCCGTCGTTCCGACGCTTCGAGACACTGCGTTGAGCGAGTCCTGGCTCGGCGTGCCCATCCTCGCCGGGGACGACGCGATCGGGCTCGTCGGCTTCGGTCACCCGCGCCGGGACGTCTTCACCGAGTCGGACGAACGGCTCGTCTCGACCATCGCCTCGAGCATGGGCGTGGCTCTCCAGAACGCCCGGCTCTTCGCCGAAACGAAGCGCCTTCTTGCCGAGACGGAGCAGCGGAACGCCGAGCTGGCCGTCGTCAACGAGATCGGCGCGGCGCTCGCCCAGCAACTCGATCTCGAGGCGATCATCGAGGTCGTCGGCCCGCGTCTCGCCACCCTGGTCAACGCAGACGACATCTATATCGGGCTGTACGACCGCGCCGCCAACCAGGTCACCTTCCCCTTCGAGCTCGATCGAGGGCGGCGAGTCCACGGCGACCCGATCCCGCTCGGGCAGGGCCTGACATCGCAGCTGATCGAAGCGCGGCGGCCGCTTCGATTCGGGACGCTCGCTGCCCAGCAGGCTGCCGGTTCCGTGACGGCGACCTACGCCGAAGACGTCGAGGCGGGCCACCAGAGCGAGTCGTGGCTCGGCGTGCCAATCCTCGCCGGAGACGTTGCCATCGGCGTCGTGGTCTTCGGCCACGGCCCCAAGGATGCCTTCACGGAATCAGACGAGCGACTCGTGTCGACTGTCGCCTCGAGCATGGGCGTCGCGCTCGAGAACGCTCGTTTGTTCGGTGAGACGAAGCGCCTGCTGGCCGAGACCGAGCAGCGGAATGCCGAGCTCGCGGTCGTCAATGAGATCGGTGAGGCCCTTGCCCAGCAGCTTGATTTCCAGGGCGTGATCGATCTCGTTGGTGACCGAATCCGATCGATCTTCAACGTCGCGAGCGGGACGATCGGCTTGTACGACGAGCAGGCCCACATGCTTCGAACTCCGTACTCGATCGAGGACGGCGGCCGTGTCGACTGGCCGGATCGAGACGCCGATCTTGGCCTCGCGGGGATCGTCATCCGAACGCGAAAACCACTCCGCATCGGCACCGGGGCGGAGATGATCGCGCTCGGCGGCGTGGTGCGGGATGAAACCGGCGGGATTCGCGAAGCAAGCGCAGAAGAGGCCGAGGAGGACGATCAGTCGCTCCTGGCCGTCCCAATCCTCGCGGCAGACCGTGTGCTCGGCGTCATCAAGCTGGACCGCGCCGAGAAGTACGGCTTCGGTGAGTCCGACGAGCGACTGCTGTCCACGATCGCTTCGAGCATGGGCGTTGCGCTCGAGAACGCCCGACTGTTCGACGAGACGAAGCGCCTCCTGGCCGAAACCGAACAGCGCAACGCCGAGCTCGCCGTCATCAACGAGATCGGCGACGCGCTGGGCAAGCAGCTCGATTTCGACGCGGTCATCGAACAGGTCGGCGAGCGCATGGCAACCATGTTCGAGACGCGCGACATGTACATCGCCCTGTACGACAAGGTGACCGGGCAGATCACGTTCCCGTACGAGATCGACCAGGCCCGACGGATGCACGGCGACCCGATGCAGATCGGCGAGGGCCTGTCCTCGAGGATCCTGCGAACGGGGCAGGCGTTGCGGCTCGGGACGATCGCCGAGCAGCAGGATCTGGGTGGATTCCTCGGTTCGTACCCGGACGGCGAGGTGCCGACACTCCTGGCCTCGTTCCTCGGGGTGCCGATCATGTCCGGCTCCGAGCCGATCGGCGTCGTCGTCGTCGCCGACGGACGTGAGAACAACTACACCGACGCGGACGAGCGCCTCGTGGCCACCATCGCCTCGAGCATGGGCGTGGCGCTCGAGAACGCGCGGCTGTTCGAGCAGACCAACATCCTGCTCAGCGAGACCAAGGAGCGCGCGGCCGAGCTCGCGATCATCAACAGCGTCCAGCAAGGCCTCGCCGCCAAGTTCGACATGCAGGCGATGTACGAGCTCGTCGGCGACAAGATCGCCGAGATCTTCGATGCCCAGACGGTCGATATCGCGCTCTACGACACCGTGGACCAGACCGTCACGTATGCCTACGGCATCGAGAGGGGCGTGCGCTTCCCGAGCATGACCGTCGGCCTGGGACCGATGTCACGCATCGTCCTCGACACGGGTGCGCCGCTGCGCATCGGCGACGTCGACGCATGGGTCGCCGAGCGGGGGGTGGAGCAGGTCATTCCGGCCGGCGAGCCGTCCAAGTCCGTTCTCTTCGTGCCGCTGATCGTCGGCGCGCAGGTCCGCGGCCACATCTCACTCCAGAACCTCGATCGGACCGACGCGTTCAGCGAGGCCAACGAGCGGCTGCTCTCGACACTCGCTTCGAGCCTCAGCGTCGCCCTCGATAACGCCCGCCTGTTCGACGAGACGAAGCGGCTCCTGACCGAGAGCACTGAGCGCGCCGCCGAGCTGGCGATCATCAACAGCGTCCAGCAGGGCCTGGCGTCCAAGCTCGAGATGCAGGCGATGTACGACCTCGTCGGCAACAAGATCGCCGAGATCTTCGACGCCCAGAACGTCCAGATCGGCCTGTATGACCTGGCCAACGAAACCATTCAGTACACGTTCTCGCTCGAGCGAGGGGTGCGCTATCCCGACGTCACGAGTGTGATGGGGCCCGTGTCCCGGGCGGTCGTGGCGTCGGGTGCCCCCGTACGCATCGACGATGCCGACGAGTGGACGAAGGCGCGCGGCGTGAAACAGCACATCCCGTGGGGCGAGCCCGTGAAGTCGGCGATCACGGCGCCGCTCCTGGTCGGGTCGGAGGTCAGGGGGCACATCTCGATCCAGAACCTCGATCGGACCTTTGCCTTCAGCGACTCCGATGAGCGGCTGCTGTCCACGCTCGCCTCGAGCCTCAGCGTCGCCCTGGAGAACGCGCGTTTGGTCGAGGAGACGCGGCAACGGGCGGCGGAGCTCGCCATCGTCAACGACGTCGGCCAGGCAGCGGCCTCTCAGCTCGACCTCGATCGGCTGATCCAGCTGACCGGCGAGCAGCTGCGGACGACCTTCCGGGCCGACATCGTCTACATCGCGCTGCTGAACAAGGACACGGGCCAGATCGAGTTCCCCTATCTCGTCGAGAGTGGCGTTGCGACCCCACGGGACCCGATGCCGCTCGGCGAGGGGCTGACGTCTCGCATCATCGGGTCACGCGAGCCACTGCTCCTGAACCGCGCAGAGCAGTTCGAGCGGGTCGAGCGGCGGGTGGGCACGAGCGCCAGGTCCTACCTCGGCGTGCCGATCCTCGTGGGCGACGAGGCGATCGGGGCCGTGAGCGTCCAGAGCATCGAGGAGGAGGGTCGCTTCGGCGACGCGGACACACGCCTCCTGTCGACCATCGCATCCAACGTCGGAACGGCCATCCGGAATGCACAGCTGTATCGGGAGTCGCAGCGCAGAGCGCTCGAGACCGCCGAGCTGGCGGAGGTCGGCCGCGAGATCTCCGCGACGCTCGACCTCGAGGGCCTGCTCGAGCGCATCACGGCCCGTGCCAAGGAGCTCCTCGAGGTGCGCACCAGCGGCGTCTTCCTGGCCGATCCCGACGGCCAGACGTTCCGCGCGATTTCCGTCATCGGTGCGAACGCGGAGGAGCTCAAGGCAGATCCCATCAGGCTCGGTGAAGGCGTCATCGGCAGCGCCGCGGCAGCCAGCCGCGCCGAGATCGTCAACGCGCTCCTGAGCGACCCGCGCGCCGTGCCGATCGCGGGTGTGCTCGACGACGCGACCGAGGAGGAGCGGCTCATGGTCGCACCCCTGATCGGGCGCGGCGGCGTCAGCGGCATGATGGCGGTCTGGCGCGCCGCAACGGCAGCGGCCTTCACGACCCACGACCTCGACTTCCTCGTGGGACTCTCGCAGCAGGCCGCCGTGGCCATCGACAACGCCCGGTTGTTCGCGGACGCCAACGAGTCGCGCCGGGCGGCCGATGACGCGAATCAGGCCAAGAGCGCATTCCTGGCGGCGATGAGCCACGAGATCCGGACACCGATGAACGCGATCATCGGCATGAGCGGGCTGCTGCTCGACACGCCGCTCGACGACGAGCAGCACGACTTCGCCGACACGATCCGGACCTCGGGCGACGCGCTCCTGACGATCATCAACGACATCCTCGACTTCTCGAAGATCGAGGCCGGGCACGTCGACCTGGTCAGGGAGCCCTTCGGTCTCGCGGCCTGTGTGGAGGGCGCGCTCGATCTGATCGCTCCGGCCGCCGCGAAGAAGGGCATCGAGCTCGCGTACGAGGTCAACGGCGAGCTGCCGACCGGGGTCAATGGCGACCAGGGCCGCCTGCGCCAGATCCTGCTCAACCTGCTCTCGAACGCCGTCAAGTTCACCGAGAGCGGCGAGATCCTCGTCACGGTCCGCGCGGATCCGGCCGTCACCCCAAAGCGACGCGGGGGCGCGCGGGAGTGCTGGCAGGTTGCCGTCGACGTGCGGGACACGGGGATCGGCATTCCCGCCGATCGCATGGACCGCCTGTTCCAGTCGTTCAGCCAGGCCGACGCTTCGATCTCGCGACGATACGGCGGGACGGGTCTCGGGCTCGCGATCAGCCGGCGCCTCGCCGCAGCGATGGACGGCGACCTGTCGGCGGAGAGCTCCGGGGTGCCCGGCGAGGGGGCTACGTTCCACCTCGTCGTCCGGCTCGATGCGGCGCCGGCCTCGGCGATCAAGCGCCGGGCAGAACGAGACGTCGTCGAGCTGACCGGGCGGAACGTCCTGATCGTCGACGACAACGCCACGAACCGACGGATCCTCGCGGCCCAGCTGGCCCGCTGGTCCATGCATACGCGCGCGACCGCCTCATCGAACGAAGCGTTGGGGTGGCTTCGTGACGGCGCGCGGTTCGACGTCGTTCTGCTGGACCTGTTCATGCCCGAGCTCGACGGACTGCAGCTCGCCGACGCGATCAAGGCGGCCCTGCCCGACGCCGCGCCGAAGCTCGTGCTCGTCTCGTCCGCCGCTGTCCGCGAGCGAGCCCATCCGACGCTTGACGCCGTCCTCACGAAGCCGGTCAAGCCCTCCGCGCTGCACGACGTGCTCGTGACCGTCCTCGCCGCCGCAGGACCATCCGGGCGCGAGATCCGTGCGCCGGAGCGGCCGTCCATCGATCCGGGTCTCGCCGCTCGCCACCCGCTGCGCATCCTCCTGGCGGAGGACAACGCGGTGAACCAGAAGCTGGCGCTCCGCCTGCTGTCGAACATGGGCTACTCGGCGGACGTCGCGGCCGACGGCCAGAAGGCGGTTGATGCCGTGGCCGCCGGGTCATACGACGTGGTGCTCATGGACGTCCAGATGCCCGAGCTGGACGGGCTCGAGGCGACCCGCCAGATCCGGGCCCGCTGGCCGGATCGCCCGCTGCAGATCGTGGCGATGACCGCGAACGCGATGGCCGGCGACCGCGACGCCTGCCTCGCCGCCGGGATGAACGACTACATCAGCAAGCCGATCGATCCGGCGGTGCTGGCCGAGGCGCTCGCGCGGGCACCGTCCGCCCATGGGGGCGTGAAGAAGCGCGCATCGAAGGCGCGGAGCGCCGGGGCCGGGAAGTCGGCCGTGGCGGCGGCCAAGGGCCGGCGGTGAACGTCGACGGCGAGCTCGTGCTGGATGAGGCCGTCCTGGCCGATCTGCGCGCGTCGATCGGCGACGACCAGGCCTTCATGGTCGAGCTCGTCGAGACGTTCGTCACCGAGGGCACGGCGAACATGGACGGCCTGCTCGCCGCCGCGGCCGCCGCCGACTGCGCCGCAATCGTGCGCCCGGCCCACTCACTGAAGTCGACCAGCGCGAGCCTCGGCGCGATGCGCCTGTCGGCGATCTGTCGGGCGATCGAGGCGGCGGGCCGCGAGGCGCGCCCCGAGACGCTGCAGGCGGATGCCGAGCTCGCGCGCGCGACCTGGGACGACACCCTCGCTGCCTTCGCGGACGCGGGCCTGCGCGCATGAGCCCGGGCCAGGCGGTCGCGCTGGTCGTCGACGACAGCCAGGTCAACCGGAAGGTGCTTGCTCGCCATCTCGGGTCCCTGGACATCACGGCGCGCGAGGCGGCCGACGGCCGGCAGGCGCTCGAGCAGCTCGGGGCCGACGGCGCCGGTATCGACATCGTGCTGCTGGACATCGAGATGCCCGAGCTGGACGGCTACGAGACCCTCGCCACGATCAAGGGCGACGAGGCGCTCCGCCACATCCCGGTGATCATGATCTCGGCGGTCGAGGAGCTCGACAGCGTCGTCCGCTGCATCGAGATGGGCGCCACGGACTACCTCCCGAAGCCGTTCAACCCGGCGATCCTGGAGGCACGGGTGCGGGCCTCGTTGGCCGGCAAGCACCTCCATGACCTCGAGGTGGAGTCGGCGGCGCGCCAGGCCGAGCTGCTGAAGACCATCGAGCGCCAGAAGGACGAGCTGAGCCGCTTCCTTTCGCCGCAGGTCGCGGCGCTGGTGTCCAGCCCAGAGGGCGAGCAGCTCCTCGCCGGCCATCGCCGGATCGCGACCTCGGTGTTCTGCGACCTGCGCGGCTTCACGCCGTTCACCGAAGCCACGCCACCCGAGGTGGTGATCGGCGTCCTCCGCGAATATCACGCGATGATGGGCGAGCAGATCGAGGCCCATGGCGGGACGCTCGAGCACTTCGCCGGCGACGGGATGATGGTCTTCTTCAACGACCCCGTCCCCCAGGACGATCATGTCGCCCGGGCGGTGCGGATGGCGCTCACGATGCGCGAGCGGTTCGACGGGCTGGCGTCGAGCTGGGCGAGTCACGGCCACACGCTCGGGTTCGGCGTGGGCATCGCCACCGGCGAGGTCACGCTCGGGCGCATCGGTTTCGAAGGCCGGTACGACTACGGGATGGTTGGGTCCACGGTCATCGTCGCCTCGAGGCTGAGCTCGGCCGCAGGATCCGGGCAGATCCTGCTGAGCCCGTGGGCCGCCGAAGCGGTCGAAGGCGTCTTCGACGTCGAACCGGTTGGCGAGATCGTGCTCAAGGGCTTCTCCAAGCCCCTCGCGGCGGTGAACGTCCTTGGCCTGATGAGCCCATCACACACCAGCCGGGCCAGGGAGGCGGCCGCGGTCGCGGAGTAGGAGGGGACGCCGTGATCAGGTACGAGTCCAGTGTGTCAATCGATCGGCCGCCCGAGGCCGTCTTCGCCTATCTGCTCGAGCCGGCGAAGCAGGCGCTCTGGTCGGATGTGCCGATGCGCAAGCTCAGCGAGGGCCCGCTGGGCGACGGCTCGCGGATGGAGGTCACGTTCGGGATGGGCCCGCTCAAGGCGGTGGTCGGGCTCGAGCTTGGGCCGGTCGAAGCGGGTCGTCGGCTGGGCTTCCGGTCGTTTTCGGGCCCGATTCGCCGGAATGGGGAGTACCGGTTGGCGCCCACGCCGTCCGGCGGGACAGAGGTTGGCCAGGAAGGGCGCCTCGCGTTCACCGGCCTGTGGCGCGCCATCGAGCCCTTGGCCGGGGCCGAGATCAGCAAGGGTGAGGTGAAGGAGCTCGAGCGCCTCAAGGCCGCCGTCGAGGCGGGCTGACCCGGGCGGTCTTCCGGCGGATCGGCTGCGCCGCACGACGGCGCGACCCCGGGATCTGCCGCTGTGCCGACGGCGGCCGCGGCTGGCGGCGTGCCGAGTCCCTCTCGGTCGCCGGCGACGGCCCGGGGCGCTCCGGCTCGACGACGCCGACGGCCAGCACGCGTGCCTCGTAGGGCCCGAGGCTGACGCGGAGGCCCTCGTTCCGAAGCTCGCCTGCGGTCCGCAGCTGCTCCCAGCCGGAGCGTTCGTCGCGGAGCCGGATGCGCTGCTCGTCGGGCGGCGCGCCGGGACCGGTCAGTCCCAAGGCCGCGGCGAGACGGACGCTCGTCAGGGTGCGACCGCCCTGGCTGCCGGGCTCCGCGGCTGCGACCGAGTGGTCGATGCGCACCGTCGTCTCCGCGTACCGGTGGTGGACGAGGACGAGGTTGCGCCCGGTCCCGATGCCGTTCGAGAAGGCATACACATCCTCGACGATGTTCCCGCCGTCGTCGCGCGCGTCGAACAGGTGGAACTGGTCCGTGCCCGAGAACTCGCGCCGGCGCCGGAGCAGCGGCACGATCGCCCACGCGAAGTGGCCGGCGTGCGCCTCGTCGGCCGGCTCGGCCCAGCGGGCTCGCCGGAACTCCATGCCGTAGCGCTCGCGGAAGCCCTCGACCTGGCCGTGACCGAGCAGCGGCAGGCCCGGCAGCGTGGCCAGCAGGGTCGCTGCCGAGAACGCCTTGTCACCGGTCCCGAACTGCTCCGCCGCCGGTCGCTCGTCCGGGTTGGTGAGGAAGTTGACGAACCGGCCGAGGATCCCCGGATCGAACTCGAGGGTGTCGCGCATGACCCGCCGGTAGCCCGCGTTGTCCTCGTCGCGGAGCATGTGCATGAACGCCGAGTTGTACACGCGGTGCATGCCCAGGGTTCGGACGAAGTAGCCCTCCAGCAGCCAGAACGCCTCGGCGAGCAGCAGTGTGCCGGGCGCATCGACGGCAACCCGGTCGACGACCTCGCGCCAGAACTCCTTCGGCATCCGGCGGTGGAACTCCGCGCCGCTCAGCGCGTGCTCCGCGCGTGACGGGATCGCGCCGCCCGCGCCCGGCTCCGGATACCAGAGCCGTCGGATGTGGCGGCGCGCGAGCACCATCGCCGCATCGAAGCGCAAGATCGGCGCTCGACGGGCGACGTCGAGGATCGTCTGGATGACGGCCTCGCGGACGTCGGCATTCAGGTAGTCGAGCTGGGCGGTGTCGTTCCACGGGTAGGACGTGCCGTCGTTGCCGTGGTAGATGAACCGCTCCTCGTTGCTCTGCGGGTCTCGCCGCCGGAAGACGACCGCGGCGTCCGTGCCATTCCAGTAGTGGTCCTCGATCTGGATGTCGACCCGCTGGTCGTGCGACAGGTTCGGGCCGGTGAACGAGTAGGCCGGGTATGGCGGATCCGGCAGCGAGATGAACCGGTCAGGGTGCTCGACGACCCAACGGGAGTCGAGGCCCATGTGGTTCGGGACCATGTCCGCGGCGAGCCGGATGCCGCGCTCCCAAGCGCGTCGCTTCAGGTCCTCGAAGGCGGCCTCGCCGCCGAGCTCGTCGGCGATCCGGTACTCGTCGATCGCATAGGCGGAGGCGACGGCATCCGGGTCGCCGCGTCGGCGCTTGATCTCGGCCGAGGCCCGGCTGCGTTGCCACAGGCCGATGAGCCACAGGCCGGTGACGCCGAGGCCCGCCAGCCGGTCGAGCTCCTCGTCGGGCACGTCGGCGAGGGTCGCGACGGGTCGCTGGAACTGCGCCGCGAGCTGCTCCAGCCAGACGTAGGTCGACTTGGCGATGAGCACGACGCTCGGCATCCAATCGGTGTCAGCCGAGAACGCCACATTGTCCGCGTCCAGGCCGCGATAGTCGGGTGTCTCGACCTGGAGCGGGCCGCCGAAGTGCGCGCCCGCGGCGCGGAGCTCCATCGCCCGCGCTTCCTCGGCCAGGACGTCGAGTGCCAGGTCGATCCGGCGGGCGAGCGCCGCGTCGCCTCGGAGGAGGCCGCGCCAGTGGCGGCGGACCCAGCGCAACTGGGCGGCAAGCGAACCCGGCGCCCGGAGCATCGGCTCGCGCAACCGTGCCGGCAGC
>JACXTT010008002.1_pt1 | contig 14756 bp, 13 predicted proteins | sample 9270951 | NCBI WGS metagenome assembly JACXTT01 (sample SAMN15532306, study PRJNA645909) | rock metagenome | isolation source: weathered quartz diorite | place: Puerto Rico | collected 2017-06-21
ACTATCGCGCGCACCCAGATGCAAGCAATGCAGATGACGTTCTTCGTCTTCCTGCCGTCGATCCTGCTGTCTGGGTTCATGTTCCCGTTTCGCGCCATGCCGCAATGGGCCCAAGCGATCGGCGAGTGCATCCCGATCACGCATTTTCTGCGGATCGTACGCGAGATTGTGCTGAAGGGCGCGGGCCTCCCCGACATTTCGACTGACCTGCTCGAATTGCTGGCGATCCTCGGCGTGTTAGCGAGCGTCGCGCTGCTGCGCTTCCGCCGCACGCTAGACTAGCCAGGCAGAGCGACGAGGCCATTGCTGGCGGCGACCTCCAGCGGCTGGTCGAGGGCGCCGCTGATCGTAAACTCACCGCCGCTTGCCTTTCCGAGCGCGCAGCCTGCAGCAACGTCCCAGATCATCGAGCCGGATTCTCGGTAGGCCTCGGCGCGACCGGCGGCGACATAGGCGAGCGCCGTTGCGGCCGAGCCGATCATCCTGATCTTGCGCCAGGACTTCAGCCGCGCTTCGAACAGCGCCAGGGATTGTGCGCTCGCGCGCGAGGGCACGCCGGTTTGAAGGATGCCGCTCGCCGCTTCGCCAATATTTGAGACACGGATGGGCGCGCCATTGAGCTGCGCCCCTTCACCGACGGCGCCCGAAAAACATTCCCCCAGCGCAAAGCAATCCACGACGCCGAGCGCAGGCGCGCCGTCGCGCAAGAGCGCGATCGAAACGGCGCAATGGGGATAGTTGCGCAGATAGTTGACGCTGCCATCGAGCGGATCGACGGCCCAGACATAGCCGTCGCGGCCAGCGCCGGCGCGCACCCAGCCCGCCTCCTCCGAGATCACGGGATACGGCGCTGCTTTCTCGAGCGCCTCCAAGATCAGAGCTTCGGCGCGCTTGTCTGCGTCGATCTTTACTTCACGGCCTTGTTCGGCCTCGATTACGCTCCATTCAGCGCGATGGGCCCTCAACGCCGCACCGGCGTCGTTGGCGATACGCACCGCGATCGCCAGCAAGTCCTTAAGCTCACTCACATACGCCTCTTATCCCCTCGCCCGCGCTTGGAGAAGCCGAGCTTCGCGCTTTGAGGCAACCCGCGTGCATGAGCGGGCGCAGCCCGAGAGGGCTCGCCTTTGACAGGAAAGCGCTCGCGGGCCGCGATCCTGTGCGCCCGACAAATAATCTGGCCCCGAAAGCGCGTTGTGGACGCCTTACGCGCGATTTGCCGCGACCTCGCCTCGTTGGACTCATTTCGACATCGCAAATGCTGGCGACCGCAAGCACAGGCCCACAATCTTGAGCCCAAGGCGCCGACTCAGCTTAGGGTCCGCGCCGGGCTGAGATGGAGCGGGGCCGGTGAGCGGCGGCAATTACAATTGGCAGGGCGCGTGCGGGCGTTGGTACGAATTTGAGATCGTGCGCGCGCAGCGCGACTGGGATCGAGTCGGCGGCGTCTACATGTTCGTGAAACCGCATGACGGTTCGCAATTCGGCGGCCCGATCTGTCTCTTCATCGGCAAGACCGATGACTTCTCGCAGTCGCTTGCGCGTCACGACATGTGGCAAGCCGCGGAAAACCTGGGCGCGCGCGAAATCCATCTCATCACCATCAAGCACGACGAGACGCGAGGACGGGTGATGAAGGACCTCCTCGAGGCGCAATGCCCGATCCTGAACAAATCCATGCTGCGCCGCGTCGCCTAAGAGCGCGCCTTCACCGCAATAGCGGGAAAATCGGAAAAAACGCCATCGACGCCAAGCGCGTAGAATTCGCGCAACTCGGCTTCGAGATCGCCATGCCGCTGCATGAAGTCCGGCGCGCTCGCTTCGCCTCGGCGCAGGTGCGGCGGCAGAAAGAGGTTCTCCGCGCGGAACGTCCAAGCGATCACTTGCAGTCCAGCGCGGTGCGCGCGGGCGGCGAGATCCGTCGGCGGCAGAGCATTATTTCGATCGTCGCGCGGGATAAGCATGGCTTTCTCGACGCCGACGCCAATTGCATATTCGCTTACGGCGCGCAGGCCCGCATCCGTGCTCATCTCTTCGTAACTCAGGCCCGGTCGATCGATCGGCCCGCTCCGCAGCGCCATTAGCTGCACGCATCGCCATCGGATCGACGACATCGAGGCAAGCTCCAGCAGCGGTTTCTGCTCGAAGCACTCGACTATGGCGTCATCGACGCCCCGCCGCCCGGGCGCGGAATGCGCCGTCTCGACCAAAGCGGGGATTGGATCGAGGCCTAATCCTTGCAAGTATTGAACGTGCTTCAGCTCGACGACGAGCTTGCGGCCATGTTGGGCCGCCAGTGCGAATGCTTCCGCCAGAGTGAGAATCTGCTCGTGACCGTCGAACGCTGCGCTCTGAGGCCGGAGCTGCGGCATGCGCTCCTTGCAACGGAGCGTCTTCAGCTCGGCAAGCGTGAAATCCTCCGTCCACCAGCCTGTCGTGGTGACGCCGTCGACGGTCTTCTGCTTGCGACGATCGGCGAAGCTCGAATGCGCCGCCACGTCGGTCGTACCGGAAATCTCATTCTCATGCCGGCAAACGAGCACGCCGTCGCGCGTCATCACCACATCGGGCTCAATCGCATCGGCGCCCTGCTCGATGGCGCGCCGATAAGCCGACAAGGTGTGCTCGGGCCGTTCTCCGGAGGCGCCGCGGTGGCCGATCACCATCGGCCCGGTCGCGCCCGAGCCGCTCATGCTCGCGAGCCCTGCGCGCGCCGTTGCGCCCGAGCGCACATCGCCTCGCCTCAAACACGCTCGTCCTGGGGCGCAAGCTTTGTCATCGACAGCCCCATGAATAGAATCGACGCCGCGAACAAAAGACACCAGGCGCCGAAGGTCGCATCGAGCGTCGGATCGATGTTCGGGAACGCGCGTGGGAATTCATGCGTGAGAAATCCGTTCAGCAGCAAGCCCGGAAGCGCTACGCCGATCGCGGCTTCGCCTTCGTCGCCGCGCGCCTCCTTCAGAAGCTTCAGACACACGAACGCCGCAGCAACGCCAACGGCGGGCGCCGACAAGAACGCCCACAGGCGCAGGGTTTCGTCCGGCAAGAAGAAATATTGGCCGCCAAAACGGAAGACCGCCGCCACCGCCAGCCACAACACAAAGCCCAAACCCATTGCGCGCAGAATCATGGATGGCTCCCCGGCCGCTATTGCTTCAGCATTTCGCGTGAAATGATGACCCGCATGATCTCGTTGGTGCCTTCAAGAATTCGGTGCACGCGCAGATCGCGCACGATCCGCTCCACCTCGTAGTCCGCGAGATAGCCGTAGCCGCCGTGCAGCTGCAGCGCCTGGTCGGCAACCTTGAACGCCGCATCGGTCACGAAGCGCTTGGCCATCGCGCAGTATCTCGTGGCGTCCGGCGCCTTTGCGTCGAGTTTTCGGGCGGCTGCGTGCAGAAGCGAACGGGAGGCGGCCAATTCCGTCTCCATGTCCGCCAGCGCAAATTGCGTGTTCTGAAAATCGACGATGCGCTTTGCGAATTGCTTGCGCTCTTGCACGTAGGCAAGTGCGCGATCGAGGGCGTCCTGGGCCCCGCCGAGCGCACACGCGGCGATGTTTAAGCGTCCGCCATCGAGACCGCGCATAGCGTATTTGAAGCCCTCGCCTTCAGGTCCGATGCGATTCTCGACCGGGATGCGACAATTGTCGAAGCTGACGATCGCCGTCGGCTGTGCGCGCCAGCCCATCTTGTCTTCTTGTTTGCCGAAAGAGAGGCCCGTCGTTCCCTTCTCCACCATCACGGTGGACACGCCCTTGGGCCCATCCTCGCCAGTGCGGCACATGACGACGTAAAGATCCGAAAAGCCCGCGCCGGAAATGAAAGCCTTCGAACCGTTGAGCACATAATGGGAATTGCCATCGGGCTTCGCCGTCGTTCGCAAGGCGCCGGCATCCGAACCCGAACCGGGTTCGGTCAGGCAATAGGATGCGATCGTTTTCATACTCGTAAGTTTGGGCAGCACACGCTGGCGCTGCTCTTCATCGCCAAAGCGATCGATCATCCACGCGCACATATTGTGGATTGAGAGAAACGCCGCCGTCGACACGCAGCCCCTCGACAATTCCTCGAAGATCAAGGCCGCATCGAGCCGCGAGAGCCCCGAACCGCCGACATCTTCGCGCACATAGATGCCGGCGAAGCCCAAACCTGCGAGTTCCTGGAGCACGCCACGGTCCATGCCTTCTTCTTCCCAGCGCGCCGCGTTGGGTCGAAGCCTTTCCTGGGCAAAGCCTCGGGCGGTGTCGACAATGAGCTGTTGGTCTTCGTTCAGGTCGGCGGCCATAAGGGTCCTCGGTTGTTCCCGCTTATAGCCTCCCCCCCGACGCGGGCCAGAGGGCGATGGAACCTGCCCCGATTTGAGAAACCTAACCGGGAACCGGGAGGTTGCGGCGACGTTGTGGCGAACAGCGGCAATGTCGCCGCATCCGGTGCCCAGACATCTCGCAGGGCGCTCTCTTAGGAGAAACGCATGTTGAAATCGATTCTGGCCGCGTCAGCCGTGGCCTGCCTCGTAGGGCTCGCCGCCTGCGGCCAAAGCACGACGACCACGACGTCGGAAAGCACCGCGACCGCGTCGGATACGGGCATGGCGCCGTCAACCGACACGTCGATGTCGACCTCGTCATCTACGATGACCTCGACTGGCAGCTCGACCACCCAAGGCACGACCACTCACAGCACAACGACATCGCCGTAAGCGTCGAGTGCGCAGTCTCCCTGGGGCCTGGGCCCCGGGGGACTGTTTTCGTCAGCGCGCTGGGTTGAAGCTCGGACCGCCGCCGAACGCGCGATACGTCGCGATGGCGGCGCCCGCCTGCGCTTGTTCAGCGGCTATCCTCGCCAAACGCGCATCGATGAGCTGCTGATCGGCGGTCAAACGGTCGGCCAAGCTTTGTAATCCGGCTTGATAGGCGGCGCGCGCGCCGTTGTCGCTCACTGTCGCTGCTTGTTCGGCGGCGCGCGAGGATTGAAGGCGCATGCGGCCTTGATCGAGCGAGACCAGCGCGTTCGACGCCTCGGCCACCGCTTGCGTCACGGTTTGGCGATATTGAATGAGCGATTCATGGAATTGCGCGTTGCGTTGGCGCGATTGCGCGCGGATCGCGCCCCAATCGAAGAGCGGCAATGTAATCAAGGGCTGCGCACTCGCCACGGTTTGGACGCCAACCAGCGGCGAGCCGAGGACGTTCTGCGACGTGGTGATGGCGCCGATCAGATTGATTTGCGGAAGCATGTTGCTGCGCGCCTCGGCAAGGGCTGCGGCCGCCAATAGCGTTTGCGCTTCCGCTCGCGCCACATCGGGACGAAGCCTGATGAGATCAGCGGGTGCGGCGGGGGCGCCTGCAAGCGGCAATGTCGGGGTGTCGCGATGCGCATCGAGCGCGGCTCTCACAGAATCGGTCTCCGCACCGGGGGTCACGCCGCGCAAAACCGCGAGGCGGTTCTCCGCGCTGCGCTCGGCGATGACAGTATCGGCGACACGCGCGTGCGTGCTCTCGGCAAGCCGGCGGGCGTTCGCCGCATCCGCAGGCGAAGCGATGCCGGCGTGCGCGCTCGTGTCGAGGATGCCGGCAAGCTGGTTGGCGGATTGATAAAGTTCGTCCAACGCCGCGTGCGTATTTTGCGCCGCGCGAAGGTCGACATAGGCTTGGGCAATGTCCCCCGCGAGGGTGACTTGGGCGGCGCGCGCATCGGCGCGCGCGCTGAGCGCGTTGGCGTGCGCCCCGGCCAAGGCGGCGGCGAAGCGGCCAAACAGAGGCGCTTCCCACGACACTTGCGGGCCATAGCTGCCGATCATCTCCTCATTGTGCGAGGCAGAATCGACGTTGCGGGAATATTGGCCGGCGGCCACCGCTGAGAGGCTGGGCAGGGTTTGGCCGATATTTGCCTGGTTCTGCGCCCTCGCTTCGCGGATCCGCAACAGCGCCAATTGCACCGTCGGCCCATTCTGCAAGCCCTCGGCGATGAGCTGATTTAGTGTTGGATCGTTGAACTGCGTCCACCAATCGGTCAGCGGCGCATCGGCTATGACCGGAGCATCGACCCAGGTCGCAGGCATAGGCGGGGCGGCGGCGTGTTCGCGGGGGAAGAGTACGCAACCGCACAATGCCAACATCGCAGTTGACGCAGCGCCCGCCTTCAGCGCGCGGAGACTAGCGGATTGGCTCATTTATTAAACTCCAGCAACACCTTGAGCGCAGATGCATCCAACCGTTGACGGAGATGCATCCAATTCACAATTAGCGAACGAACATTCGCTTTATTGGCGCCGCAGCAAAGCATTTCAAGGTTCCCAAGGTCCTCAATATGTCTCGCCTCGCCAGCCCTGAGCTCGCTGAACGCCGACGTCGCCAGATCCTGGATGCGGCGCTCGACTGTTTTAGACGCCGCGGTTTCCACCAGACCTCCATGCACGAGATTTGCGCCGCCGCTGGCATCTCCGCGGGAGCGCTATATCGATACTTTGGCTCCAAAGCCGAAATCATCACCGCAATCGCCCAGGACGAACGGCAAGACACTTCGACGGCGTTCAGCGCCGCCAGAGGCTCGGTCATAGACGCCCTTTGCGCGGTGGCCGAAGGCTTCTTTCGGAAGCTCGCCGCTGGTGACGGTGCATTGGTCGCAGATGTCCTTGCCGAGGCCTCTCGCGACCCCATTTTGGCCAGGAATTTAGCGTTAATCGATAAACATTATGTGTTAGCGTGCGCTGAGATGATCAGCGCGGGTCAGGTTCGGGGCGAAATCGACCCGCGCCTCGATCCCGAGGAGGCCGCGAGAACGCTATTTGCGGCCATTGAAGGCGTGGGGCTGAGGGCCGCCACGTTTGGGCAAACACAGTTCGAGACGGCCGCCGCGCAATTTCGCGGGCTGGCCGAGCGTTACTTGGCGGTGCGGGCATGAACGTACTTCAGAAAATGACAAAGCCGTTCCAGCGGCAGCCGGAAGCGGAAGCCGAGATCGCGGCGCCGCCCGAGGCCGCCAACGACGATCCCGTCGCCAAAGCGCGTCGCCGGCGCATTGTGGTCTTGGGCGGGCTCGTCACGCTCGCCGTCGCTGCCGGCATCTACATCATGTCGCATGTCATCGGCGCCGAAGAAAATCGTTCGCCGCCGGTCGACCAAACCCAAGTCGTATCGGTTCTGCCGCTGGCGTCGCACGCGTTCACGCCGCACGTTTCATTGCTCGGCGAAGTGCGCCCGAAGCGCGACATCCACGTCTTTGCAACAGCCTCCGGGGTGCGCGTGCTGCAAGTGCTGGCCGATGAAGGCGATATGGTCCGCCAAGGCCAACCGCTCGCGCGGCTCGATGTAGCGATGGCGACGGCCCAGACCAGCGCGGCGCAGGCAAGCGTTGCGGAGGCGCAGTCCAATGCGCTGCGTGCGCGTGACGAATATCAGCGCGCGGAATCGATCCGCGATTCCGGCGCACTTTCGAGCGAAGCCATTGAGCAACGCCATGCCGCCTCGGTAGCCGCCGATGCGCGGCTGGCCGCAGCCCGCGCGCAACTCGCACTAGTGAACGCGCAGGTGCAGGGCGGTTACGTCCGCGCGCCGGTCGCCGGCCTGGTGATTTCGCGGTCGGTGGAATTAGGCGCGACGGTCAACACACAAGAGATGTTCCGCATCGCCGGCGACAACCGCCTCGAAGTGAGCGCTCAGATTTCCGAAACGGACGTCCTTAGCATGCACGCGGGTCAGGCCGCGGTGTTTCGTCTGGCTGACGGCTCGACGGTACAAGGCGCGCTCTCGCGCTCGCCCGCCTCGATTGACGAGCGCACGCGCACAGGTGAAGCGCTGTTCGACTTGCCCCAAGATCCGCGCGTACGCGCCGGCATGCACTTGAGCGGCGAGATCGAACTTGCGCAACGCCAAGCTTTGGCCGCACCGCAAGACTCGATCCGTTATGAAGGCGGCCGCGCCTATGTGTTCGTCGTCAGCCCTGACCGTCACGTGCATAAGACGTACGTGAGTTTGGGCGCACGTGAGGGTGATTTCGTCGAGGTCACGGGCGGCGTGGCTGTGGGCGCCAACATCGCGGGCGCCGGTTCCGCCTTCCTCCGCGATGGCGATATTGTCCGCCCAGCGAGCAGCCCTGCCCTGCAGCGCGCCACTGACGCGGAGCAATTGCGCGGTCGCCAAGAAGGCTAAGGGAGCCCGCTGATGGCTTGGAATATTTCCGCAGGCGCGATCAAGAACCCGATCCCGCCGATCCTGCTGATCATGGGCCTCTTGTTCGCGGGGCTGACGGCGTACGCAAAACTGCCGATCAACCAACTGCCGAACATTGAGTTTCCAGAATTCATCGTCAGCGTCTCGCAGCCGGGCGCCGCGCCGGTGGAAATGGAAAACCAGATCGCTCAGCGTGTCGAAGCGGCGCTGACCACGGTGCAAGGCGTGCGCCGCGTCAACACGACGATCACCCCGGGCGCCACCATGGTCGACGTCGAGTTGCAGATCGGCGCCGACCTCAATCGCGCAGTCGAAGACGCGCGCGATGCGCTGACGCGGATTCGGCGCGACCTGCCCGCCGACATCACCGAGCCCGTAATCTACCGGCAGGACGCGGCGGCGCAGCCCATCGGCTATTTCGCGGTCGAAGCGCCCTCGATGACGGACGAGCAGCGCTCGTGGTTCATCGACAACGATCTCTCGCGCGAATTGCTGGCGGTGCCAGGCGTCAACAAGATTTCGCGCGACGGCGGCGTCGATCGTGAAGTGCGGGTTGAACTCGATCCAGAGCGGTTAACCGCTTACGGCATCACAGCGGACGCAGTGAGCCGCAATCTGCGCTCCATGAACGCCGACCTTCCGGGCGGCCAAGCGCAGGTTAGCGGCCAGGCGCAGTCGATCCGTACGCTCGGCTCAGCTGCGACGGTCGCCGACCTCGCCGAGACTCGTCTCACGGGCGCCAATGGGCAAAGCGTCCGCTTGGCTGATCTTGGCACAGTCACAGACGCAGCCAGCGAAGTGAGTTCGATCACCCGCTACAACGGCCAGCCGGTTGTGTCCTTTGCAGTCAGCCGCGCCAAGAACGCCAGCGAGGTGCGCGTGTTCGACGCTGTGCAGGCGCGCCTGCGCGCGGTCGAGCAGGCTCACCCCGGCGTACATTTCCGGCTCATTTTCACGCCGGTGAACTTCATTCGCGGCATGTACGAAAGCTCGATCAGCGCGCTGCTTGAAGGGGCCCTGCTCGCGTGCATCGTGGTCTTCCTGACGCTGCGCGATTGGCGCGCGACATTGATCGCGGCGGCCGCCATTCCGCTTGCGATCATTCCAACATTCGCGGCGCTGCAAGTGTTCGGTTTCACCATCAACATGATGACGCTGATCGCGTTGGCGTTGGTCGCCGGCGTCTTGGTCGACGATGCGATCGTCGAGATCGAGAATATCGTCCGCCACATCCGCATGGGCAAGAAACCCTACGACGCAGCGATGGAGGCGGCCGACGAGATCGGCCTTGCGGTCGTGGCGACGAGCGCCTCGATCATCGCGGTGTTCACGCCGGTCGGCTTCATGGGCAGCGAGACCGGGCAATGGTTCAAGGAATTCGGCCTCACTGTAGCCATCGCCACGTTCTTCTCGCTTGTCGTTGCGCGCCTCATCACCCCGATGATGTGCGCTCATTTCCTCAAGGACGATGGCAAGAAAGAGCCGAAAGGCGACATGGTCGAAATCTACCGCGGCGCTCTGAAATTCGCGATCCGCAACCCGTGGAAGACCTTGGGTGGCGGGATTGCAATCTTCGGGATTTCGATCGTCATGGCGTTCTTCGTGCCGATGACGTTCATCCCGCGCTTCAATTCGGACACAGTCCAGGAAAGCGTGGAGATTCCGCCGGGCACGCCGCTCATCGAAGCAGATCGCGCCATGCGCGAGCTCGCGGCGCGCGCGGCGCGCGCGCCCGAAGTGGCGAACGTCTACACTTCGCTGGACGGTTCCGAGGGCGCCGCGACCGGTGGTACGATTTACGTCCTCTTGGTGGATCGCGAAAAGCGCCACCACACGGCCTATTGGGTGCAACAGCAATTGCGGCCGTTGCTCTCGGGCTATGCGAACTATCGCGTTAGCGTGCTCAACAACCAAGGCGGCTCGCGCGGCGCCGACATCACCGTTCAATTGGTAGGCGACAATCCACAGCACGTGAACGCCGCCGCCGAACGCTTGGCGACTGCGATGCAGCATTTGCCGATGCTGGCCGACGCCCACTCCTCGGCTGCGCTACAGCGCCCTGAGCTGCAGATCCATCCGCGGCCTGACGACCTCGCGCGCCTCGGCGTGACCAACGCAGCTGTCGCCTCCGCCGTGCGCATCGCCACCAGCGGCGACGTTGAGCAGAACCTGCCCCGCTTCGACCTGCCCGATCGTCAGATTCCGATCCGTGTGGTGCTGCGCCCCGACATGCGCTCGGACGTCGACACTATTCGCGCGCTACCGGTGCAATCGACGCTCGGAGCGCCGGTGCGTCTCGATGCGGTCGCCAATGTCGATTTCGGCCTGGGCGAAGTCTCGATCGAGCGCCGCGATCGCGAGCGCGCGGTCACCGTGATGGCCAACGTCGTCCGCGGCGACATTGGCTCGGCGCAGCGCCAGGTGTTCAGCCTTCCCGAAGCGCGCAGTCCGGGCGAAGGTGTGCATCTCGCTACGACCGGCGATACCGAGCAGATGCAGGACATGTTCGAGTCGTTTGGTTCGGCGCTATTGTGGGGTCTGCTCTTGATCTACGGCGTGCTCGTGCTGCTCTTCCGCGACTTCTACCATCCGTGGACGATCATGACGGCGCTTCCGCTCTCGATCGGCGGCGCCTTTGCTGGTCTGCTCATTTCAAACCAGCCGCTGTCGCTGTTTGTGCTGATCGGCCTCATCATGCTGATGGGGATCGTGACGAAAAACTCGATCCTGTTGGTCGATTTCGCCATCGAACAGATGCACAAGGGCATGCCGCGTGACCAGGCGCTCTTGGAAGCGGGAATGAAACGGGCGCGGCCGATCCTGATGACGACATTCGCCATGGCCGCGGGCATGCTTCCCTCCGCACTGGGCTGGAGCGTCGACGGATCGTTGCGGCAAGGCATGGGCTGTGCGGTGATCGGCGGCCTACTGGTTTCGACCGGCTTGAGCTTGCTCATCGTGCCGGCGAACTTTGTCCTGATTGACAAACTTGAGCGCTTCCTCTCGCGCCTATTCGGCTGGAAGAGTCGCCACGACATCATCGCCGCCGCGCAAGCGGCGGAGTAGCCTATTACGCAAATCGCGGGCAGAACGAGCGCGCCCATGCGCGCGCTTTCCCCTCTCGTTGTGATGATCGCCGCCATCGCAGCAGGCGCGACGATGGACGCGACGATCAAGTATTTGGCGCAGACCAATCCGGTGCTGCTCGTTGCGCTCGCCCGCTACGCGTTTGCGGCGGCGATTTCGTTCGGGGTCTGGCGCCACGCCGGCGCCCCGCAGATAACAGCCGTGATGTGGCGCGGCCATGCGCTGCGCGGCGTTATTATCGCATTCTCCGCTGTCGCCTTCTTCTGGTCGCTGACGGTTCTCGCGCTCGCCGAGGCAGTGACGATTTCCTTCATCTATCCGCTGATTGCGCCCTTCGTGGCGCGCGCGATCGTGGGCGAACAGGTGCGCCCTTCAGCCGTCATCGCCGCCATCGTCGGCTTTGCCGGCATCCTGGTCGCGGTGCTCGGCGCGCCGAGCGGAGAAGTTGGCGCCCAGCACACTCTTGGACTTCTCGCAGTCTTCGTCTCGGCGCTGACGTTTGCGGTCTCGATGGTGCTGATGCGAGCGCGCGCGTTGGCCGACGGTCCCATCATTGTCGGTTTCATGGCGAGCTTCATTCCCGGTCTCATCGTGGCGGGGCCCGCCATTGCGCTCTCGCCGCCGCCTCATCTAGGCGATTGGCCGATCTTCCTCTTTCTCGGAATCATCGCCGCTCTCTTCATGTATCTGATCTCACACGCGTATGCGCGCGCCGAAGCCCAGCAGCTCGCCCCAATTCATTACACGGAATTGTTGTGGGCGAGCTTCTACGGCTATGTGCTGTTTCACGAGAAGCCGCGACCGCAGCTCTTTCTCGGCGCGGCGCTCATCATCGCCGCTTGTCTTTACGCCGCCTATCAGGATCGCAAACTCGCGGTGAGGGCCGCCAGCCCGGCATAAGGTCTTATTTCTCGAGTTGTTGCAGGCGCGAGGAGACAATGCCCGAGATGATCGTCGCCGCGAAGCAGGCGAACATCAGCGCGCCGAACGTCGAGCCGAGACCGGCGTCGAGGTTGGGAAACACGGTTGTGAAATTGTTGATCTCGAAGATGCCGAAGAAGAGACCCGGCACTGCAAAGATCGAAGCCGCCTCCGCCCGGTCCGAGGGGCCTACGCCCACAAGTTTGATGAGCAGGAACGTCAGCGCGAAGATAATCAGCGGCAACAGCATGAAGAGCCAGGTCACGCCGCTGCCGGCGGTGAACACCATCTGACCGGCATAGCGAAACGCCGCCGTCACGATCGCCCACAGCACGACGCCCACAATCAACCAACGCACGACCATGATGTCGTCCCCCAATTAGATTCTAACTTGGCCGTAACACCTAGCGCGGTCGGGCGGGAGTGGCAATCGGCCAGCGCCGAACCGCTCCCGCTGTGCGCGCAACGCACGCGCGCGGCCGCCAATCAGGCGAAGACGGGGCGCATCAAGCCGTATTCTGCTGCGCTCTTTTTGCGGCCTCCTCTGCCCGGCGCCCGTTGAGTTCGACCATGTGATCGAACTGGGATTCAAACGTCGCCAGACCCTGCGTCATCGAGCGGAGTTCGATTATGAAGTTCTGCCGCTCGCTGTGCGGCAGGTAAGCATCGACGCGGTCCCAGCCCGGCCAGCCTTCACGCGCCTCGAAGCCGAGGATCTGGCCGTTGTGGCTCGACACTGCCGAGTTGATTTTCGGCGTCCCCGCATTGGGCGTGTAGATCGAGAGTTTCTCGATTGGCTCGAGCACAACCGGATCGCACTCGGCGAGCGCATCATGCATGCCGAGCCGGCCCGCCATCTGGAACGAGTGCTCCGATGAATCGACGTCGTGATATGAGCCGTCGATCAGCGTCACCGAGACATCGACGACTGGAAATCCGATTGGCCCCTTTGTCATCGCATCCTTGACGCCTGCTTCCACCGCCGGAATCCACTGCCGCGGTATGGCGCCCCCGGTGATCTTGTCGACGAATTCGAACCCCTTGCCCCGCGGCTGGGGCTTCACCTGGATCACGCAATCGCCGAATTGACCGTGGCCGCCGGTCTGCTTCTTGTGACGCCCACGCTTCTCGGCGCTCTTGCGGATGGTTTCCTTGTAGGGCGTCGATGGCCGGGTGTGCGAGACGTCGACGCCGAAACGCGACTTCAAGCGATCGATGACCGCGCGCAGGTGCGGTTCGCCTTGGCCTTGCAATAGGATTTCGTGCGTCGCCTGGTCGTGCAGCACGCCAAGACCTGTGTCCTCATCGACGAGCTTCTGCAGCGCGCCCGAGAGACGCACGTCGTCCTTGCGGTCCTTGGTGGCGATGGCGAGCTGATAGACGGGAAAACGCTTTGGCGGCCTGATCGCGGCCGCCTGCTTGCCGCTTGCGGCCAACAAATCCCCCGCCGCCACCGGATCGAGTTTGCCGATCGCCACGATATCGCCTTCCGGCGCGCTCGAGATCTTCTTCGTCAGCGCGCCCTGCACGCTGAACAAAGCGCCCGGCCGGCCTTGTGAGCCGTCGCTCATGGTCAGCTGATCGGTATCCATCATGGCTTTGCCGAAAACCCGCGCGTAAGCGAGCTTGCCGGCCTGGCCTGCGTGGGAGATGCGCAATACATAGCCGCCCGCGCCTTTCAGTCCCAAGCGCGCTGCCGCGTGTTCTGGCGCTGGCGCATCGTGGCGGAGCGCCTTCAGCAAGCGCCGCACGCCATTGCCCTGCGCCGTCGAACCAAAAAACACCGGCACGATTAGATTTTCTCGGGTCTCGCGCACCAGATCGCCATAAACCGTATCGCGATTGGGAGTTTCGTCGGAGAGCAGCGTTTCCATAAGCGCGTCGTCGAAATCGGCGAGCTGCTCAAGCATGTGAAAACGCGCTTCCGTTTCGCGCTCCGTGAGGTCCTTCGGAATATCGATGATCTGCGAGGGCTTGCCGTTTTCATAGCGATAGGCGCGCTCAAGCGCCAAATCGACGAAGCCGGAAACCTTCTCGTTGTCCCAGATCGGAATTTGGCGCGCCACCAGCGGCGATCCGCTTACCGGCTGCAGCGCTTCCAGCAAATCGCGGATGCGTCCGCGGGCCTGGTCGATCTTGTTGATGAAAAGCGCGTGCGGAACCTTCAGCTCTTCGAGCTGTCTGAGGAATGGCTGCAGCAACACCGCCTTGTCCGGATCGGGATCGGCGACGACAATGGCTAGATCCGCCGCAGGCACTGCAAAATCCGCGTCGGCCGTGAAGTCGACCGATCCGGGGGTGTCGATCAGGGCATAATGATCGCCCATGAAGTCGATTGCGGTGAACACCGTTTCAGTGGACTGGCCCGCCGCGGTCGGGACTGCGCCCGATCCGCCCGAGGCGGCCGATGCCAGAGCTTGCGTCAACGCCGTCTTGCCCGCCCCGGTCGGACCGACGACGGCGATTGCCCTCACCACATTTGCCGATTTGCTCGCAGCCATGAGCGCTCATCTCCCTTGGAAACGGGCGGCGCCCAGTGCTGCTTCAAAGCGGCGGGCGCCGCCTCTTGCCC
>JACXTT010008003.1_pt1 | contig 14756 bp, 16 predicted proteins | sample 9270951 | NCBI WGS metagenome assembly JACXTT01 (sample SAMN15532306, study PRJNA645909) | rock metagenome | isolation source: weathered quartz diorite | place: Puerto Rico | collected 2017-06-21
AGACGAAGTGGTGGCCTTCCACCGGCGGGTGCGAGAAGGGTTTCTCCTCCTAGCCAAGAAGGAGCCCCACCGAATCTGGGTGATCGACGCCCGCGGTTCGATCGCCGCCGTCCAGCGGGCGATCCAGGAGGTCGTAGGGCACATGCTGCGTGGCCGGGGCGACGGGCCCGGCGAGGAGCGATCCCGATGAAGCTGATTCTCGCGATCGTCCAGGACAAGGATACCCGCGCCCTAATGAGCGGCCTCGTCGCCGCCGAGTTCCAGGCGACCAAGCTCGCCAGCACGGGCGGTTTCCTCCGCGAAGGGAACGCGACAATTCTGATCGGGACCGAAGAGAACAAGGTCGAGGCCGTGCTGGCCATCATCCAGAAGACCTGCCACGTACGGGAGCAGCTTGTCAGTCCGCTGCCACCCGTCGTGGAACCGGTGGACTCATATATTTCCGCCCCGGTGAAGGTCCAGGTCGGCGGCGCGGTCGTGTTTGTCCTCGACGTCGAGCGGATGGTCAAGATCTAGACGATCAACCAGCCGGCCCACGTCCCCGTGCCGTTTCGCGATCTCGTCGGCCAGCCGCATGCCCTCCTCCTCCTGCGGGGTGCGCTGCGGAGCGGCCGGATCTCCCACGCCTACCTCTTCGTCGGCCCCGCCGGGGTCGGCCGGCTCGCCACCGCCCGCGCGTTCGCGCAGGCGCTGTTGTGCGCGCAGGGCGGCGACGATGCGTGCGGGGTGTGCGGCCCCTGCCGGAAGGTCGCCGCGGGGACGCATCCAGACCTGCGGGTCATCACGCCCGGCCGGATGGATAGCGGGGGGGAGCGGCGCGCCGTGGCGATCGATCAGATTCGGGACCTCAAGCGCGACGCGGCGTACCCGCCGTACGAAGGCCGCTGGAAGATCTACCTGATCGAAGACACGGACCAGATGCGCGCCGAGGCGGCCAACAGCCTGCTCAAGGTGCTGGAGGAACCCACCGCGAGCACGGTCATCATCCTGCTGTCCACGTCGACCGAGGCTCTCCTGCCGACGCTGGTGTCCCGCGCCCAACTCGTGCGCTTCGCCCTCGCTCCGGCCGCGGAGATCGTCACCGCGCTCGTGTCGCGCGCAGGCATCCCGATCGAGCGCGCTCGATTTCTCGCCGCCCTGGCCCGCGGCCGGCCGGCCGCGGCATTCGAAGCCGCTGGAGCGGGGGACGAACCATTTGCGCGGCGGCTCGAGGTACTGACGATCCTTCGGGCGGTGCAGCGCGGCGATCTCGTCGCCGGCCTGGACGCGGCGGAGGCGGTGGCCAGGCAGAAGGATGAGATCGAGGGATGGCTCGATATCGCCCTGCTGTGGTTCCGCGATCTCGCCGTCTGGCGCGTGACACAGGATCCGGACCTCCTGGCCAACATCGACCTGCGTGACGATGTGGCCCGGGGGGCCGCGGCCGCGGCCCGCGTCGCCGACCTCACCCGGGCGGTGGACGCGGTGGAGAAGGCGAAAGACGCGCTGCGGCGAAACATCAACCCCAGGCTCGTCTTGGAGACGTTGTTCACCCAGCTGGGGGGAGTCGCGGAGTCGTCCGCGCGGTAGACGCGCGGACATCCCGGCGTCGTGGCCCCGTGGTTTCGGCTGGGGCCGGATACACAATCACACCACCCAAATCTTCGCCTCTTCACAGCACAGGTTTTCAAAGCACGGCGTCTTCAGCATCGTGCGCCAGGGCAGGGTGCCGGAACGGGCCGGAGGAGGAAACCGGTGCGCGGCTTCGTGGCAATCGGCGTGATCGTGGTGCTCGCCTCGCTCGGTTGGACCCCCGTCGCGGGGGCGGACGATCCATCGCACGCCGTGTTCCTGCTGCAGGTCGTGGCCGCGGACGGCGGGCAGTACCGCAGCGCGGTGTACGGAACGGCTTTCTTCGTGTCTGACGACGGTACCGCGCTCACGAACAGCCACGTCGTGTACCTGGCGCAGCACGAGCCCGCGCGCTATCAACTGCTGGCGGTCGTGAACCAGGAGTTCTTCTCCGCGTCGATCGTGTGCGCGAGCCGTTTGCATCACGACCCAACGGACCCCGCTGTCCTGCACGTCCCACCCGGCCGGGACGTGGCCAAGATCCGGTTGGTGCCCGCGACGTTTCCGTTCGCGCAGTGGCGCCTGACGCTTCCGGGCGGCCTGAGCCTCGCCCGCGTGACCGCCCACCGTAACGGCCTGCCCCGATTTCCATTCTTACGGGTCGCCGGACGTCCGGTCTCGGGCGATCAGGTTCACGTGATCAGTTTCGGCTCGCCACTGCCCGGCGTGCCACGGTGGACGGCCACGGGCCAAGTCCTGAACGTCGATCAGACGACCGACGGCACTGAGATCTTCGGCATCGATTTCGCGGGCCGGGCGCAGCCGGGCAACAGCGGCTCGCCGGTGCTCAACCCTCAGCAGGAAGTGATCGGGATGTGGACCTGGTACTCCCTGACCGATGCGAACATCGCGATGGCCATCGGCAACAGCGCGCTCAGGCTCCCGTGCGTCTGAGCCCTTAGTGGATGATCGCTCGCAGCGCGATCACCGCGGCCACAATGATGGCCGCGATCGCCCACCAGGGAAGGCCGCGGGAAGAACGCGCGGCTCGCTCCGGCGCGTTCGCACACGTTTCGCAGAAGTTGCCCGTACTGAGGCGCACCAGGCACTCCTTGCAGAGTGCCTTGCCGCACCGCCCGCAGTAGCCGAGCGCGGACCGCTCGGGGTGCGTCGCGCATTTCATCGGGCGGCGCTCGCCCGCCGCCGGCCCGCCGCCCGTACCGCCCCCTGCCGCGCCGTCCGTGGCGTGGCGCGCAGCCGCTTGAGCAGGGCGACGTTCTTTCGGTCCGGTCCCTCGCGATCGAACCCCGGCGTCTCGATAAACGCCGGCAGGTCCTGGAGCACGGGGTGGGCCAGGATCGCCTTGAAACCAGCGCGGCCGATCTCGCCCTCGCCGATATTCTCGTGACGGTCGAGGTGTGAGCCCAGGCCCGCCTTGGTGTCGTTGAAGTGGAGGGCGCGCAGCCGTCTCAGTCCGATGATGCGGCCGGCGGCGCGGACCATCGCGTCCACGCCCGACGGTGTCCGGAGGTCCCATCCGGCGGCGAAGAGATGGGCGGTGTCGAGGCAGATGCCGACGCGGCGCTCCCCGCATTCGTCGAGGATCTCCCGGAGTTGTTCGAAGGTGCCGCCGAGGCTGCCGCCCGCGCTGCCTTCCAGCAGAATCATCGCCCGCGTCGTCTGGCGGAGCGCGGCGCGCAGCGCCCAGGCGACCCGCGCCCGCGCCTCCGGCCACGGGCTGCCCATCGCGCTCCCGATATGCGTGATCGCGGCGAGGCCGCCGAGCGCCTCCACTCCCTGGAGCGTGTGCGCGACGGACACAATCGATCGCCGGTACAGGGCGGGATCCGGAGAGGCGAGGTTGACGAGGTAGGCGGTGTGGCCGACGAGTGGCTCGAGCCTGGCTTTGATTCTCCTGCGCCGAAACTCTTCCAGATCCTCCGCCGGGTAGGGGACGAGACGCCACTGCCGCGGGCTGCCGTAGAAGATCTGCAGGCATTCGCACCCCAGCGCCTCGGCTCGGGGCACGGCCTCATAGATACGGCCGCTGATCGATACGTGGGCGCCGATGGGCACGGCCACTGGTTCGCGGCGGCGCGGGGAAATCCCCTGCGCTGTCTCCGCCGGCACGCGCGCGCAGCGGAGGAGCGGTGTCTCTAGTGGGCGAAACGAGCACAGCCATGCGAGACGCCGAGAGGCGATGGGGGTTCAGCACGACGGCGATTCACGGGGGGAAGATCCCGGACGCCAACAAGTCGGTTGTCACGCCGATCTATCAGACGGCGACGTTTCAGTACGACTCGGTGGACGAAGGGGCCCGGCTCGGCGCGGAGGCCGGACCCGGATACTTTTACACGCGCTGGGCGAACCCGACCACGGAGGCCCTCGAGCAGAAGATGGCCCTCCTCGAGGGCGGCGAGGCGGCCCTCGCGACCTCCTCCGGAATGGCCGCCATCGCGACGGCGGTGGTCAGCCTGGTGCGAGCCGGCGACCACATCGTGGCGCCGAAGGCCGTCTACCAGGCGACGTTCGGGCTGTTCCAGTCGATCCTGCCCTCCTACGGGGTGGAAAGCACATTGCTGGATGACCCAGATGTCGACGCGTACGCGCGCGCGCTGCGGCCGAACACGAAGCTGTTGTACATCGAGACCCCCAACAACCCCCTCCTGGGCGTGATCGACATCGCGGGCGTCGTCGCGCTGGCCAAGGCGCACGGCGCGCGGACGATCGCCGACAACACCTTCGCCACGCCGTACAATCAGGCGCCGCTGCGGCTGGGCGTCGACCTCGTCTGTCACAGCGCGACCAAGTACCTCGGCGGGCATCACGACGTCACGGCGGGCGTGATCGCCGGATCGCGCGCGCTGATCCGGCAGTGCGCGCTCACGATGCGGACGTTTGGCGGCGTGCTCGACCCGTTCGCCGCATACCTCGTGATCCGCGGGCTGGTCACGCTGGCGTTGCGGGTGGAGCGCCACAACGCCAGCGCGCTCGCCCTGGCCCGTCACCTGGCGGACCACGCCAAGGTAGCCCGCGTGCACTATCCCGGGCTGCCCGCGCATCCGCGCCACGCCGTCGCCGCCAGGCAGATGTCGCCGGGGTTCGGGGGGATGCTGAGCGTCGAGGTGCGGGGTGACGTCGCCGCGGGCGCCCGGTGTGTCGAGGCGCTACGCGTGGCTAAGCTGGCCGTCAGCCTCGGCGGCGTCAGCACGCTCGTCACCCATCCCGCGTCCACGACGAGCGTGAACATGCCCCGCGAGGTCCGACTGGCGGCAGGGATCGCCGACGGGCTGATCCGGATCTCCGTCGGCATCGAGGATCTCGCGGACCTGATCGACGATTTCGATCGGGCCCTCGACCGGGTCTGATCCCGCGTCCAAAATCTCGGAGGGCCGTGAATGCCCGAGGCAAAAGTGGCCATCGTCACCGGCGCCGGCCGCGGCATGGGCGCCGCGATCGCACATGAGCTTGCCGCCCGTGGCTATCGACTTGCCGTCCTGTCGCCATCCGGCGCGCGCGAGATCGTGACCGCGCATCGCGCGCTGGCCGTCGCCGGCTCCGTGACCAACCCTGCCGATCTGGAAACGCTGGTCGGGGCGACGCTCGAGGCGTACGGCCGCATCGATGCGGTGGCCAATTCGACCGGCCATCCGCCCAGCGGCCCGCTGCTGGAGATATCGGACGCCGACTGGCTCACCGGCATGGACCTGGTGTTGCTCAATGTCGTCCGCATCGCCCGCCTGGTCACCCCCATCTTCCTCCGCCAGGGGGGTGGCAGCATCGTCAACATCTCGACGTTCGCCGCGTTCGAGCCGAGCCCGAAGTTTCCGGTCTCCTCGGCGCTGCGCGCGGCGCTCGGCAGCTTCACCAAGCTGTACGCCGACGAATACGCGCCCTACGGGGTCCGCATGAACAATGTGCTGCCGGGTTTTGTCGAGAGTTATCCCGTGGATCGTGACACGCTGCGGCGCATCCCCATGGGACGCGCCGGCACGCTGCGGGAGATTGCGAAGACCGTGGCCTTCTTGCTGTCGGAGGAAGCGGGCTACATCACCGGGCAGAACCTACGCGTCGACGGCGGGATCACTCGGTCGGTATAGGGCAGGGCGCGGCGTGCGCCGCTTCGCCGCCGCGCCCCAGCCCCCGCCCCGAGACCGGCGGCGGGGTGTGCCGCGCCGCTAGTCTCCGAGATCGGCGTTGTTGGCGTCGATCGCCTTCATGAGCTCCTCGGCCATCTTGGCGTCAAGGCGCTTCAGGACTTCGTACTCGCGCATCGCCGCGTCCTTGTTCCCCATAGCCAGATATGTGCGGCCCAGGTACTCATGCGCGTCCGCGAAGTCCGGCTTGATCTCCAGGGCGCGCTTGTACGCCTCCAGGGCCTTGTCGTAGGCCTTGGTCTTCCGAAGCGCATGGCCGAGGTTATTCCAGGCGTCGAGGAACTTCGGGTCGAGGCGCACCGCCTGCTGGTACGCCTGAACGGCCAGGTACCAGTTCTGTTTCTTCGCATATTCCTGGCCCTGGTTGAAGTAGGTCCGGGCGGCGCTGGCTTGGGTCGTCCCGTCGGAGCCCGTGCCGCCACCCGTGCTGCCGCCGCTCGAGCTGCCGCCGCTGTCATGGGCGAACGCGGCGCCGCCCAGGATCGCCAGGGCCGCGATCACGATGCCGCTTACAAGCGCAGAGCGTATCGGTCCCACGGTGTCCACCTCGCCGGTACGGGATTCCCGTCCGCGATCACGGAGGGTGTGCCCCCAGACAAAGTATTCACCCGGATTGTCACCGGCAGATCACGCGGGCGTCAAGAAACCGCCACGGGGACATTCAGCCGCCGCCCGCCCACCGCTCGATCAGCGGCGGGATCTCCTGGAGGTGCTCGACGCGAGCCGTCGGCGCCGGGCCGGTGAAGGCCGCGTTCGACGGATTGGGCTCGATGTCGACGAGGATGGAGCGCATGCCCACGGCCTGTGCCCCCGCGATATCGGCGGCCAGCGTGTCGCCGACCATCACGGTGCCCTCCGCCGGCACGCCCCAGGCGTCCAGCACGTGCGTGAAGATATCGGGATGCGGCTTGACTCTGCCGTGGCCGGCCGACGAGACGAGCGGATTGAAGTATCCGTCGATGCGGTGCCTTGTCGTGATCTCCACGATCAGCCCGTGGCTCGTGGCGTTGCTGATCATCCCGATCCTCAACCCCTTCCCGCGCAGCCGCTCCAGCGTCTCGACCGCCGCCGGGTAGAGCCGGCTCACCCGGACCTCCGGCTCGAAGAACACCGACTCCGCGCGCCGTACCGTCAGATCGTCGGCCGGCAGCCCCGCCTGCGCGAATGCGCGCGCGATCGATTCGGTCGCCAGGCGCTCCATTAACTCCGCCTCGGACCGGCGCCAGCCGTCGAGACGGATCTCGAGGAGCTGGGCCGCCAGCGAGCCGGGATCACGGCACCCCCACTCGGACGCGGCGAAGTGTGCGAGCACGCTGCACTTTTCTCGCTCGAGGGCCAGCCCGGTCCGGTGGATGAGGGTACTGCCGAGGTCGAAAATCACGCCGTCGATGGGCATACTCTAAGCGTACGTCGGTGGCAGGGATTGCACCTCCACTCCCGAAGATGGCCCAAAACTCATGAGCGCTCAATCGAAGGGCGGCCGGCGGCGGATCCGCGTCGCCATCCTGATGGGCGGCCCGTCGCCCGAGCGCGACGTCTCGATGACGAGCGGGCTCCAGGTACTGCAGGCGATCGACCCCAACCGCTACGAAGCGCTGCCATACGAGATCACCCGCGAGGGTCAGTTTCTGCCCCGGCCGGATCTGCTGCGCCTCGCCGGCCCCGGCGCCGCAAGCGCGCCCCCGCAGGTGGGGCGGGTGCCGGCGGCGTCCCCGTCGACCGCGCTCGTGCCACACCGTATCGAGGACGTGGTAGGCGCGGGGAGTGTCGACGTCGCGTTCATCGCGCTTCACGGGACCTACGGCGAGGACGGGACGATCCAGGGGTTGCTCGAGCTGCTCGGCATCCCCTACACGGGATCCGGAGTGCTCGCCAGCGCGCTCGCCATGGACAAGCTCCGCAGCCGCCAGGTGGGGCTCGCGAATGGGCTGCCGTTTCCGCCCTACGTGGTCGTGGACGGCGGCGCGTGGCCGGGCAATCGGGCCGAGGCACGGGCCGCGGTGGCGAAAGACCTCGGGTTCCCCTGCGTCGTCAAGCCCAACGCTCAGGGGTCGAGCATCGGGGTGACGATCGTGCGTCAACAAGATGGCTTCGTCGCCGCGGTGGAGCGCGCCCTCGAGTTCGGCGACCTGGTGCTGGTCGAGCCGTATCTCGAGGGGATGGAGCTGACCTGCGCCGTCCTTGAAGATCCGAAGAGCGGCGTGCCCACCGCGCTGCCACTCATTGAAATCGTCCCCTCGCGAGAGTTCTTCGACTACGAGGCCAAGTACGAGCCCGGGGCCTCTGAGGAGATCATCCCCGCGCGGGTGGCCCCCGCACTCGCCAGGCAGGCGCAGCAACTGGCGGTGCGCGCCCACCGCGCCCTAGGCTGTGAGGGGATGTCGCGGGTGGATATGTTCGCGCACCGCGGGAAGATCGTGCTGCTCGAGGTGAACACGATTCCCGGGTTGACCCCCGGGAGCCTGCTCCCTCGGGCCGCGGCGGCGGCGGGGATCGACTTCACCGAGCTGGTGAACCGCATCATCGCGAACGCGCTGCGGCGGCGCGATCGCCGGCACCCTGGTCCGAGGACCTGACGGCATGGCCCGGCTGGGCCGGAACGAGTACGTCAAGTCGCACGCGCTCGGCAACGACTACCTCGTCGTCGATCCTCGCACGCTATCGTTTCGCCTGACGCGGGCGGCGGTGCAAGCCATTTGCCACCGCCATCTCGGCGTGGGGTCGGACGGCATCCTCACGATCGAGCGGTCGCGGCGCGCCGCGTTCGGAATGCGCGTGTTCAACCCAGACGGGAGCGAGGCCGAGAAGAGCGGGAACGGAGCGCGCATTTTCGCGAAGTGCGTGTGGGATCATGGGTATACGCGGCGCCGGGCGTTCGACGTCGAGACGCGGGGCGGCGTGGTGCCGGTGTCCCTCCAGGTGCAGGGCCGCACGGTGCGAAACATTGGGGCCGGCATGGGCCGGGCGACGTTCCGGAGCCGGGAGATCCCGGTCGCCGGGCCGGATCGGGACGTCGTGGACGAGGAACTCACGCTCGCCACGCAACGCCTGCGGATCACCGCGGTCTCCGTCGGCAACCCCCACTGCGTGGCGTTCGTCGACGAACTGGAGTCGATCGACCTGGGGCGGCTTGGGCCGGAGCTGGAACACCACCCGCTGTTCCCGAACCGCACGAACGTGCAGTTCGTGCGGGTGGACTCCACCAACCGCGTCGCGATCCGCATCTGGGAGCGGGGGGCGGGGGAAACCATGGCATCGGGGAGTAGCAGCAGCGCGGTTGCCGCGGCCTGTGTCCGCCACGGGCTCACGGGGCGGGACGTGGCTGTGCACAGCCCCGGCGGGATCCTGCGTGTGCACGTGAGCGCCGACTTCGGGATTCGGCTGACCGGGCCGGCCGAAGAAACGTGCCGGGGCCGGCTGAGTCCGGATCTGCTGCTGCGCCTGCGGCGACCATGAGGCCGATTCTGTATGTCATCCTCGACGGGCTCGGGGACCGCCCGCTGCCCCTCTTGGGTGGCCGGACGCCGCTCGAGGCCGCGGCTACCCCGGTGCTCACGGCTCTGGCCGGCCGGGGACGGACCGGGTTGGTACAGACGGTCGGGAAGGGGATTGCGCCGGAGTCCGACGTGGCGGTGACGGCGATCCTTGGGTACGACCCCTTTGTCTATCACACCGGCCGTGGGGTATTCGAGGCGGTGGGCGCCGGGATCCCGTTCCAGGAGGGCGATCTGGCGCTGCGCGGCAACTTTGCCACCGGGGGTGAGGGGTTTCGGATCCTGGACCGCCGTGCCGGCCGGGATCTCACCTCCGAAGAGGCGCACGAACTGGCGGAGGCGGTTACGCGGGAGATTCGCCTAGCGTCGGTGCCCGCTGAGCTCGAGGTGCGGGCCAGCATCGGGCATCGCTGCGGCGTCGTGATCCGGCGCCGGGGTGGACGGCTCTCCGCCAAGATCAGCAACACCGATCCCGCCTATGGACGCGTGGAGGGGCTCGGGGTGGCGCGCGAGCACGCCGGCGACGTGGTCGAAACGTGCACGCCGCTCGACACGAGCGAGGAGGCCAGGGTTGCCGCGCTCCTGGTCAACGAGTTCACGCGGCGAGCCTACGAGCTCCTTGACGGGCATCCCGTGAACGCGCGCCGCCGCGCCGCGGGCAAGGTGCCCGCGAATCTGATCCTGGTGCGAGACGCCGGGGACCACCTCCCGACGATGCCGCCTATCGCGGAGCGGTTCGGGGTGCAGTTCGGATGTTTCGTCGAGATGCCGGTCGAGCGCGGGATCGCCCAGCTGACCGGGATGACGGTGATTCCCGTACCGCCGAGCGGCGCGGACAAGGCACCGGTCTATGCGGAGTGGGCGCACACCGCCGCGAGCGAGATCGCGCGGATGGGTGGGCTCTACATCCATATCAAAGGCCCGGATGAACCGGGCCACGACGGAGACGCCGCGGCCAAGCAGGCCGTGATCGAGTTGATCGACCGAGCCTTCTTCGGCGCGCTGTTGCCGGCGATCGACCTCGGCAAGGTCGTCATCGCCGTGACGGCCGACCACGCCACGCCGTGTGCACTCCACCGCCACTCTGATGACCCGGTCCCGCTCCTCCTGGCCGGCGGCGCGGTGGTCGCCGACGGCAGCGCGGGCTTTAGCGAGTCCATCTGCGCCCACGGCAGCCTCGGTACCCTCAAGGGGGTCGACGTCATGCCGTTGCTGGTCGAGTCCGCGTCGGCGCCCTAAGGCGCGTCGCGGAACATCCTTGGGCGGCCTAGTTGACCTCGAGGAGCACGACGCACTCGACGTGATACGTGTGCGGAAAGAGATCGATCGGCTGCACCGCGCGAAGCGCGTACCCTGCCCGGACGAGGTCTCCCAGGTCGGGGGCCAGCGTGGTCGGGTTGCACGAGATGTAAATGATCTTTGGGGCGGCGGCGGCGACAATCTTTCGCATCACGCGGGCGCCCGCGCCGCTCCGGGGCGGGTCGAGCACCAGCAGGTTCGGGGAGCCGGTTCGATCCAGCATCTCGGGCAGGAGCCTCCGGACATCGCCTGAGACGAACTCGGCGTTGGTCACGCCATTGAGCCGGGCATTTTCGCGCGCGGCCTCGACGGTTGAGGCCCCAATCTCCAGTCCGTAGACCTGCTTCGCCCGGCGCGCCAGCGGCAGCGAGAACGTCCCCACCCCGGCGTACAAGTCGTAGACTATCTCGTCGCCGCGGAGCCCCGCGTACGCGCCGACCGTTGCGATGAGGTGTTCGGCCCCCTCGGTGTTCGTCTGGAAGAATGTCTCGAGGCCGATCCGGAACCTGATACCGGCGACTTCCTCCTCGATGTAGGGCCGGCCGGCGAGGACCGAGACCGCGGCCAGCGGCAAGCCGTCCGATGCGCCGGGATTGACGCCGAGCAGCACGCTCGCGATCCGTGGCGCGGTCACGACCAGCCTTGTGGCGAGTTCTCGAACCCCGGGCACCTCCGCGGCGGCGGCGATGAGCGCGACCATGATGTCTCCGGTGCGCTTCGCTTCGCGGATCACCACCTGCCTGAGCAGGCCGGTGTGGGAGCGGGCGTCGTAGCGGGACAACCCCGACGCGGACGCCCATTCCCGCACCTCGGAGAGGATGGCGTTGGCGGTGTCCGACTGGATGAGGCAGGTTTCGATCGGGACGACGCGGTCGAACGCGCCACGCCGGTGGAGGCCGAGCAGCGTGTCCGGGTGAAAGGTGAACTCCATTTTGTTGCGGTAGGCCCAGGGGGTCCCTGCCACAAGGATGGGGCGGATCTCGAGGTCGCGGAGCCCAGCGATATGGGCGAGGCTCTCTCGAACGATGCTCTCCTTCGCCCGCAACTGCTCGTCGTAGCCAAGGTGTTGCCAGACGCAGCCGCCGCAGGGGCCAAAGTGGGGACAGGGAGGGCGCGTGCGAACCGTGGACGGGGTCTCGACGTCGATCAGGTCGGCCTCGGCATAGGCCGGCTTGACGCGCCAGAGGCGGGCACGCACCCGGTCTCCTGGAGCTGCGTCCGGGACGAAGACGACGTAGCCGTCGATCCGTCCCACGCCGCGCCCGCCGTAGGCCATGCGATCGACGGTGAGGGTGACCTCGGCGCCGCGCCGGAAGGGCGGGCGGCGCTGTGCAACCGATTGCTCCACGCGCTCATCTTATCATGCGCGCTCTCGCCAGGACGCCTCCCCGGCCCGCGTCTCTTCCAGCGGCTCCGCGAGAACGTCGTCCGGGGATTCGCTGCGATCGGACGCGAGTGCCGTCACCGCCAGCATCACGCTCAGGATGCCCAGGAGGGCGTCGCGTGCTTCCGAGGCGATGTCCGGCCTGGTGAGCAACACACCGATTGCCCCCGCAAGCAGCATGCCGCACGTGGTCCGAACCAGGCCACTCCTCAAACCCCGGCCAATGTTTGTGTTCATGACATCCCCCTCGTCGTCGGACGTTAGGGGTATGTTAGGGGAACCTCGCCGGGAGGGCGATGAACGGGTTCACACGGTGATCGCCGCTTGACACCCACGATGCCGTTGCCTACACTCGTCGTGGGATTGGTCGGACCACTGGGCCAATTTTCCCGAAGTTTGGGTACAGTGAACATTCGGGACGTCTCGGCCCGGCGGGCGACGGGGGATCTGAGGCCGCCTGCCACGGGAGTGATGGCAGATCATTGAAGACCCCATAAAGGCGCTCCGCGAGACGTTCGAGCCGGTGAAGCGGACCAAGGTCTACGCCGAGGTCGCCTCGCAGATTTTTCGCCTGATCGAAGCCGGCCGGGTCAAACCCGGCGACCGTCTCCCTCCCGAGCGAGATCTGGCCGAGATGTTTGGCGTGAGCCGGACCTCGGTCCGCGATGCCATCCGCGTCCTGGAGATGCGCGGGCTCGTGGAGCCTCGCCACGGGGAGGGCACCGTGGTCAGGCAGGTCCCGATCGACGCGATCGTGAGCCCGCTCGCCGACGCCCTGGTCACTTCGAAGAACCTCACCGCCGATCTCTTCGACATGCGCAAGATGCTCGAGCCCCCGCTCGCCCGAGCCGCGTCGCTGCGCGCGACTGGCGAAGATCTCAAGGTCATGAGGGAGATCCTTAAGCGCCAGGCGGATCGTGTCCGCGCCGGCGAGATCGCCATCGAGGAGGACAACGCATTTCACTACCAGATCGCGACGGCGGCCAGAAATCAAGTCGTCCTCGCCGTCATGGACGTGGTCATGGAATTGTTGCAGGAGAGCCGGGCGCGGTCGCTGCAAGGCCCCGGGCGGGCCGAGAAGTCCCTCGACGGTCACCGCCGCATCCTGCTGGCGATTCGCCACGGCGACCCTGACCAGGCCGCGGAAGCGATGCGGTCTCACATTGAGGAGATCGAGCAAGTGTTGACCCTGCAGGAACCTTCGGGAGGTGTGGAATGGCGCGCACGATCTCGGTAGAGGTGGTCTACCGGGGCATCTTTCAGAAGACGCTCGCGAAGAACATCTGCCGGGGCATTGCGCTGGCGGCGCGCAAGGAGGGGAAATTCGGGATTTCGTTCGGGCGCTACGGCGATTCCCCGGAACGGAACGGAATCCCCGCCAAGAATTTCGCGATCGTGGCCCCCAACGAGGAAGAGCTCCAGCTCAGCATGGCCCAATACGAGCCAGAGTCAACCGACGTCACGATCAACGTGGACGATATGATGTGCAAAGGTGTGGAGTCCTGGGCCTGGTATGGCCTCCAGCCAATCAACCAGAAGGTCCGCGAGAACGGCACGCTGATCGTGACCTCAATGCTCCCGGCCGAAGAGCTGATCAAGTTCTGTCACACGAAGCCCCACCCGTACCGGCTCGCCGTGATCCCGGCGATTCCAAGCTTTTCCGGTCTCTGGGTGTACAAAGACGACCACACCGACGTCCGGATCCTGGGCGCGCTGCCGAGGATATGTCCCGACCTGGTGCGTCTGGACAGCATCGTAGCCGCGATCGAGGATGAGTGGAAGGACGATCTCAAGGTGCGCTCGGCCCGGCGGTCCTACGAGCAGACCGTGACGCGTACCATCAACCCGGGAGAGGGCAACCCGGAGGTGCCCTACCGGTTCGACATGCCCGGATGGACGACGATGCGCGAAGGTGTGACCATTGACGGCATCCGGCTGGGCGAGCCGATCAAGTTCGGTGAGGAGATCGGCGGATACCGGCCGGCGCGGAACCCATACTTCAAGAAGTTCTCGACACGGACGATGCGCCCGGTCATCGACTTCGATAAATGCATCAAGTGTACGCTCTGCTGGCTGCAGTGCCCCGACTCGTGCTTTGATGTGATGCCGGACCAAACGTACGACCTGAACGCGGAGGCGTGCTGCGGGTGCGGGGTGTGCGAGGCGGTGTGCCCGGTCGACCACTGCGTCACGATGGTCAACGAGGCCGCCTTCACCGATAACAAGAGCCAGTGGGAGATGTGGAAAACCGACAAGGCCGCCTATCAGGTGTGGGTGGACTCGAAGATCAGCCACCAGCCGGAACGCTCGCACGGGTTCCGGTACAAGGGGCAGTACCAGGAGCAGGTCGCGAAGTTGGGCGTCGCCGCGTCGTCGGCGGAGAAAGTGGGCGCCGATCCGGGCGGACAGGAAGAGATGGGTGTTGGCGCCGGCGGAGGTGACGAGTGATGGATGCGGAGGCGGCAACCGCGGTCCGGGTAGCGGCCGCGGAGCAGGAGGCGTTGATCAGCGGCAGTGAGGCCGTGGCCGTCGCCACGAAGCTCGCCGACGTGGATGTGCTCACGGCGTACCCGATCCGGCCGTACGACACGCTGATGCAGTACGTGGCCAAACAGATCGCCAACGGCGAGCAGGACGCCGAGTACATTGTCGCCGAGAGTGAGCACAGCCAGTTCGAGATCGCCAAGCACGCCGAGGCGGTTGGCGCGCGCTCGATGTGCGGCTCGAGCGGCGTCGGGTGGTGCTACGCGTTCGAGGCGATCGCCGTCACCCCGGCGCTCCGGCTGCCCCTCGTGGCGATGGTCGGCAACCGGGCGCTCGACGATCCAGGGGCGTTCGGGACGGAACACAACGATGCGCTCGCCGCCCGGG
>JACXTT010008004.1_pt1 | contig 14751 bp, 10 predicted proteins | sample 9270951 | NCBI WGS metagenome assembly JACXTT01 (sample SAMN15532306, study PRJNA645909) | rock metagenome | isolation source: weathered quartz diorite | place: Puerto Rico | collected 2017-06-21
GAAGCAACTCAATTTGCAAAGCTGCCGCTTCTCGGTCGCCTGGCCGCGCATTCAAGCCAATGGCTCCGGCCCTGCGATTCAAAAAGGTCTCGATTATTACAAACGCCTCGCCGATTCACTCCTTGAAGCCAAAATCCGTCCCATCTGCACGCTCTATCACTGGGATCTTCCCCAATCCCTCGAGGACGCCGGGGGCTGGCCGAATCGCGATCTTGCCGCGCGTTTCGTCGATTACTCACAAATCGTCGCCAAAGCCCTTGGCGATCGCGTCCAGCATTGGTGCATCTTTAACGAGCCTTGGGTCTTCACCTTCCTCGGTTACGCTTGGGGCATTCACGCTCCAGCACGCAACAGCTTCACCGACTGCATGCGCGCCACGCACGTCGTCAACATCGCGCAAGGCCAAGCATTCCGTGCCCTCAAAGCTATCAACTCCAAGTTCCGGGTCGGCACCGCATTCAGTATGGCCAATTGTGAACCCGCCACCTCTAGCGACGCCGATAAGCAAGCCGCCGACCGCGCACACGCTCTCGGAAACGTCTGGTTCATTCACCCCGCGCTCAAAGGCGAATATCCCAGAGCGTTTGTCGGCGACAATCCTCTCGAAATGATGGGAGTCAAGTCTGGTGATATGGAGCTCTGCAAAGCCCCGCTCGACTTTCTTGGCATCAACTACTATCGCCGCCAAATCATCTCAGCGGATCCTAAAGCCGATAACGGAACGGGCGTCCACAGCGCCGACGCTCACGAAGGCCCTCTCACCGATTTCGCTTGGGAAGTCTGGCCGGACAGCTTTCACCATCTCGTTCTGCGCATCAGCAACGAGTACAACAAAATTCCCATCGAGATCACTGAGAATGGCTGCTCCTATCTCGACGCTCCCGACGAGCACGGCCGCGTCCCCGACCAGCGCCGCACCGAATTCATGCGCGGGTATCTCAGCGCCCTAGGCCGCACCATCGCCGATGGCGCAAACGTCCGCGCTTACCATCACTGGAGCCTGCTCGACAATTTCGAATGGGCCGAAGGCTACACGCAGCGCTTCGGCATGGTCTACGTGGACTTCCGTTCGCAGAAGCGCACCATCAAAGACTCTGGCAAGTGGTACGCTGAACTCGCCAAATCCGGCAAGCTCATGTAGCGTTTCTGCTTTTCGAAAATAGGGCACGATATATCGTGCCCTCTTCGCCGCAAAGTTGTTCGAGTCCGCGCAATAAGCTGCTCGGCAAAGGTCGATCTATCTCCTGGAGGCTCTCATGACCACACGTCGCAAATTCCTCGGCACCGCTCTCGCTGGCTCTGCCGGCCTTGTCTTCTCGCGTTATGCCGGAATTTCCGCCGTTGCCGCCACAGCCGATTCTCGTATTGAAATCCTTCCCAATGAATCGCTCGGCACCATCTCCCCCAACATCTACGGCCACTTTACCGAACATCTCGGCGGCGTTGTCTACGACGGCCTTTGGGTCGGCTCCAAGTCGAGAGTTCCCAATCTAGACGGCCTCCGCCGCGACGTCCTCGACCACATGAAAAAAATCAAAGCGCCCGTTGTCCGGTATCCAGGCGGTTGTTTTGCTGACAGCTACGACTGGCGCGATGGCATCGGCCCAACAGAAAAGCGCCCGCGCCGCACAAACTTCTGGATCGGTGCCGACAGCGACAAATCTCCCGCCAATCACAAATTCGAACCAAACGAATTCGGCACCAACGAATTCGTCCGCTTCTGCAAACTCATCGGCGCCGAGCCCTATCTTGCCGCAAACGTCCGCAGCCTTCCCGCGCGAGAATTCGCGCATTGGGTCGAATACTGCAACTCACCCGAAGGCAGCACCACGCTCGCCGAACTTCGCGCCCAATCCGGTTCGCCTCAGCCATTCAACGTCCAATACTGGGGCGTCGGCAACGAATCTTGGGGCTGCGGCGGAAATTTCACCGCACAGGAATATGCCGTCGAATTTCGCCGTTACACGGCTTGGCTCCCGGGCTATCGCCGCCCGCTATTTCTTGTCGCTTCCGGTCCCGACGGCGACAATCGCGCTTGGACGCGCGGCTTCTTCGAAGAAATTGTACGCAAAGGTTCTGGCCAGCTTCGTGACGTCTACGGCTTCGCTCTTCACCACTACGCCTGGAATCTCAGCCGTGGCCGTACCAATGATTGGGACAAAGGCAAAGGCGACGCGCTCCAATTCGAACCCGCCGACTGGTACGAGCTCCTCCGCGAAGGACAGCGCATGGAAAATTTCGTCGAAGGCCACTGGCAGATAATGAGTGAATTCGATCCCGACCATCACGTCAAACTTGTCGTCGACGAGTGGGGCCCTTGGTATCGTCCAGGCAGCGAGGCCACTCCCGGCGACATTCTCGAGCAAACTCCCACGCTCCGCGACGCCGTCTTCAGCGGCATGACGCTCGACATTTTCAATCGCCACGCGTCAAAAATCGCCATGGCCAATTGCGCCCAGCTCATCAACTGCCTCAACAGCCTTTATCTCGCCCACGAAGATCGTTTCGTCGTTACTCCCGTTGGCCGCGTTTTCGAACTCTACGCCCCGCATCAGGGTGGAGATTCTCTTCGCACCATTTTCTCCGCGCCGCAGGCCGAATACGATCGTGACGGCAAACCCGCCACATTCTGGAGTCTCAACGGCTCCGCTTCGCTAAAAGGGAAGGACCTTCATCTCACCGTCGTTAATCCGCACGTCTCGCAATCCCGCGAAGCCGAAATCATCATCCGCGGCGCTTCTCCCGCTTCAGCTTCCGCCAACGTCATCACGCACTCAGCTCTCCACGCGCACAACACATTCGAACGTCGCGACGTCGTCCTCCCGCAACCCGCTTCCGTCACCATCCGCGACGCCGCCATCCGTCATGTCTTCCCGCCGGCCTCCGTCACTGCGCTATCCATAAAACTCGCATGACGCTTTCGCATTTCTTCGCGCCATTCCATCCGTGCTACCTTATCGCTAGATTCCGTTTCGCAACTCGCGATGAATCCCCTTCAAGCCATCAGCCTCGCTCTCGGCGCCGGCTTTTCATCCGGCCTCAATCTTTACGCCACCGTCGCCACTCTCGGCCTTCTCCAGCGTTTCGGCCTCATCCATCTCCCCGAAAAACTCGGCGTCCTCTCGCATCCTATCGTTCTCGGCTTCGCCATTGGCCTCTACATTCTGGAATTTCTGGCCGACAAAGTTCCTTACCTCGACACTGTCTGGGATTTTATTCACACCTTCATTCGCCCGCCTGCTGCGGCTGTTCTCGCTTTCGGAGTCTCCGCGGGCGTCGCCAACGAATGGCGCTGGGCCGCCGCGCTCCTCGCAGGAGGAATTGCCCTCACCTCGCACGGCACAAAAGCCAGCACGCGTGCTGCTGCCAACACCGTTCCCGAACCGTTTAGCAATTGGGCGCTTAGTATCGGCGAAGACCTTCTCGCCGTCTGGCTCACTTGGTTCACGACCGCTCACCCCATCCTCGCGCTCGTCCTCGTCGCCCTTCTTCTAATTCTGTGCGTCTATCTCCTCACCAAACTTTTCCACTTCTTCCGCCGCGCCCTTGCGACGCTATAACAGAAAATGTAAGGGCCGACTTCTGAGTCGGCCCTCCCCGCGAATTTTCGTTACCTCGTTCCGTCCTTGCTTCTTTACTTCGTATACTTATCCACCCACTCCAAGAACGTCTTGTACCAAAACTGGCTATTAAGCGGCTTCAACACCCAATGCCCCTCATCCGGGAAAATCACCAGCTCTGATGGCACTCCTTGCCTCTGCAACGCGCTGAAAAATTCCAGCGACTGCGTGTACGGCACGCGATAGTCCCGCTCCCCGCCAACCACCAGCGTCGGCGTCTTGAATTTCCCCAGCGCAGTTGCATACGCCATCGGCGCCCATTTCCGGTAACTCTCCGGATTCGACCACGGCGTCCCTTGCATATCGTGCTCCTCAAACCACAGCTCCTCCGTCGCATACATCGAGTTCTTGTCCCAGATTCCCGCATGACTCACGATCGCCTTAAACCGGTCCGTGTGCGTCGCGATCCAGTTCGCCATGTATCCGCCGTACGACCCACCCGCCGCAGCCATTCGTTTCCCGTCAATGAACGGATATTTCGCCAGCGCCGCATCCACGCCCTTCATCACGTCGATATAAGCTTTCCCGCCCCAATCGTTCGTAATCTCATCCGTGAATTTCTGCCCGAATCCGGTCGATCCGCGCCGGTTGATCATCAGCGTCACGTAGCCCGCGCCCGAAAATACCTGCGCATTCCATCGATATCCCCAGGAATCACCCCACATCGTCTGTGGCCCGCCGTGCAACAGCACCAGCAGCGGATACTTCTTTGTCGAATCGAATTTCGGCGGCTTGATCAGCATCGCATGCACGCGCGTGCCTTCGGCGCCTTCGAACCAGAACTTCTCCGGCGCATTCAATTCAATCTTCCCGAGCGCCGCATCATTCTGATGCGTCAGTTGCTTCAATCCCGTCCCGTCACTTGCTGAACTAAAAACTTCCGCCGGCATCGTCAAACTCGTCCGCGTAAACACAAACGTCTTTCCATCCGCGCTGATGGAAACCGCCCCGTTGTACCCGTCGATCAACTTCTTCGGTACCGCACCCGCTTTCGGTGCCATTTCATAAATCGGATCCAGCGTTTCGTTCTCCGAGTTGAAATAAATCGTTTTGCCGTCAGCCGACCACGCCAGATTCGCTGCGCTCCGGTCGAACGAAGTTTCCGTCAAATTCTCGTTTTTCCCCGTCGCTCGGTCGTGCAGCATCACGCGCCACCGGTCCGATTCGTATCCCGCCGTCAATTGCGCGTGGTACGCAATGTACTTTCCATCCGGCGAGTACACCGGATTCCCGTCGAATCCCGGCTGCGTCGTAATTCTCTTCGGCTCTCCGCCGCTCACCAGCACAATAAACAAATCCCCATTCGTGCTCGTCGCTTCCACCTTGTCCGTCACCGACGTAAAGCAAATCTCCTTCGAATCCGGCGAAAAATTGATGTCGCTCGCTTCTCCGCGTTGATCCGGCGGCACGTCGTACTCCGCGCCTGCCGTTAAATCTTTTGCCGTCCCGCTTCCATCGGACGCAATCACAAACAAATGCGACCGTTTTCCTTCGTTCCAATGCGTCCAGTGCCGGTACAGCAGCGCCTCGGCCACATGGGCCTTCACTTTATTTTTTTCTTTTTCTTCGTCTTTCTTCTTGTTGCACTCGTCGTCCTTGCACTCCGGATAAACGCCCGACGTAAACGCAATTGTCTTTCCGTCCGGCGACCAGATCGCCAAATCCGCCCCAGTCGAAAGCTTCGTCAGCGGATGCGCTTCTCCGCCTTCCATAGAAAGCAAATACACTTGCGAATCTCCGCCTCTCGACGAAATAAATGCAATCGTCTTCCCATCCGGCGACCACACTGGCGACGAATCCTTTCCGCTCTGCGTCAGTTGAATTGCCTCGCCGCCTGCCGTCGCCACCATCCAAATGTTGCTGGCGTTGCGATTCGCCTCCATGTCCGGCGTCGCCACTGTGTACGCCACCCATTTTCCATCCGGCGAAACTTGCGCCTCCGCCACGCGCTGCAGCTTAATCAAATCGTCAAACGTCATCGCATGCTTCGCCGACTCTTGCGCCATCGCACCGCCCGCAATCGCACAGCACAGCGCAACTACCGCCACAAATTTCCTGGTAATTTTCATGGATTCCTCGTCTCAACAATATGAAACAACGCAAACTTTGCCGCCCAAAATACTGCCACGATTCTCTCAGTAGTTGTAGGGGCCGCCTTCTGAGGCGGGCCTATTTCCCGGGAATCCGCATTCCATCTTCACTCTTCCATTTTCCCAATCGCCACTCCCACGGCCCAAACATACCCATCCGGATCGGCCAGCATCACATCTCTCCACCCATGCGGAAAATCCCGTGCCTCCTGCACAATCTCCGCGCCAAACCTCTTCGCTCTCTCTTCCGCCGCATCCGGATCAATCCCCATCACACGAATCTCCGCCCCCACTCCGCGCACTCCAACTCCCCGCAGTCGCTCATGAAGCGGATGCTGGTCATACGTATGATCCGCGTGCAGCATAAAATCCGTGCTCGCAATCTCTAACGCTGCAAAATCCCCATCCGCGTATCGCACACTCGCTCCCAGCACGTCCCGGTAAAACGGCAACGCCCTCGCCACATCCTTCACCAACAAATTCACCGTGAACTTTGGCAGGGCCCTTCCATACTCGTCCGTCGGAATCCACGCCTCGCCCATTCTTGTCTTCGTCATCTCATTCCTTTTTGGGGTGCCCGGGCTCGCTCGGCATTTATCCATCGCAGGCGAGCCCAGGCCAGGGGTTCGAATCGGGTGCCCCAGGTTCACTGTTTGAACCTGGGTCTTGAGGTTCTTCGCGTTCCTCAGCGTACTCCGCGCCTTTGCGTTATCTTTTCCCTTTCTTTATCTCTTCAACAGAATCACCCTCCAATTTGGCTTGCCCCCCTATCCTTGATCCAAATCCAATTTACAAGCGCCAGAAACGCGGTCCCGGCTACAACAATTGCCTCTGCTCGCCCCATCTGGCTAAGTAGAACAAACGTGATAACCAATGTTGCGCCGCTGCAAATCATCCCCGCGCGATTCGCAAAGGGAGCTGGCCCGCTTCGTTTGCGCAACACCGGCAACGCAATAGCGATCGCTCCGTACACAACCAGGCGCGACACTGCCGAAAGCGTTGCGTTCCACTGAAACGTGCCCATCGCGGCAAATGCGAAAAGGGTCGCCGAGTACAGCAAAATGGAAAAATACGGCGTTCGAAATCGCGTATGGATTCGCGCCAGCAATTTAGGAAAATCTCCCTGCTCCGCAAGCGCGAACGCAATCCGCGGCGAATGAAGCAAATTCGCGCTCAAATATCCGTACGTTGAGATGAGCGCTGTCACGCCAACTCCTGCTGCCGCCCATCCTCCAAGAAAACCCTGCGCGGAATCTGTGAGCGGCCGTACCGACGAACCCGCGTTCGGAAGTGTCCCCACAACGACGTAAATCACGCCCGTGTAGATGAAGCACTGCAGCACCAAGGCCGTCAGCAGCGAAAATGGCATATCCTTTTTCGGATTGCTCGATTCTCCAGCCACGATCAATGCGCCTTCAAATCCGCCGTACGCAAATACCAACAACAACAGTGCCTCAAACCAGCTTTTCCCCGAAGCCGGAGCAAACGATAGCGGCACGCGCAATTCCGGATGCAGCGCCAGCCAACCAAGCCCGCTCAAAATGAAAATTGCCAGGATTCCTACTTTGACCGCGGTGAACACATTGCTCACTACTTTCCCCATCTTCACACCGAGATAGTTGATCACCGCTAGATGCCCAAGCAACACAGCAATCACAACGATCTCCGCGCCTCGCCCGCGCAAGAAAGGAAAAAACTGGCCGGCATACGTCGCAAACAAATCCGCTGCCGCAGCAGGAGCGGCAATTCGCGTGAGCCAAATCAGCCAGCCCGCAAGCAATCCGGCAAATCCACCCAGCGCCTCACGCGCGTACAAATAAAGGCCCCCTGTCTGTTCAAACCGCGAGGCAACTTCCGCGATACAGCCCGCAATCACCAGCATGCCCGCCCCAGCGAGCAGCGATGCAATCACGCTGTAGCCGCCAAGCCGTGCCGCGAGCAAAGACGGCAATCCAAAAATTCCCGCGCCGATGATCGAGTTCACCATCAACGCAACCAAACTCCATCGCCCAATTGTCCTTATGAGTTGAGGCGAAGCTTCGCTCACTTACTTCACCGGTGGCGCCTTTGCTTTCGCAATCTCCCCCAGCACATCCGGCGCTCCCGCTATCTTTTCCAAATGCGGATACCGCTCTCCCTCATGCCAATCAATCTTCGCCGTCTGAAAGAAATCATTGTTTTCCACGAGCAGCTCAATCGGCTCTTTCCCGCCCTTCGCACCGCGAATCGCTTCTCGCAAAATGTCCGGCGTCCACTTCCGTCCATTCACCGCCACTAGTTTCATTCCCGCCGCCAATCCCGCTTTCGCCGCCGGCGACCCCACAACTACCTCTGCAATCTCGTCCGAATTGTCTCCGCCGGTGTAGCGCACAAAAAATCCCAGCGAATATTCCGTGTCCACAATATGTTCGGCCGCTTCCACAGCTCGCTGATGTTCGTTCATTACACTATTGAACGTAAGCTTCCACCCGCTCTTTTCCAGCCCGCCCAGCGGGGCTCCCGGCCCGTGCGACCTTATTCGCTCCATGAAAAATCTCTTCCAGTCGTAAGCTGCAATTCCATTCAGCGTCGCGACCACGTCCTCCAGTGTGTACGGCACCACTTTCGGCTCGCTTCCTTCACCTCCATGAAACGCCCGGCAAAAGTCATCCAAGGATTTCTTTCCGTTCGTCTTTTCGCGGATCAGCGTGTCCGCTTCCAGCCAAATCAGAGTGCTCTCGTCGTAGTAGTCCACACTGCGCCGCCACGAATTTCCCTCCGTCCGTCCTCCGTACAAAATCTGCGCCGAGATTGCCGTGTCTTCCAAATCGCGCCACGTTCTTCCCGGCCGGTCATTCAAATACGCCGCCGTGGATGCCAGATACTCGCGCAATCCCTCCGGCTTCCATCCGCCGCTCCGCGCAGCCAACATCACGCCGTAATACTGCGTCAGCCCTTCATAAACCCACAGCAGCTCTCCGCGCATCGGCTCCTGATAATTCGGCGTCGCCAGTCCCGCCGGCCTTCGATATTTTCCGTTCCACGAATGAAAAAATTCGTGCGACAGCAAATCCATCTGCGTTTCCAGAATGTCTGGATCGTGTAGTGTCCGTTCCGGCACGCGATTGTCGCTCGATTCGTGATGTTCCAGCCCGTTTGGTTGCAAGTGATCCGTCAGGGCGACGAGAAAATCGTAGTGCCGGTAGTGTCTCGCCCCAAAAAGCGCGCCTGTTTCCGCGACAAGCTGCCGCAGCACGGTAATTTGTTCCGGTGCCGCTTCCACCATTGCCGCACTGTCCGCCGCCGTGTTCAATCGGTGCGCTGGTCTTTGTCCCGGCGACAAGTCATACGTTTTCATGTGCGCGCCCGTAAGCACCGGCGAGTCCACCAGCGTCGTCAGCGAAACCGTTTCAAACTCAATACCCTCGCTCGTTTCTTTTGTCACCGGCAGCGCCGTCGCGAATTTCCAGCCCGTGGGAATTTTCAGTTTTGCGGAAAATTTCACGTCGTCCGTTTTCGCATCCCTCGGATACAGCACCACCAAATTCCACGGCAATTCTGCGAGCTGTGCCGACGCCGACGGTACGCCCGCCGTTCCCGATTCCATCGGCAGCAAATAATCGAGTGTCGCCTCGAGCGTTTCCGCACCCGCCGGAACGTCGCATTCGAATGCGTAAAGATCCACGGTGTTCCGCCGCCAAATCACCTCTTTTCCATTCGCGAAAAACTTTACGCCGGTCACATCAGCAATCGGCCCGTTCGGCGCGTGCTCTCCTGGAATCCATTTCGGATACACCAGCGTGAACGGCCCCGGCTTCACTGGAAATTCCATGCTCGCGTGATAAATCCGTTTTGGCGCTTCGCGCAAATCTACTTCCAGCTTCACCGGCTTGCTCGTTTGTTGCGCGCTCGCGCCGGAGAAAACTCCGAAAACCGCAATTATTAAGACAATTATTAAACGCAAAAAATTGCGCATTTTACTTCCTCCAAAAAATTTTCCGCGCCAGCCTACCACATTCCCTTTAACAACACCTGTAGGGGCGCAGCATGAGCGTTCCCGTCTCGCCACGCTCACCACAACTCTCTCTCGTAGGAGCACGATATATCGTTCCCATCTTCGCCTCTATTCCTTTGCTACAATTTCACTCATCGTGGCCGCCGATTCTTCTGCCCTCTTTCCTCGCAGCTTCAAAAAATCTTTCCCCACCGCCATCCGTGGCGAAGGTTCCTGGATTTTTTCCTCCGATGGCCAAAAATATCTCGACGCATCCGGCCAAGCCGCCGTCGTCAACATCGGCCACGGCGTAAAGGAAATCGCTGACGCGATGGCCGAGCAAGCTTCCCAAATCGCATTCGCACACACGACGCAATTCCATTCCGTTTCCGCCGAAAGACTCGCTGCGCGCCTTCTTGCCCTTGCGCCGCGGAATTTCAAAAACGGTCGCGTCTATTTCACTTCCGGCGGTTCCGAAGCTACCGAAACCGCCATTAAACTTGCACGCCAATTCCATCTTGAATCCGGCGCGCCAGAAAAGTTCCGCGTTGTCTCGCGCCGCCAGAGCTATCACGGCAGCACCCTCGGCGCCATGTCCGTCAGCGGAAACGTCGCTCGCCGCGTTCCCTATCAACCGCTCCTGCAGGAATGGGGACACATCGCTCCATGCTTTTGCTATCACTGTCCGTTCAACAAGACATTTCCCGACTGCAAAATCGCCTGCGCCGACGATCTCGAATCCTTTCTCTCTGCCCGCGACGCCGCAACGGTCTCCGCATTTATTTTCGAACCTGTCGTCGGCGCAACGCTTGGTGCCGCTGCTCCTCCCGACGGCTACGCGAAACGCATCGCTGAAATCTGCCGCAATCGCGGAATTCTTCTCATCGCCGACGAAATCATGACCGGCATGGGCCGCACCGGAAAACCGTTCGCTGTCCAACATTGGAGCATCGAACCCGATTTGATTCTCGTCGGCAAAGGTGTCGCCGGCGGCTACGCACCTCTCGGGGCGGTGCTCATTTCGTCACGCGTTGCGGATGCTTTTGCGAAAGGTTCCGGCGCATTCCAGCACGGCTTCACCTACCAAGCGCATCCAGTCTCAACAGCAGCCGGAAACGCGGTGCTCGATATTCTCGAGAAACAGAATCTGTTTGAACGGGTTGCACCTGCGGCGCAACGTCTTCGCGAATCGCTCGTGCCGCTTGCAGCTCATCCGCACGTTGGCGAAATTCGTGGCCTCGGTTTGCTCCTCGGAATCGAATTCGTAAAGGACAAATCCGCTCGCGAACCGTTTCCCAAAGAAGAAAACATCGCCGAGAAAATTCGCCAGGCCATGCTCCAAAAAAATGTTCTCACCTATCCAACGCAAGGTTGCGCCGACGGCCTTCGCGGTGATCACATTCTTCTCGCGCCGCCATTTGTTCTGGCTTCCAAAGAATCGCAACTCATCGCGCAAGCACTCGAGTTTGCTTTGGACCGCGTCTTCTCCGCAAAGCTGAGGTAGACTCTTTCCGCAATTCTTGCGCTCATATTTTTCTCGAGGAGCATGAATGATTCGCAATCATTCCCGTATTCTCTTTTTGCTTTTTTGTTTTCTCTCCGCCCCGTTTTTTTCGCAGGCTCAGGAAAAACCAAAACCGCGCGCGCGAGATCTCGGCGTTCCGTTTGACGGCACGCCCGGCCCGCAAAATGCCATCACCGATGTTTCCGGCGTCCTCGTTGGCCACACCACGCTGATTTCCGGCGAAGGAAAATTGCAAGTCGGCAAAGGGCCCGTCCGAACCGGCGTCACCGCCGTCCTTCCGCGCGGAAAAAATTCCATGAACGACCCCGTTTTCGCCGGCTGGTTTTCGCAAAACGGAAACGGCGAAATGACCGGAACCACCTGGGTCGAAGAATCTGGTTTCCTTGAAGGCCCGGTGATGATCACCAACACGCACAGCGTCGGCGTCGTTCGCGACGCCGTGATTCAGTGGCGCGTGAATCATGGACAACCGGATCCCACCGGAGATTGGTGGTCGCTGCCGGTTGTATCCGAAACGTGGGACGGCTGGCTCAACGACATCAACGGCTTTCACGTCAAGCCTGAGCACGCATTCCACGCAATTGACTCCGCGCATTCTGGCGCCGTCGAAGAGGGCAACGTCGGCGGCGGCACCGGAATGATCTGCAACGGATTCAAAGGCGGCATCGGAACGGCCTCGCGGAAACTCGACGCGAAAGACGGAGGTTACACTGTCGGCGTTCTCGTGCAATGCAACTACGGCACGAAATACAACTTGCGCATTGCGGGGATTCCTGTCGGTCGGGAAATCCCCGCCGATGATCCATACGCTGCCGTTCCCTCCGATGTGCAAGAGCGCGGTTCGATCATTGTTGTAGTTGCGACCGATGCGCCGCTTATGCCGCACCAGTTGAAGCGGCTCGCGCGCCGCGTTTCGCTCGGGCTTGGGCGCAATGGAAGCATTTCGGGGGATGGCTCAGGCGACATTTTCATCGCGTTTTCTACGGCGAATTCCGGCGCTGGCCAAGAAAAAAAAGTCGTCGATCTAAAAATGTTTCCGAACGGGAAGCTCGATTCCGTTTTTGCCGCCACCGTGCAATCGGTCGAAGAAGCCATCGTCAACGCCATGGTCGCCGCCGAAACCATGACCGGAATCAATGATCGTCGCGTGCGCGCGCTAGACCACGAAAAACTCCGCGCCGTCCTGAAAAAATACAATCGGCTGAATCAATGAGGCGCTCTTGAATCGCAAACAACTCGCCAGAATTTTCCTCTCTGTGCTCGCCGCGATTTGTTTGCTTGGTTCCTGCAAAAAGCCGCAAAGCTCTGCTTTGGCGATCACGCACGTCAACGTGATTGACATGACTGGAGCTCCGCCCGCACTCGATCAAACCGTTCTCATCGATAAAGAAAAAATCATCGCGCTCGACGCTCACGGTTCCGTTTCCATTCCCGCAGACGCAAAAATTCTTGATGCGCGCGGAAAATTTCTGATTCCCGGTCTGAGCGACATGCACGTGCACCTCACCGGCGCGGGTGAACCAAACGGCAGCCGCGAATTTTTTCTGCCGCTTCTCCTCGCGAATGGAATCACTTCCGTCCGCGACATGGGCGGCTACCTCGATTCGCTCGTTCCCCTTCGCAAGGAAATCGAAGAGGGGAAGCGGCTCGGACAGCGCATAGTTTTTGCCGGACCCTATTTGGACGGCGATCCTCCCGCGTTCCAGCCTGCGATCGTCATCAAAGTTAGAGCGCAAGCCGATGATGCCGTGCAAACTCTGAAACAGCCCGGCGTGGATTTCATCAAAGTGCAATCCAATCTTTCTCGCGATGCGTATTTCGCAATCGCCGAAGCCGCAAAGAAACAAAACATATCCTTTGTCGGACACATTCCGGACCGGGTCACCGCCTGGGAAGCCGCAGACGCGGGTCAGCAATCCATCGAACATCTTACGAATGTTCTGCGCGCTTGCTCGACGAAAGAGCCAGATTTGATGCGCAAGCAGTTTCGCGTTTCGTCAAGAACTGGACAGTTTGCGTGGCAGCGCGAACTGCTCGATTCCTACTCCGAACAAAAGGCTGCGGAACTCATCGCAGAGTTTCGCGAGCGAAACGTTTGGCAGACGCCGACGCTCATTCTGCTTCGCAATGTTGCGTTTGCTTCTGCTGAACTAAATCTCCCTTCGGATTCCCGAACAAAATACGTTCCTCGCAAGCTGCTCGAAATCTGGCGCCACGGATATGAACAACAGACGAAAGACATCACAACGGAACAAGCGGCGGCGCGAATGATGCTGCTCAGAAGATCTCTCGGCATCACAGAGCAGATGCAAAAAGGCGGCGTGAAGATTCTTGCCGGAACCGATAGTGCCGCGCCGTACGTCGTTCCGGGTTTCAGCCTGCACGAAGAGCTTGCACTTCTCGTCAAAGCGGGCTTCACGCCGAGCGAAGCGCTGCAAGCCGTGACGCGCAATCCGGCCGAATTTCTCGGCCGTGTCGATTCACAGGGAACGATTGCAGTTGGCAAAAATGCCGATTTGGTTTTGCTCGATGCCAATCCTCTCGATGATATTCACAACACCCAAAAGATTCGGGCCGTTGTCCTTCGCGGCAAACTGCTCGATCGTGCCGCTCTGGACCAACTCCTTGTCGACACTGAAAAGTTTGCGGCCGCCAATTGACTTACACGGGACCAATTCTTGACGGCAGCCGTCGTTCGTGTCTGCTTGTGTTAACCCTGCGTCGCACGGATCTTTTTGAAGGACTGCGGTGTTCTGCTTGGTGTATTTGACCGTCAAAAGTTTTTTCATTGGGCCACCGAGCGGGCCCGTTTCGAGCGTATCTGTAAAAGACGTTGGCGTGATATCCGAATAGGTGTCGCGGACTTCCAGTTTCTTTCCGGTGGATTCATCCACGGCGGTGAACACCAGTTTTTCGCCTTCCCACCGGCCGGTTGAAACGGAGACTCCTGGCTGCGTTAGGTCGGACCAATAGGATTTGTAGACGCGTTCTTTGGGAATCCAGGTGACGACGAGATGGCCGAAGGGAGTGCCGTGAGATTCGTAGTCTCCTATGAGCGATAGGCCGCCGGGTCCGGGACGCATCGTTTCCGCGCCCGTGTCTCGCTTGCCCTGCGGCATTTCGTTGGAAGGTTCAAATTGTTCCACCGTGGTCCAGTGTCCCGCCCACATTTTTATTAATCTTTCCATTTCTGGCGCCGGTTTTGGCGATTCGCCGCCTACTTGCGCGGTTACAAACGGAGTTAGCAGCAGGCAAGCGAGAAGGGAAGCAGTCTTCATATCAGATCACCGGGACGGCGGTTTTGCGGGGTGGGTTGAAGAAGGGCAAAGGGACGATTTTGGCGGAAACGGTTTGGCGGACGGCTTCGACAGTCATTCCGATGTGGATGGGTGTGCCCAGGGCGGAGTGGGCGCGGCCAACCGAGGCGAGGGGCATCATTTTTTGTGGAGTGGGCGCCCAACTTGGGTGAGTGGCGTTTCGCACCTTGGTGGCCCCAGGGGAGCTCCGGGCGGGGATTCGGGTGGGGGCGAGGGGGGCGGTTGT
>JACXTT010008005.1_pt1 | contig 14749 bp, 7 predicted proteins | sample 9270951 | NCBI WGS metagenome assembly JACXTT01 (sample SAMN15532306, study PRJNA645909) | rock metagenome | isolation source: weathered quartz diorite | place: Puerto Rico | collected 2017-06-21
GTGGCGCCATCCGGCCTGTTCCAGGGCTCCGGCCCGTCGCCGAATGGCGGCTTCCTGGTGAACTGCAACAATCCGCTGCTCAGCGCGCAACAGGCCAACACCCTGTGCTCCGCGGCCGAGATCGCCAGCGGCGCCAGCGCAGACCTGATCTGGGGACGCCGCAACGTCGAAGGCGGCCCGCGCTCGTCCACCTATGAGCACCAGAACTACCGCGTGGTGGCCGGCGCGCGCGGCGAGATCCCGCAGCTCGAAGGCTGGAAGTACGACGTCTACGGTTCGTACTATTATACGTCGCTGTTCCAATCGAACACGAACTACCTGTCCAACAGCCGCATCCAGAACGCGCTGCAGGTGGTCAATGTGAACGGCACGCCCACCTGCATCGCCAAGGTCACCGGCGCGGACCCGAGCTGCGTGCCCTACAACATCTTCGCCGAGGGCGGGGTCACGCCCGACCAGGTCCGCTACCTGAACGGCTCGGGCACCTCCTACGGCAAGGTCACCGAGGCGATCGTCGAGGCCAATATCACCGGCGACCTCGGCAAGTACGGCGTGAAGTCGCCGTGGGCCAACGACGGCGTGGGCCTTTCGCTGGGCGTCCAGAACCGGCGTCAGACCTACAACTACGCCCCCGACCAGGCCGAGCTCTCCAACGACCTGTCGGGCTTCAGCGGCGCCGCCACGGCGGTCAACGCCAGCCTGGGCGTCACGGAAGAGTACGGCGAGTTCCGCGCGCCGATCGCTCAGGACCAGCCGTTCATCGACGACCTGACCCTGGACGGCGGCTACCGCCACTCGCACTACACAACCGGGGTCGGCGCCGACACCTACAAGGTCGGCCTGCAGTGGGCGCCGGTTCCGGACATCCGGTTCCGCGCCTCCTACAACCGCGCCATCCGGGCCCCGAGCATCATCGAACTGTTCGCGCCCAGCTCGGTGACCAACACCGCGGCGGTCTCGGTCGACCCCTGCGCACCGGTCAACGGCGCGCCGGCGACGGCCACCCTGGCGCAATGCATGAACACCGGCGTCACCGCGGCGCAGTACGGCAACGGCTCGACCACCAACCACATCATCCAGTGCCCGGCCGCCCAGTGCGCGACCCTCACCGGCGGCAATCCCAAGCTGCAGCCGGAAGAGGCCGACACCTATTCCGTCGGCTTCACCGTGAAGCCGCGGTTCCTGGAAGGCTTCACCGGCAGCCTCGACTACTTCTCGATCAAGCTGGACAAGTCGATCAGCGCGATCCCTCTGGCCTTCACGCTCAACCAGTGCCTGACCACCGGTAATCCGGTGTTCTGCTCCAACGTCGTGCGCAGCCAGGCCGGCAACCTGTTCGGCACCGGCGCGGGCGGCGGCTTCATCAGCGGCACGGCGGTCAACGTCGCGGCCGGCCAGCTGAACGGCATCGACCTGCAGGCCACCTACAACCTGCCGCTGAGCAAGATCGGCGTTCCGGAAGGCTGGGGCGATCTGCAGTTCAACCTGATCGGGTCCGAGCTGCTGAAGGCCACCACCACGCCGACGCCGGGCGCCAACACCTATGACTGCGCCGGCCTGTTCGGGCCGACCTGCCAGACGGTGAACCCCAAGTGGCGCCACACCCTGCGGACCTCCTGGCAGACCCCGTGGAACCTGCTGCTGTCGGCCCAATGGCGCTACATCGGCAAGGCGAGCCTGGAGACCAACACCACCGACCCGACGCTCACCAACGGCAAGCAGGACAGCTTCGACGGCACGCTGCGCGCCGTCAGCTATCTGGACCTGTCGGGCATCTGGAAGGTGAACCAGGCCTTCCAGGTCCGCGCCGGCATCAACAACGTGTTCGACAAGGATCCGCAGATCATCAACTCGGCGATCGCGGGAACCGGCCTGCCGAACGCCTATCCGACCTACGACTTCCTGGGCCGGCAGATGTTCATCGGCTTCACGGCCAACTTCTAAGGCCCCAACTTCCACGGGGCGCGAGGGCGGCGGCGCGATCCGCCGCCCTCAGCTTCGGGATTTCCAACGACAGATGACTATGATCTAATCATCGTCGATTACTCTGATCTTTGTGTCCAATACGAGACAACCAGACCACATTACCAAGACACATCAGAAAACGGCGTTGACCGTTTCATTTGACGCTAAGTAACTCCTCCCCAACCGGCGCCGGCAACGCGCGGCCCGGGACCTGTTCCACTTGTTTGGGGGCGGCCGACTCCCGCGGGGGCGGTCGCTGGAGGAGTTGACCTTGAAAATTCAAAGCATCCGGGGGCGCCTGCTGGCCTCCTCGACGATCTGTGGCGCGGCCTTCCTGGCTCTCAGCGCCTCCAACGCCATCGCCGCCGAAGCGGCGGCGGCCAACGCCGAAGTCTCCGAAATCGTCGTCACCGGCTCGCGCATCCCGCAGCCCAACCTGACCAGCGTCAGTCCGATCCAGGTGGTCACCGACCAGGAGTTCAAGCTGCAGGGCAAGACCGACGTCATCGACCTGATCAACAACCTGCCGCAGAACTTCCAGAACGCCGCGATCGACTTCTCCGGCACCTCCAATCCGCTTTCCAGCCCGGGCGGCGTCTCCACCGCCGACCTGCGCGGTCTGGGCCCGCAGCGGACCCTGGTGCTGGTGGACGGCCGCCGTCTCGGCATCGCCGACGCCAACACCGGCAACCCGAACCCGGCCCCGGACCTCAACCAGATCCCCGCACCCCTCGTCGACCGCGTCGAGGTGCTCACCGGCGGGGCCTCGGCCACCTACGGCTCGGACGCCGTGGCGGGCGTCGTGAACTTCGTCATGAAGCACAACTTCCAGGGCGTGCAGATCGACGGCCAGGTGGGCATCGCCCAGCACAGCCAGAACAACGAGCAGGGCATCCAGGGGCTGCTCACCGCCGCCGGCTACAAGATCCCCAAGGGCGACGTCTGGGACGGCCGCTCGCGCGACCTGTCGGTGGTCGTCGGCACCAACGGCCAGGACGACCGGATGAACATCACCGGCTATCTGGTCTACCACCAGCAGGACCCAGTCTCGCAGTCGACGCGGGACTTCTCGTCCTGCCAGATCCGGGTGCGCGCCAACACCACGCCGTTCTGCAACGGCTCGCCCAACTCCAACCAGTTCTTCCAGCAGACCGGCTCGGGCCCCGGCATCGACAACGTCACCGGCTTCGCGGTGGTCGGCCACACCTTCGTGGACTACGCCCTGGCTCCGGCCACCGTCAGCCCGCCGCTGCTGTTCAACTCCAACCCCTACCAGTACCTGCAGCACGACGATGAGCGCTATTCGGCGGGCTTCTTCTCGCACTACGAGCTCAATAAGTACGTCGATCTCTACGCCGACTTTTCCTACATGAACGACAAGTCGGTCACCGCCGTCGCGCCGTCCGGCCTGTTCCAGGGCTCGGGCACCTCACCGCTCGGCGGCTTCCTGGTGAACTGCAACAACCCCCTGCTCAGCGCGCAACAGGCCAACACCCTGTGCTCGGCCGCCGAGATCGCCAGCGGCGCGAACGTCGACCTGCTCTACGGGCGGCGCAACATCGAGGGCGGCCCGCGCTCATCCACCTATGAGCATGAGAACTACCGCGTAGTGGCCGGCGCCCGCGGCGACATCCCGCAGCTGGAGGGCTGGCACTACGACGTGTACGGACAATACTACTACACCACCCTCTTCCAATCGAACACCAACTACCTGTCCAACAGCCGCATCCAGAACGCGCTGCAGGTGGTCAATGTGAACGGCGTGCCGACCTGCATCTCCAAGGTCACCGGCGCCGACGCCAACTGCGTGCCCTACAACATCTTCACCGAGGGCGGCGTGACGCCGGCCCAGGTGGCGTACCTGAACGGGACCGGCACCTCTTATGGCAAGGTCTCCGAGACCATCGTCGAGGGCAACCTCACCGGCGACCTGGGCAAGTATGGGGTCAAGTCACCCTGGGCCAATGACGGCGTAGGCATCTCCCTCGGCGTCCAGACGCGCCACCAGACCTACGGCTACGCGCCGGACCAGGCGGAAATCTCCAACGACCTCTCCGGCTTCGGCGGTGCGGCCACGGTGGTCAACGCCACCCTGGGCGTCACCGAGGAGTACGGCGAGTTCCGCGCGCCCATCGCCCAGGGCCAGCCCTTCTTCGACAACCTCACCCTGGACGGCGGCTATCGCCACTCGCACTACTCCACGGGCGTCAGCGCCAACACCTACAAGGTCGGCGCGCAGTGGGCGCCGGTGCACGACATCACCTTCCGCGCCTCCTACAACCGCGCGATCCGGGCGCCGAACATCATCGAGTTGTTCAACCCGCAGGCGGTGACCAACACCACCGAGGTCTCCGTCGACCCCTGCGCGCCGCTGAACGGGGCCCCGGCGACGGCTACCCTGGCCCAGTGCATGAACACCGGCGTCACCGCGGCCCAGTACGGCAACGGCTCGACCACCAACCACATCGTGCAGTGCCCGTCGGGCCAGTGCGCGGTGCTCAACGGCGGCAACACCAAGCTGACGCCGGAGCGGGCCAACACCTACTCAGTCGGCTTCACGCTTCGTCCGAGCTTCCTGGAGGGCTTCACCGGCAGCCTGGACTACTTCGTGATCAAGCAGGACAACACGATCAGCAAGATCCCGCTGGCCTTCACGCTGAACCAGTGCCTGACCACCGGCAATCCGGTGTTCTGCTCCAACGTCGTGCGCAGCGCCGGCGGCATCCTGTTCGGCACCTCCGTGGCCGGCGGCGGCTACATCAGCGGCACGGCGGTCAACGTGGGCGCCGGCGAGCTGGACGGCATCGACCTGCAGGCGACCTACAACCTGCCGCTCAGCCGCCTGGGCATCGACGACCACTACGGCGACCTGCAGTTCAACTTCATCGGCTCCGAGCTGCTGAAGGCCACCACCACGCCGCAGCCGGGGACCCACACCTACGACTGCGCTGGCCTGTTCGGCGGCACCTGCCAGACCGTGAACCCCAAGTGGCGTCACACCCTGCGCGGGTCGTGGCAGACGCCGTGGAATGTGCTGCTGTCCGCCCAGTGGCGCTACATCGGCAAGGTGGACCTGGAGAGCAACACCTCCGATCCGACGCTCACCAACGGCAAGCACGACAGCTTCGACGCCACGCTGCACGCGGTGAGCTACCTCGACCTGTCGGGCATCTGGAAGGTCAACAAGGCCTTCCAGGTCCGCGCCGGGATCAACAACGTGTTCGACAAGGACCCGCAGATCCTCAACTCGGCGATCGTTGGCACGGGCCTGCCGAACGCCTACCCGACCTATGACTTCCTGGGCCGGGCGATGTTCGTGGGCTTCACGGCCAACTTCTAAGGCTCGAGAGACCGGAGGGCGGCGGCGCGATCCGCCGTCCTCTGTCTCTGGATATCAATTACCAAGTCATAGACGACTATAAGATAGGTATTTGCGATTACTTTGCTCTTTGTGTCCAATTCGAGACATCCGCTGCACATTACCAATGTAACCACGACTACTTCGTTGACCGTTTCGCTCGACGCTAAGTAACTCCTTCGTAACCGGCGCCTCCGTCAGGCGGCACGGGACTTATCCATTGGTGGGAGCTGGCCGACTCCGTGGGGGGCGGTCGCTGGAGGAGTTGACCTTGAAAATTCAAAACACGCGGGAGCGCCTGATGGCCTCCTCGATGATCTGCGGCGCGGCCCTGCTTGGCCTCTCCGCGACTTCAGCCTCCGCCGCCGCTGCGGCGGCCGCCGCCAACGGCGGCGCCGAGGTCTCCGAAATCGTCGTCACCGGCACGCGCATCCCGACCCCGAACCTGACCAGCGTCGCGCCGGTCACCAGCGTCGGCGCCGCCGACATCAAGGCCCAGGGCGTCGCCCGGGTCGAAGACCTGATCAACTCCCTGCCGCAATCCTTCGCCGCCCAGGGCTCCAACTACTCCAACTCCGCCAACGGCATCGCCACGGTCAACCTGCGGGGCCTCGGCTCCTCCCGCACCCTGGTGCTGATCGACGGCCGCCGCCTGATGGCCGGCAACCCGACCTCGAACGCCACCACCCCGGTCGCGGCGGACCTCAACTTCATTCCCGCCACCCTGGTTGAGCGCGTGGACGTGCTGACCGGCGGCGCCTCGGCGGTGTACGGCGCCGACGCCGTGGCCGGCGTCGTCAACTTCATGCTGAAGAAGAACTTCGAGGGCGTCAGCCTCGACGCGCAGTACTCGATCTACCAGCACAGCCAGCACGACGACGAGATCCAGGCGGTCGTCCGCGACGCCCGCGCCCGCGCCTCGGTGCCGGACAACTTCATCGTCCCCGGCGACTTCAAGGGCGGCGAAGGCGACCAGGTGTCGATCACGCTCGGCGTCAACGCGCCGGACGGCAAGGGCAACATCACCGCCTACGCCACCCACGTGAACATCAACCCGGTGCTCGCCTCGAGCTTCGACTACACGGCTTGCACGCTGAACTCCGGCGCGACGTTCTTCGGCGCCCGCTGCGGCGGTTCCGGCACCGCCTTCCCCACCCGCTTCGGCAGCTTCATCGTCGACCCGTCCGGCCCGGGCAACACCTTCCGCCCGCGCGTCGCGGCCAACGACGTCTACAACTTCTCGCCGACCAACTACCTGCAGCGCCCCGACCAGCGCTACGGCATGGGCGCGTTCGCCCACTATGAAGTGAACCCGCACTTCCAGGCCTACATGGACCTGATGTTCATGGAGGATAACTCCACGGCCGCCATTGCGCCGGGGGGCATCTTCGCCCAGTCCGGCCCGGGACCGGGCGGCGCCTTCGCCGTCAACTGCGACAACCCGCTGATGTCGGCTCAGGAAGCCAACACGATCTGCACCCCCGCGCAGATCGCCGCCGGCTCCAACGTCAACCTGATCGTCGCGCGCCGGAACGTCGAAGGCGGCGGCCGCCTGACGATCTTCGATCACCAGGAGCAGCGCTACGTCATCGGCCTGAAGGGCGAGCTCGCCGCTGATTGGACCTATGACGCCTACATGCAGTACGGCAAGACGTCGCTGCAGCAGGAGCAGGACAACAACTTCCTCACCAGCCGCATCAACCGCGCCCTGATCGCGCGGCGCAACGCGGCCGGCCAGATCGTCTGCCAGTCGGTCATCGACGGGTCGGACACGGCCTGCGTCCCGATCAACTACTTCACGCTCGGCGCCGTCACGCCCGCGGCCCTGAACTACCTGCAGGCGCCGACCTTCTCGGGCGGCAACATCATCGAGCAGATCGCCAGCGCCAACGTCGTCGGCTCGCTGCCGGAGGGCATCAGGAGCCCGCTGGCCACCGACAAGATCGGCGTCAGCATCGGCGCCGAGTATCGCCGCGAGCACCTCGACTCCAAGTCGGACCTGCCCCAGGCGATCGGGGACGTGAACGGCAACGGCGCCGCCAAGCCCCCGGTGAACGGCGGCTTCGACGTCTACGAGCTCTACGGCGAAGCCCGCGTGCCGCTGGTCCAGGACCAGCCGTTCGCCAAGGACATCACCGCCGAGCTGGCCTACCGCTACTCGGACTACTCGAACGCCGGCGTCACCAACACCTACAAGGTGTCGGGCGACTGGACGATCATCGACGGCTTCCGCGTCCGCGCCGGCTACAACCGCGCCGTTCGCGCCCCGAACGTGGTGGAGCTCTTCGCGCCGGCCAACGTGGTGCTCGACGGTACGGTCGATCCCTGCGCCGGCCTCACCGCCGGCAACCCGCTGGTGGCCCGCTGCGCCACGATCTTCGGCCTGACCCAGGCCCAGGTCCTGGCCATCGAGCCCGACCCGGCCAGCCAATACAACGGCCAGGTCGGCGGCAACCCGAACCTTCGTCCGGAAAAGGCCGACACCTACACGGCGGGCTTCGTCTGGTCCCCGAGCTTCGTCCCGGGCCTGAACCTCACGGTCGACTACTTCGACATCAAGGTTGAGGACTACATCGCCAACGTCGGCGCCAACGTGATCATCAACGCCTGCGTGCTGCAACAGCAGGCCTCGGCCTGCGCCCTCGTCCATCGCGACGCGGTCGGGACGATCCACTCGACCAACGGCTTCGTCACCGACACGGAAGTGAACCAGGGGGCCCTGCATACCGCGGGCGTCGACGTCAACGCCGGCTACCACACCGGCCTCGACCGGTTCGGCATTCAGAACATGGGCTCGATCAACGCCAGCTTCGTCGGCACCTACCTCGACAAGCTCGAGACCACCGTGATCACCGGCGGGACCCCGATCGACTGCGCCGGTCTCTACGGCTCGACCTGCACCACGCTCGGCGGCTCGACCAACCCGAACCCCAAGTGGCGTCACAAGATGCGCGTCACCTGGAACACGCCCTTCGAGTACGGCGTGTTCGGCGCCCTCGCGCTGGGCGCCCAGTGGCGCTACTTCTCCAGCGTCGACGTGGACGGCACCTCCAGCCAGCCGGCCCTGCATACGGCGAACGTCGCGCCGACCGACAAGACGCTGGGCTCGCGCAGCTATCTGGACCTGCTGGCGACCTTCAAGATCAAGGACAACTACAGCTTCCGGATCGGCGTGAACAACGTGCTCGACCAGGATCCGCCGCTGACGGGTTCGGGCGGCACCACCAACCCGGCGACCGGACAACTGTTCCCGTCCAACTGCCCCGCCGGCGCCTGTAACCAGAACGTCTACGCCCAGATGTACGACACCCTGGGCCGCTACATCTTCGTGGGCGTGACCGCCGACTTCTAAGGCCACGGCACGATCCAACGATCAGGGGCGGCGGAGCAATCCGCCGCCCTTTTTCGTGAGCGCTACCGGTCGTCGTAGAGGCGGCGCAGGACGGCCGGCGCCAGGCCCGGCAGGTCCTCGGCGATCAGGCCCGGCCCGTGCAGGTCCGCAGCCTCAGCGTGGATCCAGGCGCCGGCGCAGGCGGCTTCGAAGCTCTCCATGCCCTGGGCCACCAGCCCGCCGATGAAGCCGGCCAGCACGTCGCCCGAGCCCGCCGTCGCCAGCCAGGGCGAGCCGTTGCCGTTCACCGCGCAGCGTCCGTCCGGCGCCGCGATCACCGTGTCGGAGCCCTTCAGAAGCACCACCGCCCCGGCCCGCTCAGCAGCCTGGCGCGCGGCGCTCATCCGCTCGCCCGCGCTCTTCAGCAGGCCCGGGAACAGCCGCTCGAACTCACCCGGGTGCGGGGTCAGGACGTCGTCCCTGTCGAGCACCGAGAACAGCTCCTCGGGGTCGTCGCGGAAGACGGTGATGGCGTCGGCGTCGATCACCAGCGCCGCCCCGGTCCGCGCCAGCGCCAGGACGTTCAGCAGGGTCGCCTCGCCCACGCCGGCCGCCGGCCCGATCACCGCGGCGTCCACGTCGGCGCAGGCCACCTCCAGCTCCAGGTCGGTCTCGAAGCCGCGCAGCATCACCGCTTCCAGGTGCGCCGCATTCACCGCCAGGGCCTCGGTGGGCGAGAGCACGCTCACCAGGCCTGCACCGATCCTTAAGCCCGCCCGCGCCGCCAGCCGCGCCGCGCCGGTGCTCCAGGCCTCGCCGCTGACGACGATCAGCCGGCCCCGCGCATGCTTGTGGCTGGCCGCCGTCGGCCAGGGAAAGCGCGGCGCCCACAGGTCCGGCCCGTTCTCCACCGCCTTGGTCGCCGCGTCAGCCAGACCCCCCGCTCCAAGGCCAATATCCGCCACGATCACCTCGCCGCAGCGGCTGCGTCCCGGCTCCAGAAGGTGCGCCGGCTTCTTCGCATGGAAGGTCACCGTCAGCGCCGCGCAGGCCGCCGCCCCGGTCGAGGCGCCGGTGTTCCCGGCCACGCCGCTTGGCACGTCCACCGCCACCACGCGCTCCGGCGCCTCGGCCATCCGCAAGGCCGCCGACGCCGCGGGGCCGGACAGCGGCCGTGACAGCCCCGCGCCGAACAGGGCGTCGATCCAGACCCCGGGCTCCAGGGCTCCGTTCAGCGGCTTGGTAGACCCCTCCCAGCGGGCGCTGGCGGCCTGGGCGTCCTGCGTCGCGGGCTCGCCGAAGCTGCGCACCTCCACCGGCCAGCCGCGATCCTTCAGCACACGCGCCGCCACATAGCCGTCGCCGCCGTTGTTGCCGGGTCCACAGAGCACCAGGGTCGTCTGCCGCGGGAACCGGCCGCAGACCGCGTCGGCCACCGCCACGCCCGCCCGTTCCATCAGCACCAGGCCGGGCGTCCCCGCCGCGATGGCCGCCGCATCGGCGCGGCCCATCTCTTCGACGGTATAGATCGCTCGTGACGTCAAACGCTTACCGCCCCATCCTAAAGCACGCCCGTGGTGGCCTCGCGGCCCTTTTCCACCAGGGTCAGGGTCTTGCCGTCGCTCTCCAGCACGGTGATCGAGGCGTGGTCGGGCCGGAACGCCAGCACCCGCGGATCGCCCAGCAGTTGCGAGACCACCGCATTGGTCGCCACATAGTGCGAGAACACCGCCGTCCCGCCCCGGCCGATCAGCGAGGCTGTGATGTCGCGCCGCCAGGCGTCGTAGTCCAGGTCGCCCTTGATCGCCGCCCAGGTCCCGGTGAAGGCGTCGCGCAGCCAGGGCCCGCGCTCGGCGAGGCTCAGCGCCGCCGGCGTCGGGATCTCGCCCACCCGAGCGTCGATCTCCACCATGGCCCCTAGCGCCGCCGCGGTCGGCTCGGCAGTCTCGCGGCAACGGCGCAGCGGCGAACTCACCACCTTGGTGGGCCGTTCGGTCTCCGGCAGCGCCATCAGCCAGTCCCGCGCCGCCCGGGCCTGCGCCTGGCCGGTCTCGTCCAGCCCCGGATCGTCGTCGTCACCGCCCCAGGTCGCGGACGGCTTGCCATGCCGGATCAGGTAGAGGCGGGCCATGCGTTCGTCCCTAGGCGGGCGTGAAGAGGTTGGTCTTGCCGTCGGGGCCCGGGCCCACCGTCCCGCCGCGCCCGATCTGCTCGCCCTGCTCCAGGCCGGCCAGGGTCGCCGGATCGTTGGGCGTCACGGCGGTGAACCGGCGGCCGTCGGCATCGCGGCCGATGACGATCCCCATGAACGGCCCCTCGCGGCGGTGGACGACGGTGTAGGTCTCGATCTTCGCCGAGCCTTGCGGCGTTTCGGTGACGGCCGGATGCGGCAGGGCGTCGATTTCAGCCTGCAGCACCTTCGGGTCTTGCCGCTCGAACGGCTTGGTCGGCCGGGTCGTGGAATAGACCCCGGTCGACTGCTTGGTCAGATACCAGCCGTTGCCCGTCGTCAGCCCCCAGGCGCCGGGCCTGGCGCGCAAGCGGCCCATCATCGCGGCGATCGAGTGCATGACGTAGTTGTTGCCGGGACCGCCCGCGTAAGGGAGCCCGCCGGTCACCGTCAGCCCGCGCGGATCGTCCAGCGACAGCCCGAGCTCCTCGGCGCCGATCTCCACGGCCACCGGGAAGCAGGAGTAGAGGTCGATGACGTCGATCTGGTCCAGGCTCACGCCGGCCATGTCCAGCGCCAGCTTGCCGGTCATCCGCATGGCCGGGCTCGAATGATAGTCCTGCCGGTCCAGCGGGAACCACAGGTCGGCGGCATCGGCGCAGCCGTGCAGATAGACCCACTTGTCCTCCGGCACGCCCAGCTCGCGGGCCTTCTTCACGCTGGCCACGATCAGGCCGGCCGACTGGTCGACCTCCATGATGGCGTTCAGCAGCTTCGGATAGGGGAAGCCCACCATCCGGTTCTTGTCGGAGACCGTGACCAGCTCCTCGGCCGAGCGCGCCACGGGGAACCAGGCCTCCGGGTTCTTCGCCGCCACCTCGGTGAACGGCGCGAACAGCTTGCCGAGCCGGGCCTGGTGGTCCGGCACCGAGCGCTTGTCGCGGGCCCTGAGCGCATTCTCGAACATCGGATAGATGTTGATCGGCCGGTTCAGGCCATGCCGCGCCTCGTATGGGCTGGTTCCCGGCCGGGGGTCGCCGATACGTTCCGGCGGCGGCAGGTCCTCGTCCTCGGCGGCCCGCCAGTCGTCCAGCGGCAGGCCCTTGGTCAGCCGCTTCATGGCCGAACCCAGGAACTCCGCCCCCACGGCCAGCGCCAGCTCCGTCTCACCTCGCGAGATCCGCTCGGCCAGGATGTTGACCAGCTGCTGGGGCGTGTTGCCGCCCATGTGCGAATAGACAGCCCAGTTGGGCGCCGCCCCCAGCTGCCTGGCCAGCTGCGCCGGCGGGTTGGTGGAATGCGGAATGGCGCCGCGCGTCGAGCCCGGCGCGTCGATGGTGAAGCCGGCCACCGCCAGGGCGTCGATCGCGGCCAGGCCCGCGGCTCCGATCCCCGCATCCGCCGCCGCCCGTTCCGCCGCAATCTTCAGCAGGGCGCCCGGAGACGGCGAGACGGCGGGATCGCCGCGATAGGTGAATTGGCCCGCTCCGATGAGAACTGGGGTCGTCGCGTCCATGCACCGCCTGCCTTCCGACTGTTTGAGCGCGCGATCCTAGGCGCCGGAACCGCCCACTTGAAGGCAATTCCGCACTGATCGCTTTTTGATCTGTCGGCGCCCAAATTTTGTGCGACACCCTCCCAGAGACCCGCCCGCCCGATGCGGGCCCGCGTGTGCGCTTGTGAGGCCCCCGCCTGCCGTGCTGGGTCGCCTCAGCATTCGGGGGCCGGTGTTCGCGGCCCCAAGCCTGAGGCCCAATGAAAAAGATCGAAGCGATCATCAAGCCGTTCAAGCTGGACGAGGTGAAGGAGGCCCTGCAGGAGCTGGGCGTCCAGGGCATGACCGTGATCGAGGCCAAGGGCTACGGTCGCCAGAAGGGCCAGACCGAACTCTATCGCGGCGCCGAGTACGTCGTGGACTTCCTGCCCAAGATCAAGATCGAGGTGGTGGTCGCCGACGACCAGCTCAGCCGCGCTCTGGAAGCCATCGCCGGCGCCGCGCGCACCGGCCGCATCGGCGACGGCAAGATCTTCATTTCCGACGTCCTCGACGTCATGCGCATCCGGACGGGAGAAACCGGGGCCGACGCCGTCTAACCCGTCACCATCAGCATCGAGACACCTAACCTAGGGGATCACCACCATGGCAGCGACCGCCAAAGACATCCTGGCCCAGATCAAGGAAAAGGAAGTCAAATACGTCGACGTCCGCTTCACCGACATTCGCGGCAAGATGCAGCACGTCACCTTCGACATCGACCTGGTGGACGAAGACTTCCTCACCGACGGCACCATGTTCGATGGCAGCTCGATCGCCGGCTGGAAGGCCATCAACGAGAGCGACATGAAGCTGCGTCCGGACCTGGACTCGGCGATCATCGATCCCTTCTACCAGCAGACCACGATGGCGCTGTTCTGCGACGTGGTGAACCCGGACACCGGCACCCCCTACGAGCGCGACCCGCGCTCGATCGCCAAGGCGGCGCTGAACTTCGTCAAGTCGTCGGGCATCGGCGACACCGTCTACTTCGGCCCGGAAGCCGAGTTCTTCATCTTCGACGACGTGAAGTGGTCGGTGCAGCCGCACAACACCGGCTACTCCTATGACTCCTACGAGCTGCCGGTGAACTCCGGGAAGGACTACGCGGAAGGCAACCTCGGCCACCGCCCTGGGCCCAAAGGTGGGTATTTCCCGGTGAACCCGGTCGACAGCGCCCAGGACCTGCGCGGCGAGATGCTCGCGGTGATGGGCGAGCTCGGCATGAAGCCGGAAAAGCACCACCACGAAGTGGCGCCCGCCCAGCACGAACTGGGCCTGAAGTTCGACACCATGATCGTCATGGCCGACCGGCTGCAGCTCTATAAGTACGTGATCCAGAACGTCGCCAACGCCTACGGCAAGACCGCGACCTTCATGGCCAAGCCGATGTTCGCCGACAACGGGTCGGGCATGCACGTGCACCAGTCGATCTGGGGCAAGGGCCAGCCGCTGTTCGCCGGCGACAAGTACGCGGGCCTCAGCCAGATGTGCCTCTGGTACATCGGCGGGATCATCAAGCACGCCAAGGCGATCAACGCCTTCTCGAACTCGACCACCAATTCCTATAAGCGCCTGGTGCCCGGCTACGAAGCCCCGGTGAAGCTGGCCTATTCGGCCCGCAACCGCTCGGCCTCGATCCGCATCCCGCACGTGGACAGCCCCAAGGGCAAGCGCCTGGAAGCCCGCTTCCCGGACCCGATGGGCAACCCGTACCTGACCTTCACCGCCCTGCTGATGGCCGGCCTCGACGGCATCATCAACCAGATCGATCCGGGCGGCCCGGCCGACAAGAACCTCTACGACCTTCCGCCGCGCGAGCAGAAGAAGATCCCCGAGGTCTGCGGCTCGCTGAAGGAAGCTCTGGAAAACCTCGACAAGGACCGCGCCTTCCTGAAGGCCGGCGGCGTCATGACCGACGACTTCATCGACAGCTACATCGAGCTGAAGATGGAAGAGGTGATGCGCCTCGCCCTCCACCCGCACCCGGTCGAGTTCGACATGTACTTCAAGTGCTAGTCACTGGGGGGTGACGGGCCTGAAGGGGGCCGCGGAGCGATCCGCGGCCCTTTTCTTATGCACCTAGCCCTTGGGCGTCGGCTTCACCTTGCACTTCCCCTTGGCCATCACGCTGATCCCGGAGGCGCTGGCCTCGCAGGCGTTGCTGTAGGTCTTTCCGTTGCAGCCGCAGACCGGCAGATAGATGCGGTTGCAGAACTTCGGCTTCGTCGTGCAGACGCCCTGCGCGTCGGCCACGTGGCACTCGCCGGGCTTCAGCATGCAGTAGTCGTTGGGAGACGCGCACCGCTTGCCGATGATGCCCTCGCAGGCGCCGCCGGTCGGTACGCTCCCGCCGGGCGCGGGCGCGGGCGCCGGGGCCGCGGCGGCCAC
>JACXTT010008006.1_pt1 | contig 14747 bp, 16 predicted proteins | sample 9270951 | NCBI WGS metagenome assembly JACXTT01 (sample SAMN15532306, study PRJNA645909) | rock metagenome | isolation source: weathered quartz diorite | place: Puerto Rico | collected 2017-06-21
AATAAGCGGTGCTGTTCGCAAATGTCGTGAAACTCCATCGGAAACACATCGCGCGCCCGTTGCAGGAACTCCTGATCCAAGAGCAAGGGCATGGCGAATCCGCGCTTCCGCCAGACGCCCAGATGGGGTTGGAGTTTTTGCAGAATGTCAAACTGCACGGATTTGACAACAATGACAATATTGATATCCGAATGATCTGGGACAAAGTTAGCGCCGGCTCCGCTGCCATACAGAACAACGGCGACAAGCTCATCAGAAAGGAGCTGGCGTATTGCCTGGGTGAATTCGTTCAGAGTTTTCTCTAGCCAAGCGTTTCGCACTGTGCGCCTCACGCCAAAATGCTTATGAAAAAAGTATACGACCCCTTCCCTCTGGAGTAAACGAGAGCGGCTTGGTCGACGGCGAAATATAGTGTAGACCCGATCTTTCTATGCTGAACGAATTCTTTGTCGCGCTCCAGTTCCTCACGATCATCCGGCTGCGTACGGCGTTGTCCTTTGATGAGGCGACGCTTGGCCGGTCGGGCGTCTTTTTTCCTCTGGTTGGTCTTTTCCTGGGAGCAGCGATGTGGGTGTTGGATCTGGGTCTTTCTCGGTTCTTTCCCTCTTCGCTGTCGAATGTCTTTCTTATTGTGGCTTTTGGCGCTTTCACGCGAGGACTACACTTAGACGGCGTCGCAGATAGCGCCGATGGCCTCTGGGGCGGCAGCGATAGGCAACGCCGTCTCGCCATCATGAAAGATAGCCGCGTCGGCGCGTTTGGAGCGCTTGCTCTGCTAGGCGTCGTGTTGACAAAACTGCGGGCGTTGGACGTTTTGCAAAGCGACGGCAGAAGCAGCGCGCTATTGCTTTGCCCCATGTATGGCCGCTGGGCCTGTGTGGTTATGGCGGGGCTTGCCGTCCCAGCCCGAGAAGAGGGTTTAGGCGCCACGTTTGTCCGCGGGGTGCAGTTGCGCGAATTGGGCTTCGCCAGCACTTTTACTTTACTGGCGGGGCTGTACGTTGTTGGTATTGTTAGTGTCGTGCTGTTTGGAGTCCTTGCCGGCCTGGCGGTCGCTGTTACCCGCTATTGCGCGCGACGGCTCGGCGGGGTCACTGGCGACACCCTGGGCGCTGTAGGAGAATTAGTAGAAACCGCCGCTTTTTGCCTATTTGTAGCGTTGGTAAACGGCGGTGGTAGACACTGAAAAGCTATGGACGGCTATTGCCCACTATAAACACACGCACTGCTCGCGGACCGTTTTCTCCTTCGCCGAGTTCAAAGCTGACAGGAAGCCCTTTTTGGACATCGTCGAAAGCTAATCCTTCTAGCACGTCCCGGTGGAAGTAGATTTGACTATCGGCTGTCTGGATATAACCGTAGCCTTTGGCGCGAAAGACTCGCGCAATCGTTCCGTCTGGATGCACAGGTGTGGGTTTTACAGCGCGTTTGCGGCGGTAGCGGTACTGATGGTAGGTTTCTATTTCCCGCTCCGCTGCTGAAAGGGCAGAGCGAAGCACGGTCGATATTTCAGCGCCTTTTTTCTTGACCGTGAGGGTTTGCCCAGCAACCGCCATAACCACCTGCACCTGATTGTCGCCTAAGTGATGGTGCGGATTATGCGTAATCGTCACGCGAGCGCGGGTAATCTCGTTAGGGAAATGCTCGGATTTTCCAAGCTTTTGTTCGATGAGATTACGCCAGCTCTGTCGAACCTGCGTGTTCCGTCCTTCGATTTCGACCTGCATAGTCCCTCCTCAGGGGTGTAGTTCTTGACCATGACTGCGGTCTTTCGTTGAGAGCAAATACGACGCATGCTCTTCAGTCTACACGACTTCTGATGGAACAAACAAGAGAAAAAAAGCGGAAGAATTACGAAAAAAGCAGGCAAGGAACACGCTGCATTGCTGCCTCCCTCATCGTCTACAAATTCGACGGGGAGGCGGAAACACAGAGGAATCAGACCTGTACGCGGGCGAAGTCTCTCTCGCTCGTCAGGACGCTGACCATGGGCTTGGTAGACTGCTGGAGGAATGTTTGCTGCTCTTTCCATTGTTTCAACGCCGTCCGTAAACGACCGGGATGGATACCGAGAATGTCGCTGATATTTTCGAACGAAAAATACCATTGCGCATCGGTAGAATCGATCCATTCCTCTGCTTCTTGAAAAAGGCGGCGTTCGTGTGGTTTACGGGCCATGAGATAGGTCTGGAAACAATGGACGGCATCCTCTAGCATAGCCAAAAGCAAACGCTTTTCTCCTTGAAGAGGTTTTCTGCCCATCAAGGTAAAAAACTGCTCGGGCAAGAGGGTGTCGGGCTCGAACATAATGGCTCTCCTCTATTGCAATGAATTGCGGCGTTGTGAATTGAGGTGGCAGAATAGCGAAAGATTAGTTATAAGTAAAGAAAAAAATCCTTTAATATATTATTAGGAAATATGCACGTAGAAACGCTGAAAGTCTTTTGTGATCTCGCGGAAGCCGGGAGTTTTTCGCTTGCTGCATCGAAGAACTTTATTACTCAGTCTGCGGTGAGCCAGCAAGTGCGCAGTCTTGAGGACCGCTACGGACGTGAGCTTGTAGAGCGCTCTAAAGGCCATATTCGCCTCACTCAGGCGGGGCAGGTCCTATACCAGGCTGGGAAAGATATTGTCCAAAAATACAAGGAAATCGAAGATTCCCTGCAGACGCTCTCACGTTCAGTGACAGGCACGGTCCGGGTCGCGACGGTGTACAGCGTCGGGCTCTATGAATTGTCTGCCCCGCTCAAACGGTATTTACAAACTTTTCCAGATGTGACTGTGCATTTGGAATACACGCGCGCTAATAAGATCTACGAGGAAGTCAGCCGCAGTGATGTGGATATCGGCATTGTCGCCTACCCGAGCAAGCGGCCCCAAATCTTGGTGACGCCGTTTCGTGAGGATCGGCTGGTGTTGATCTGTTCTCCACAACATCCTTTTGCCCAGTTGCAACGGATCGCTATTAAGAAGTTACAGGGCGAAAAATTTGTCGGGTTTGAACGCGACGTGGCGACGCGTCGAGCGCTCGATCGCATATTCCGCCAACATGGCGTTAAAGTACACTACGCCATGGAGGTGGATAATATTGAAACAATCAAGCGAGTGGTGGAGATTGGCTCAGGCGTTTCCATCGTTCCCGAACCGTCCGTCACACAAGAGGTCAAGAACGAGACGCTCAAAGCGATTCAATTCGCGGACGAAGTGTTAATGCGGCCTCTCGGCATTATTTCTAAACGCGGCAGGCGTTTCACTCCGGCGGCGCAAGAGTTTATTGATTATCTCAAGGGCAAGCCCTCACGTCTGGCCTCAGGAGAGCCCGACCGCACCCTCCAAGCCACGGCGTAAAATTGAGGTCGGCGGTGAAAGACCGGTCTCCCTTCACGCGCCCTTTGGTTATCAAATCACCTTTTTCTCTCGCAGCTGTTGGATCTCGGCGAGATTCATCCCCAACTCCTGAAGAATCTCTTCCGCGTGTTCCCCTTTCTCTGCAGTCGGCGTACGGACAGCGCCAGGGGTGCGACTGAGCGTTACCGGGAGACCTAAAACTTTGATCTCGCCAAGTTGAGGATGCTGGAGGGAGCAGGCGAGACCCAGATGCTGCACCTGTTCGTTGGCGAACACTTGATCAATGGTCAGAATGGGACCGCTCGGCACTCCGGCTGCATTGAGTATCTCAACCCATTCGCTGGTGGTCTTCACTTGTAGTTTCTTTTCTAGAAGAGTATTCAACTCCTGGCGATTTTTGGATCTCCGGCCCGGTGAAACAAACCGTGAGTCGTCAAATAACTCCGTCGCGTTCACTGCTTCACAGAGTCTACGCCACATGTGTTGTCCGCTGGCGGCGATATTCATGTATCCGTCTTGTGTCTTGAAGGCTCCGGTTGGAATTCCTGTAGGATGATCGTTGCCTGCTTGCGGCGGAACCTCTTTATCGATTAACCAACGGGTAGCCTGAAAATCCAGCATGGCAATCATGGCTTCCAGCAGCGACGTTTGCACCCATTGGCCCTCGCCGGACCGCTCACGTTCCAGCAGCGCCACCAGAACTCCCTGGGCAGCAAGTAAGCCAGCACTCAGGTCTGCTACCGGAATGCAAACACGCCAGGGCCCGCCGCCTGGAGGTCCAGTGATGCTCATCAATCCTCCTAACCCTTGGGCAATCTGATCGTAGCCTGGACGGCCCTGATATGGACCGGTTTGGCCAAAGCCAGAGATGCTGGCGTAGATGAGACGCGGGTTCAGCGGACGTAGGCTTTCGTAATCAATGCCCAGCCTTTTTTTCACATCGGGTCGATAATTTTCGACGAGCACATCCGACTTGGCTACGAGCTGTTTCAAAATGGCAATGCCGCGCGGATCTTTCAGATTGAGGACGAGACTCCGCTTGTTCCGATGGAGGTTTTGAAAGTCGGAATTGTGGCGGCTCACTCCTTCGTCATCATCTGGCTGTTCAACCTTGATCACCTGAGCGCCCATATCCGCGAGCTGACGAACACAGGTTGGTCCTGAGCGCGCGCGCGTCAAATCAATCACTCGAATATGCTCCAGCGGCAGCGGCATGGCTGTCCTCCTTGTTTCTTTCCCCTTGCTTCGTTGATTCAACAAGGCGTCTCCTTATCGTACGGTAGCACTATATGCCATCCCGCTGGCGTTTAGTACAACTGAAACGCTCCTCTGTTAGCTCCTCTCACTTCCATCCTGTAATTTTTGGCTGGGCTTGGACTACCGATCCGTGAACTCTTGACAAAACAAAAGATGTTCGCTAGAAACAAAGGAGTTCATTATTGGAACTCTTACGTAACGTATGAATTAAATAAGGAGCTGCATTATGGCTCATCTGCAAACCAATACTATCGTCGCCACGGTCCCAGCGATTTTCAACAATGACCTTTCAGTCTGTAACCAGGATATGCGGTCTCTCTACGAGAAGGCGAAACGTGATCAGTGGAATGCCTCGACCGATATTCATTGGGAGAAGGACTTCAATCCTGAACAAGGCGTGCTTCCTGATGGCCTTATTGATGTCTATGGCACGAAGTATTGGGAACGCTTGAATCGAGCCCAGCAAGTGGAACTCAATCGACATTTCTCTGCGTGGCGTATTAGTCAGTTGATGTACGGCGAGCAGTTCGCGATGCTCGTGTGCAGCCAATTGGTTAACATTCTTCCTACCATCGATTCAAAATTCTTCATGGCTACCCAAGTAGTGGATGAAGCCCGGCATGCTGAGGTGCTCTCGCGCTACACCCTGGAGAAACTTGGAGTCTCGTATCCTCTTACCTCCAGCCTCAAAAACCTGTTCGATCGCATTCTGGAAATGCCCCAGTGGTATTTCAAAACCGTGGGCACGCAACTCGTCGCGGAAACGCTGGCAGTGTCGCTCTTTCGCATGTTCGAGCAACACAGTCCGGACCCGTTGATTAGTTCAATTTGTAAACGCATTCTTGCCGACGAATCTCGCCACATGGGCTTCGGTATGCTCAGTTTACCGGAACAAATGACCGAACTGTCTTCGAAAGAGCGAGATGAGGTCGAAGATTTTGCCTGTGAAGCTGCGGCTGGACTGCTTGGCGGTCAGTTCCCGCGCGAGGCGTATGAAGCCGTTGGCTTCAGCAAAACGGATATTGAGGATATCAAAAACATGCGGCACGACATTGCCAAGAAGAACGAGTACACGTTCTTCCGCAAATACTTCAAGAAAGATTTCCACTCGTCATTGTGGAATAATATGGCGCGCTGCGGATTGATGAGCGACCGCGCCGTCGAACGGCTTGGTGAAATGGGCATTGTCGCGCCTCAACAGGCTGCCGCGTAACGACAAAGGGAAAAGAGCAACGCACTGCTGGGCAAGCCAGCAGTGGCACCTCGATCTCCTCGTACCCACGTCCAAAGTTTGAATTCGCGGTCCTTATCCCGCCGCCTCCTGAGAAAGTACCGTGCGCGGTTTTGTCTCTTCAGCCGCGAAAATATCAATCTCCCGCCATTTGCCATGCGCAAAGCGCCACCACAGTGCTAATCCCAGAACGATGGAGTAGATAGTTCCAGCCAGCCACGGTCCAAGCGACTGCAAATTGGTGAAGGCGACTGCTGCCAAAGTGAGTGGGGCGAACAAACACACTGAAAGCACGGCAATTAAGCCGGCGGTCCAATGAGTATCACCCGCGCCCCGCAAGGCGCCTGCGAAGGTAAAGTTCATTGCGTCAAACAGCTGGAAAACCGCCACGCACATCAAAATATCTTTTCCAGCCTGAATGACTCGGGCGTCACTATTGAAAAAAGCAATAAATGGTCCTCGTAGCGTCAGGTACATAAGCCCCATCAGCGTCATATAACTGAGTGCGAGCATCATTCCTTCATAGACCCGTTGGATGGCCACCTCGGTTTTTCCGGCGCCGATATAACGACCGACCAGTGCTGTTAACGCTTGGGCGAGCCCAATCCCTGGCATGAAAGAAATCGTCATGTATTGAATAGCGATATTGCTAGCGGCTAGTTGTTCCTTACCAAAGCGCCCAACTAACAGAACGATCAAGACGCCCCATCCCAACACATCGATGGCGGACTGCATCCCTGCCGGCCACCCGATGTGGAGCAGTTGACGCAGTTGGAGCCAGGCCGGACGCCAGGTCGTGCGAGTGGAAAACTCCTTGTGACTCCAGGAAGAAATGAATGCGCCGAACAGCACGGCCAATTGCATGGCGAAGCTGAACACGAACGCGAGTGCTGCACCTTTGAGTCCTAGCGCAGGCGCTCCCCATTTGCCGAAGATCAACACATAGCACAAGACTATATTGACGATGTTATCAATCACCATTGCCCAAAGCGGCACGCGAGGTCGATGCACGCCATAAAAGAACCCGTTTAACGCGCCTACGGCGACAGAAATGCCGATTGCCCACAGCCGCACGCGAAAATACATGACCTCTAAGGCAACGACCTCTGGTTCATGTCCAAATAAAGAAAAAAACCACGGCGCCGCGGGCCACAACAGAAAGCTTCCCAGGCCCACGAGAAGGCTAAGGTGCAAGCCTTGCCACGCGTATGCAGCTCCCTCGCGGGGCTCGCCGCGACCGAGGGCCTGTGCCGCAAAGGTGCTGACACATTGCGTGACGCCGAGCGGAAAAGCTGTCAGAGTGTAGGCGGTAATACCAGCCGGCATAGCCGCCGCGATCTCCGCTGTCCCGACGAGCGCCACCATCCAGGTATCGACAAAACCGGCCACGGTTGCCGAAGCCATGGAGGCAATAATAGGAAGAGCGAGATGGGAAATCTCATGCAGTCCCTCTCGCGAAGGTCGATTCATGAAAAAATCCTGAAAAATGGGACGTTTTGCTTGACAAAAGCTGGCGCGTTGTCACAGAATCTGAAAGAATCACTGTTCACGAAACTACCGCGTGTGTCAACTCAACAAGGAAGGACAGGGACTGTGTCAGCCCAAGGAAGGGCCGAGAAGGTGAATTCTAGGGAGGGAGAGGAATATATGGCAATATCGCAAGGAGCCAAAAAGGCAAAAGCCGCGCAAAAACCAACGAAAGTCGTCAAGAAACCAGCGAGACGAGCGCCGCAGGCGAGCCGTACGACTGGTGTGCGACGCGCCGTTTCATCAACTGCTGCCGGCAGCGACTATGAAGGAGTTCGCCAGCTCTTGAGCAGATATTGTGCTGCTCTCGATGGGGGTCGACTTGACGAATTGAGTGCATTGTTTCACCGGGACGCCGCGTTTGCGGTCTCGTTTGAAGGCGGGAAAAAGCACACTGGCCGCGACACTATTCACGCATGGTATGGTCAATTCTACCAAGCACGCCCAGGAGAGTACCGCCACCCACGTCACAAACTCTACGAGCCCTACCTTTCTTTGCAGGACAACAGCGCAACGGCTTCAACGTACTTCGACTCTGATTTTATCGATCCGGACGATAACGTGTGTGTGATCTCTGGTCGCTATGACGATGTTCTTGTCAAAGACCAGGGGCAGTGGTTTTTTAAGGAGCGCACCATTACTGTCCTGTATCATTACTCGCCGGGAAAAGGCGAAGAAGGCATGCGGTAACAAGGAGTAATCACATGGCGGAATATATTAGCGTTGAAGAGGCGCGCCCAATGTCTGGGCTCAGAGTTGTTCTCTCCCCCGGAGTGCCGGGACCATGGAGTGAAGCAGCTAAAGGTATTTTACATGTAAAGAAGATTCCGTACACGCGAGTGCGCCAAGAGATCGGCGGAGAAAACCGCGCGTTGTACGAGTGGTCCGCACAGGCGACGGCGCCGGTGTTTGCCTGGAATGACGAGCCGCCACGGTCAACCTGGATTCCACAGTTGTATCTCGCGGAACGGTTGCAGCCGACTCCTGCGCTGATCCCCGACAATATCGACGAGCGCATGGCGATGTTTGGCTACTGTAACGAACTGTGTGGGGAACACGGGTTCGGTTGGTCGAAGCGCCTTCTGCTCTTGCATCCTGCATTTGCAAACCCCAATGCAGACCCCAAAAGTGTAGGGTTTGCTCACTACATGGGGAACAAGTACGGCTATAACGCGCAAGAAGCGGAAGCCGCGCCGGCGCGCTGCGCGGAAATTTTGCGAACCTTGACCGCACGCCTCGAACAACAGCGTGCCAAAGGAAGCCGTTTTTTTATTGGCAACCAACTCTCAGCGTTAGATATTTATTGGGCGGCGTTCGCGGCATTGATCCAGCCTCTGCCGCACGAGCAATGTCCCATGCCGTCGGCGTTTCGCAAGAGCTACACCAATACCGACCCCGTGATCCAAGCGGCTGCCCATCCATTGCTCTTTGAGCACCGTGACTTTATTTATCAACAATATCTAGAACTGCCGATTGATTTGTAAGAGAATAAGCTCTTCACTAGGGGCTCGGTAATCGCGAGCCCCTTTCTCTTCGGAATCTTTAGCAGTCTTTTCACTCACCCTGACAAATGCAAGTTTCCAGAAGTTCAATCGCTGTAGCGGTGAACATCCACATATTCGCCTCGCGGCCAGAATGACGAGTTTCTATCGTCAACACGCGTTCGACTGGACCAGCGACAGCGACACAGGCGTGACCTGCGGCATCACCGTAGCGGTTGCCAGTCGGACCGGTAGCGCCAGTCTCGCTCAACCCCCAAGTCGTGCCGAAGAGTTGACGAACGGCTCTTGCCATACGTAACGCATATTCCTCCGTACTAGCTCGTACTCCGGTAAATTCTTCGTCTTTCAAATTGAGCAGCAATCGCCGCGCTTCGAGGGTGTAGATCACGCTGCCGCCCAAGAAGAAAGCCGACGCGCCCGGAACCGCCACCAACACGGCGGAAATCAAGCCGCCAGCGGACGACTCAGCAATTGAGATTGTGTGTTTTCGTTCTTTCAGCAACACCCCAACGGTCTGCCCCATGGTCGTGAGGTCTTTCATAATGTCCTCATTAAGTCGTTGAGACATTTAAACCGACAGCGGCGCTGCTGAAGTGACCACATATTTTTTGGCGACCGGCGGACCGGCCAAAATCTTGGGCGCTTGCTGCATGAACTGTTTCATGTGATCGGTTTGAAAATGCTTGGCGAGCGCTTCATCGGATTCCCATTCCTCAAAAATAAAGAACGTGCTGGGATTATTCCGGTCGGCATAAAACGTGTACATGAAGCAGCCAGCCTCTTTACGCGTTTCCTGCTCCAACAGACTCGCGAGCTTATACGCTTCTTCTTTGCATTCGGGCTTTACGGGGATAGTGCCAGCGATAACGATCATATTCGACTCCTCTCTTTCGTGCGTGGGGCGTCCACGTCTGTTTGGCTGGCTTATATGCCTTTCTGCAAGACATAGCAAGAAAAGACCATGATGTGGCTCTGATTTCTCTCGCTCCACCTTTTCCGCTGGAGGAGTTTTGCAGAACACAGTCCTTGCAGCGGCATAGCGAAGCGGGCAGAGTAACCGTATGTAACCCTACGCGAAGGAGCAGCTCATGGCGACACAAGAGGCTTTACGAATGAGTCCACAAGAGTTACACGATCGTCTTTCTGGTGGAGATAACATCGTCATTCTTGATGTGCGCACGGAAGACGCAGCCAGCGTGCACCCTTCCCAAATCCCTGGGGCGCGCTTGTTGCCGCTGGCGTCAGTTGTAGAGCAAGCCTCCACCCTGCCCCGTCAGGCGACGATTGTCTGTTATTGCACTTGAAGTGAGGATGCGAGCAGCGCCCGTGCGGCGCTATGGCTTCAAGCCGAAGGATTTGCCTCGGTCTATGCGCTCCGTGGCGGCCTTCTGGCCTGGGAGGAAGCAGGGTATCCTATTGGGCCACGGAGAGCGGATCAGACGACGCTTCCAGTTGCAATTGACACCGGTGTAGACCAAGCGAATGGCGCGCAAGCGACGGCTCATGCGCATACGTTTCTTTCAGGGCTCGTCAGCAGCTATGCGACCCAGCAAGGACCACCTATTCGCAAGGAGCTAACGGTTTTATTCGTTGACATTGCAGATTCTACCGTCGCCGTGGTGAACCAAACGCCCGAAGAGGCGCTGGCGCAAGTGCAGAGCTTCATGCAAGTGGTGACGGATATTGCTTTGGCCTACTGTGGCGACGTGAAAGATTACGAAGGCGACGGCGCCTTGCTCTATTTCGAGTCCGTGACGGAAGCGACCCAAGCTGCGCTCGCTATTCGTGACGCCTTGGCGCGTGCTCGGGTGAACACTCACGCTACGTTGCAAGCGCGTTTCAGCTTAAACGTAGGTAACGTCGTAATTGGCGTGATTGGCACGGCCTTGCGACGTTCGGTGGCGCTCATTGGTCCGAGCATTAACTTGGCGGCGCGTCTGCTTAAACAGATTCCACCCGACGGCATCATTGCGACAGCCACGGTTGTGGAGCGATTACAGCAAGAGGCCCCGGAACTGGGACGGCAATTCCGCTTGTGGAACGAACGACTGGAATTAAAAGGATTTCAGAACGAATTTGTCACGGCGTTTCATGCGCCATAGAACGAGGCGCGTCAGGATTCTATGAAGGAGGGAAAATCATGGCTACACGAGTGGGATTCATTGGTCTGGGAAACATTGGCAAGCCGATGGCCATCAACGTCGCCAAGGCCGGTTTTGATCTGATGGTCTACGATCTGCGAGAAGAGCCGTGCAAAGAACTCGCGGCGCTCGGCGCCAAGGTGGCGCGCTCTGCTCACGAAATCGGTTCACATGGAGAGATTATTGAACTTGTCGTGGTGGATGATGCGCAAGTCGAAGCCGCGACCTTAGCAGAAGGCGGCGTGCTCAGCGGCGCGAAACCGGGCAGCATCATCGCTGTTCATAGCACGGTGCACCCCAAGACCATCCGCAAAGTTGCTGAACTGGCCAAAGCGAAAGGGGTCGGCGTCATTGATGCGGAAGTCAGCGGCGGCGAACGCGGAGCCTCTGCCAAGACGCTCTGCTACATGGTCGGCGGCGACAAGGCGCTCTTTGAAAAATGCCAGCCGGTGTTCGCTACGTCTGGAGCAAACATTTTTCACCTCGGAGACCTTGGCTCTGGGGCCGTCGCCAAGCTCGCGCATAATCTCATTGTCTACGTCAACATGTTGGCGGCGCATGAAGGAATGCGGTTAGCGGAGACGTTTGGACTCGATCTCAAAGCGATGCAAGACGTAGTGCATGCCGGGGCCGCGCAGAGTCGCGCGGCCGACACCTGGACGCACCAGCGGAAACTCAAAGACACTTATACGACTGGACCACAGGGGCTCCTGCAGCTCATGCACAAGGACCTGCGCCTTGCTCTCGAACTAGGCCACGATCTGGGGCTGGGGCTCCCGGGCGCGGCCCTCGCGCAGCAGTTGCTCGATCGGACGTTGGAGATTGACAAATGAGAGTTGAGTGAGGCGTCGGAGACCTACGAGCAGCTCTTCGCCGGGGTTAAGAGACCCATGCCGAGCAAGGAGCAACTCTGGTCTCCTGTCAGCTCATCCCACCAGCTTCTTTAACGTTTGCTCATATTCGCGGTTGTCCGACGCGTCCACCTGTACGCTATGGACGTCGACGCCATTTTCTTCTTGCGCTTGTAGACGATCAATGCACGCTTCAACTGAACCGGCGCAGCTGGTCGCGTCGATTAAAGCTGCCGACACCGCCTCTGACGCCGCGCGTGAACCAACATCCCATGCTTTCTTTACTGCTTGTACCGTGTCGCTGTGTCCCAGTCTGGTCAACTGTTCGGCGTAGAACGTGCCCATGCGGCCAATGTAGAAAGCAAGCGTCCCAGCAGATTCGGCGCGGGCTTTGTCGATGTTTTTTGTCACCGTCACTGTGCCCGGAGCGCGCACGGAAACCGCATTGGCTGGACGTCCCGCCGCCACACTCGCCTGTCGCAGAGCGTCAATCTCGCTCTTCAGTTTCGACAGCGGAATCATGATCGGCAACCAGCCGTCCGCCATTTCTGCCGTAAGCTTTACGCTTTTCGCATTGAGCGTCGCCAGATAGATGGGGATATGATTTCGCACCGGCGTAAAGCGCAACGTAAAACCGCGCTGAAGATTGAATAACTTGCCGTTATATTTGACTGGTTCGTTGCGCATCAGCGTGTTAATGATGTCAATATATTCTTTCATGCGGGTGAGAGGCGGATTGAACTTCACGCCGTGAAAATGTTCAATTACCTGCGGCCCGCTCGTGCCGAGACCGATAATCATGCGTCCGCCGGATAGTTCGTCCATAGTCGCGAAATGTTGTACGAGCGCGGCTGGGGTGCGGGAATAAATGTTTACGATTGCTGTGCCCAGCTGAATGTTCTTGGTCTTGTCCGCCATCAACGTCAGGATGGTAAACGCATCGCGCCCCCACGCTTCTGGAACCCAGGCAGAGTGGACGCCTGCTGCGTCAGCAATCTGTACGCGTTCGAGCAGGGCTTTGTAGTCGAGAGCGCCCTGCCAATTAATACCAACCGATATTTTTCGCGCCATAAGTTTCCCTCCATGATATGGGTTGACGGACTGTACCATGCGGACAGCCGCTTGGCATATAGCCCACGCCCTACGGTCGCTCTATGGTCTGCTCGTTGCACTTGCTTGATAGCTTATGGCAAAAACTGTCTTGCCATAGAACGAGCGTAGCGAGTGAGCCATCCGCCATAGAGTGAGCGAAGCGAACGAGCCATTTGCTATACCGGTTGCTTGACAAACTCTTTGTACTCAGTCAGAGAAAGAGGGCGTTTGTATGTCAGGGAAGGGGAGCATGCCTAGCCAGAAAGTACAAGAAGCACGGACGCCGCCGCCTCGTTCGGGTGCTGAGACAAATCTGTCCGTCGGCAATCTCTACGCCTATTATGTGCTGACGGTCCTTTTTGTCGTGTATATTTTCAATTTTATTGACCGCCAGATTCTCGCGATCCTCCTGGAACCGATCAAAAAAGATCTTCAGGTTTCGGACACTGCGCTGGGCTTCTTGACGGGCTTCGCCTTTGCCATTTTTTACACGATTGCTGGACTCCCGCTGGCGCAGTTAGCGGATCGTTGGGTGCGCCGCAGTTTAATTGCGCTGAGCCTCGCCACGTGGAGCGTTATGACGGTAGTTTCTGGTTTGGCGCGCGGCTTTCCCGACCTGGCGTTAGCGCGTATCGGAGTTGGCATCGGCGAAGCCGGGGCCTCACCGCCTGCGCATTCGTTGCTCTCCGATTATTTTTCTCCACAGAAGCGCGCCACGGTCCTCGCAATCTACGCCAGTGGAATTTATGTCGGGGTCGGCCTCGGTTATTGGATTGGCGGTTGGATCAATGATGTGTACGGATGGCGAACGGCGTTTTTCGTCGTGGGTGCGCCAGGTCTGTTCATGGCGTTGCTCGTCCGTCTTACCATTCGCGAACCAATACGGGGCATGAGTGAGCAGTACGAAGTGCGCACTCATGCCTATAATCTGAAAGAAACCTGGAGATTTTTTTGCTCTTTGCCCACGGGACGCTATCTCGGGCTTGCTGGGGGGCTCCATGCTTTTGTCAGCTATGGCTTGGGCGCCTGGATCCCTGCTTTCTTCGTTCGTGTTCACCACATGACTACGGGAGAGCTTGGCGGATGGTTATCGTGGATAACCGCTATAGGTGGAGGCGCAGGGGCATTCTTGGGCGGCTGGATAGCCGATCATTGGGCGCGACGACAGCCTCGGGCGCGCATCTATGTCGGACTCATCGGCGTGGTGCTCGCTATCCCTACTATCAGTGCTACCCTGCTTATACAGAACACCCGCTGGGCGTTGCTTGCTTTTCTACCCGCCATCCTCTTCAGCACACTCTGGGTTGGGCCGTCGTTCGCGATTGCCCAAGATCTCGTGCCGCCGGCGATGCGCGCTATGGCCTCTGCGGTATTTCTTTTCATTATTACCATTATTGGTATGGGCGCTGGGCCGCAGACCGTCGGCATTCTCAACGATCTGATCGGCACGCCAGATGCGGTCCGTTTCTCTTTGCTTGCTGCAGCAACCGTTATGAATCTCGCCGCAGTCGTGTTTTTCTGGCTGGCGGGGAAAACATTAGTACTGGACTTGGAAGCGAAGAGCCGACTGTAACGTCGCTTCCGGTCCTGTGTTTCATAAGCGCATCAGTAGTAAAACTAACTAGACTCTTACCGCACGATTTCAACCCAAGCGATATCCGCCGCTAGTGTGGTTGCTACTTGGTTCGAGCCCACCTGGATCCCTAACCGTGGGTTCACCAATGCAACCGCTGTACTGCCCAACGCGACCCAGTTCACTCCGCCATCCACCGAGTAGTACCCCGTGTAGACGTTCGTC
>JACXTT010008007.1_pt1 | contig 14746 bp, 12 predicted proteins | sample 9270951 | NCBI WGS metagenome assembly JACXTT01 (sample SAMN15532306, study PRJNA645909) | rock metagenome | isolation source: weathered quartz diorite | place: Puerto Rico | collected 2017-06-21
GACTTCATCGGGCGAGACGGCAACCGGCTGGTAGCGGACGCGGCGGGCGACCCGGCCGATCCACCGGTGGTCTTGCTCCACGGCGGCGGGCAGACCCGCCACTCGTGGGGCACGACGTTGGGCGCGGTCGCGGCCACGGGATGGCGCGCGTACGCGGTCGACCTGCGCGGCCACGGCGAGAGCGAGTGGGCGGCCGACGGCGACTACACCCTCGACGCCTTCGCGGGCGACGTGCTCGCAATCTCGCACGCGCTCGACGAGCCGCCCGCGCTCGTGGGCGCGTCGCTGGGCGGCATCGCGTCGCTCGCCGCGATCGGCGAGCACACCGACGAGGCGGTCGCCCGGGCGCTCGTGCTCGTCGACGTCGCGCCGCGCATCGAGGAGCAGGGCCGGATGCGCATCGGCCTGTTCATGATGGAGCACATGGACAACGGGTTCGCGTCGCTCGACGAGGTCGCCGACGCGATCCAGGCCTACAACCCGCACCGGCCCCGCCCGTCCGACCTCGGCGGCCTCCAGAAGAACCTCCGGCGCGGCGACGACGGGCGGTGGTACTGGCACTGGGATCCCGCGTTCATCGGCGGGCGGCTCGGGAGCCCCGACGAGACCCGCTCCTCGATCGTCGATCCGGCCCGGCTGAGCAAAGCCGCACGGGCGCTCACGATCCCGACGCTGCTCGTCCGCGGCCGAGTGAGCGACCTGCTCAGCGAGGAAGGCGCGCAGGAGCTGCTCGAGCTCGTGCCGCACGCCCAGCTGGTCGACGTCGCCGGCGCGGGCCACATGGTCGCGGGCGACCGCAACGACCTCTTCAACGACGCGGTCGTGCACTTCCTCGACTCGCTCCGACCGGGCTGACCTCGGGCGGTTTCGGCCGCTTTGCCCACGCGGCGATCACCCGCGGGGGGTGGGGTCGGAACCCGCGAACAGGTGCACCATGCAGGATCGGCGCGCCGCGCCGGTTCGACGCCCCCGACGGAGGTGAGCATGGCCACAACCACAGTCGGGTTCACGCACCCGCGTGAACCCGCGGTCGGCCGCTGGTGGTGGGTACTCCTCGTCACCGGGATCCTCTGGATCCTGATCGGCCTCTTCGTACTCCAGGGACACGCGCAGTCCGCGGTACTGGTCGGCTACCTCGTCGCCTTCTGGTTGATTTTCGCCGGCGTCGCCGAGTTCGTCGAGGTCGCGTTGATACCGGGCTGGCGGTGGCTGCACGTCATCGTCGCGATCCTGTTCCTGCTCGGCGGCTTCGCCGCGCTGACATCGCCGTTCCAGACGTTCACGGTGCTGGCCGCGCTCATCGGTTTCTTCCTCGTGCTGAAGGGCACGGTGGACTTCACGATCGGCATCGTGGTGCGCCACGAGGTCGACCTGTGGTGGATGACCATGACCGCGGGGATCCTCCAGATCCTGCTGGGTATCTGGGCGATGGGATATCCGGGACGGTCGGCTGCGTTGCTGATCCTCTGGGTCGGCATCGGCGGCGTGATCCGCGGGATCGTCGAGATCATCATGGCGTTCCAGGTGCGCAAGGCTCCCGAGGCGGTGTTGGTATGAAGACGCGACTCGTTTCCATCGCCGCAGTGATCGGTGTCGCCGCGTTCGCGCTGGGCGGGTGTTCCACGCAGGCACGCGCCGAGCGCAAGGGCAAGGAAGCCGCCGACCAGATCTGCAAGGCGAAGAACGCCAACAATTCCAATGACGCGCAGCGGCACCTCCGCCGGGCCAACGACAAGCTCGCCGACCTGGCGCGCTTCACCGGAACCGATGTCCGGGAAGACGTGCGCGATTTCAACCGCAACCTCGATCAGCTGTCACGGGGCAACGCCAGCGAGCAGGACATCAGCGTGATCATCCGCAGCGTGCAGGACGCACGGAAGTCGACGAGCGGCAACGCGCAGGCCGCGTACGACGGAATGTTGGAGGGCTTGGCGAACTGCGAATAGCGGTTCCCCAAGTCGCGAAAGTCAGATGGCCCCGCGTCGGCGGGGCCATCCGCGCCCCGCAGCTCCGCGTGCGGTGATCGCTCCGAGTGGAATCGCCCTCGCCGGGTGAGGCGGCCGGCCGCGACCCGGTCGAACGTGGCAGATGCGACGCCGTCTCGGGCCGACCATGGTCGGCTCGCGGAGCGAAGAGGAGGGCACGATGCGCCTCCGGGCCGCTATCTGTCTCGGCATGTGCATCTCGTTCTTCGCGGCATGCGGCAGCAGCGGCGGCGGGAGCTCCGTCGAGACTGCGCAAGCGCGCGTCACCGCGAAGCAGCGCGCGGTCGCCGACGCGCAGAAGGCACTGGACGACGCGACAGCCGCGTTCTGCACCCACGGCAAGTCCTACATCACGGCCCTGGACCACTACGGGAAGCTGTTCGACGACTCCGCAGCCACCGTCGGCGATCTGAAGACGGCGGGCGCCGATCTCGTCAGCCCGCGCGCCGAGGTCACGTCGAGCGCGCAGTCGGTCAAGGACGCCTCGACGGAGCTGGCAACGGCGAAGCAAGAACTTGCCGACGCGCAAGCGGCGCTCACGACCGCCCAAGGCGGAACGTCCGTCGCGCCGCCGCCCTCGTCGGCGCCGACGACGAGGGCGGTCCCGCCGGCAACCGTCGACCGGGTCAAGCAGGCCGAGTCCGATCTCGAGGCGGCCGGGAAGGGCATCACCGATCAGACACCACTCGTGCGCGCGACCGCCGAGTACAACTCCGCAGCTTTCGCGCTCGAGGTCGCATGGCTGCGGCTCTTCGCCGACGCCGGCTGCCTGACCGATGAGCAGCAGGTCAAGGCCGAGCAGGCGCTCACCGAGTACACCGTCGCGCTCCAGAACGCGTTGCACACGACCGGCTACTACAACGGCAAGATCGACGGGATCTACGGGCCCGCGACCGTCGAGGCCGTGAAGCAGCTGCAGACCGCGAAGGGCCTGCCCGCCACGGGCTACGTCGACCGCGCTACCGGGGCTGCGCTGAATTCGGCGATGGCGTCGAAGGGCGGCGCGGTCGCCACGAGCGCGCTCGCCCACACCGCGGCTGTGCAATCGACGCTGAAGCTGGCCGGCTACTGGACCGGTCCGATCGACGGCCAATGGACCGCCGAACTCACCGATGCGCTGAAGAAGTTCCAGACCGACCTCGGCGTCCCCGCGACCGGATCGGTCGACATCGCGACGCTGAGCGCACTCGAAGCCAAGATCGCGCAAGCGCAGTCGCCGCCGTCGTCGTCGACGACAACGATCCCGCCTACCGCGCCGTCGACGAGCGGTTCCTGACGCGCGCTACCCCGCCGACGCGGGAACAGCAGCGTCCGCGGCGCGCGCCGTCCGCAACAGCAGCGCGTCGAGCAATCCGAGCGTGAGCAGCCACAACCCGAGCTGCAGCTGCACTGCCGCGCTGAGGCCGTGCCGGGCGAGCTCGACGGCGTCGCCGGTCCACACCACCCAGAGATGCACGTACGCGAGCATGATGAGTCCGCACGCAACGCTCCGGATCGAGCCGGCGACGGACGAGGCGAGCACCACCAGGGCGACGGCGAGGAGCACCAGCCACAACAGCACCGCGCGCGGGCTGCGGGGAAACACGATCCTCTCCACCGCCGCCGCGTACGAGGAGTGCAGCTTCGTACCGGTGGCCTCGGCTACCGGCACGCGTGTGCCGATGATCATGCGCTCGTGGGCCAGCGGCTCCCACAACGTCGTCGCGGGGAACGCGATGAGCGATCCGGCGTAGACGGATCGAGCCCGGTGGTCGAGCCAGTCATAGAACGCGGGATCGTCCAGCTTCTGGCAGAGGAAGGCCCCCTCCGCGTTCGTGCAGCGGCCCGAGATGCGCTGGGCCTCGACCGGACTTACGGGCAGGCCGCGCCGCAGGAAGTAGTCGGTCCGTTCGGGGCTCGTGAGCACCCGGAAGGTGATGATGTTCTGCGTGGGCTGGCGCCAGCGCGACCCCACGTCGCTGCTTACGACCGCAGCGAACGACGCGGCGAGCGCAACCAGTCCGACGGCGAGCCACCGCCGCCAGTCCGGCGCGCGTCGCCGGAACAGCGCGAGAGCGAGAACGACCACGCCGGTCACGCCGACGACGAGCCCATTTGCGTCACGGAGGAGCGCCCACCCGGTGACGAGCAGACAGAGTGCGACGACTCCGACGGGGCTCCAGCGGGCCCACCACCACAGGGCCGCGGCCACGATCATCACGCCGAGAGAGATCGACAGCGACTCGGTGCCTATCACCCGATCCCACTGCGCGACGTCGAGGCACGAGCCGAGCAAGAGGACCGCGGCCAAACCGACGGCGCGGCCGGCCGACGTCCTCAGACTCCGAGCCGTCGCGAACGCCAGCCACGTCCACGCGGCGACGCCGACGAGCAGCTGCATCCACGTGACGACCTCACGGTTCTCGCCGAGCACCTTCAGCGCGAACAGGTATACCGGCGGCCGGTGCGCACCCAAGAGCCCGACGATCGACTCGTGCCGCGCCAGGTCGAGATAGTCGAAGGAATCGAAGTCGAGGCCGACGCGTGCACGGCCGAACGGCAGGGCGCGGGCCAGCGCGAACGCGCCGACGGCACCCAGCGCGACCGGGGCTACCCGCGAGCGGGTGGGAACGCGGGCCTTCTCGTCAGCGCTCGGTTGAGGCATCGTTGGCTGCTCGCGGTCCCCGGTGGACGAAGCGTGCAATGCTGTTACGCCGGAACGGATCGCCCTCTTCGGGTGAGGCCGCGCCCCGGGGCGCGCGGGTTACATCACAGGGTGCGAGAGAGGCTGCGCTGGGTGTTCCGGCGACGGCTGTGCTTCGGCGGCCTCGCGGGCGCGCTCGTCTTCTTCTGCCTCTCGCTCACGCCGTCGTTGCTGCCGCGCGGCGACCTGCTCCAGGGGCTGTTGTGCGGCATCGCCGCGGTGATCGGCTACGGGTTCGGTAGTGCGCTGTCGGCGGGGATCCGCAAGCTGAGATCGCAGGAGCCGGGTGCGCGCACCAAGCGCGTTGCGTGGTGGGTGCTGCTCGGCGCAACCGTCGTGCTCGTGCCGCTGTTCCTCCTGCTCGGCGGCTGGTGGCAGAACGACGTGCGCCGGCTCATGGGGATGAGCGAGAAGAACGCCTGGAATTGGCTCGTCATCCTGTTCCTGGGCGTCGTCGCGGCCGCGCTCTTGCTGGTGATCTCCCGGCTCGTCCGGGGTTTCGCGCGCGTTTTGATCCGCTTCATCGACCGGTTCCTCCCGCGCGTCGTGTCGGTGACGATCGGCGTGGTGCTGACGGTGGTGGTCGTCGTCGGCCTCGTCCAGGGCTTCCTGCTCACGCCGACGCTCGACGCGATCAGCGCGGCGTACTCGGGGATCAACGGCGGCACCGAACCGGGCGTCACGCAGCCGACACAGCCCGAGCGGAGCGGCAGTCCCGCGTCGCTCGTCAAGTGGAGCACGCTCGGCGTGCAAGGTCGCGACTTCACGGGCATCGGCGAGAAGCTGGGCCCGACCCGGCAGCAGATCGCCGAGTTCAACGGCCGACCGGCGAAAGAGCCGATCCGCGTCTACGTCGGCCTCGACTCGGCTGACTCACTCCACGATCGCGTCGCGCTCGCCATGAAGGAGCTCGACCGCACGAACGCGTGGTCGCGCAAGGTCATCGGTGTCTTCACGACGACCGGGACGGGCTGGGTCGACGAACGGGCGGCGAGCCCGCTCGAGTACATGAACGACGGAGACACGGCGCTGGTCGGACTGCAGTACTCCTACCTCCCGAGCTGGATCTCCTTCCTCGTCGACACCGACAAGGCCGCCGACGCGGGTCGCGAGATGATCAACGCGGTCGCCGACCGCTTGGCGAAGATGCCGAAGGCAACCCGGCCGAAGCTGTTGCTGTTCGGCGAGAGCCTGGGTTCGTTCGGGACGGAGAGCGCGTTCGACAACATCGACCAGATGATCTCCAAGGTCGACGGCGCGCTGCTCGTCGGGCCGGTGTTCCGCAACGACATCCACAACACGGTCACGGCCGACCGCGACTCCGGCAGCCCGTTCTGGCGTCCGGTCTACAAGGACGGCGAGCACGTGCGCTTCGCGGTCGACCCGTCCGACCTGTCACAACCCGCGACGGAGTGGAAATTCCCCCGCATCGTCTATCTGCAGAACGCGACCGACCCGATCACGTACTTCAAGTTCGACTTGCTGTGGAAGCATCCCGAATGGTTGAACGACCCGCGCGGTCCGGACGTGTCGTCGCGCATGTTCTGGATCCCGGTCGTGACGTTCTGGCAGACCGCGGCCGACATGGCGTTCTCGACCGGCGTGCCCGCCGGCCACGGCCACGACTACGGGGTCAACCCGGTGAACGCGTGGGCCGAGATCGACCCGCCGGCCGGCTGGACCGCCGAGAAGACCGACGAGCTCCGGAAGATCCTGAAGGACAAGTGACTCATTGCAGCGCGATCACGGCGGCCACGTAAGCGAAGCTGTTCGAAGCGATGTGCGCGAGGAGCGGCGCGAGCAGGCTGCCCGACCGCAGGCGCAACCACGCGAACAGCAGGCCGGCCATGGTCGTGAACACGATCGTCCCGGCGACGACGCCGAGCCCGCCGGCGAAACCCTCGCCGCCCGCGTCACGCAGCGCCGGTGGGAGATGCCAGAGTCCGAACACCACCGCGCTCGCGACGATCGCCGGGCCCCGCGTCGTCCAGCGCAGCAGCGACGCGAGCAACACCCCGCGGAAGATGATCTCCTCGAAGACGACGGTTCCCAGAGGGATGAACACGAGCGGCTCGAGGACGCGCGCTTGGGTCGAGTCGTGAGCCACCGAGCTGTGCACGAACTGCGAACGGCTCGCGGCGTAGAGCACGACCACCACGCCGGCTACGACCGCGGCGGCGGCCCCGCCCCACCGAAGGCCGGCGCCGACTTCGGTTCGCCCCATGCCGAGCTCGGCCCACGACAGCCCGGCCGCGCGCCGCGCCCACGCGAGGTACGCGACCGCGATCGCGAGCTTCGCCGGGACCTTTGCGGATTCGGGAAGGAGCACGTTGGCGACGACGTCCGTGACGGCGATCGTCACGATCAGACCGACGATCGTCGGCGTCGCCATTCGCTCGATCCGAGACGAGACCATGTGCTGCGATCGTGTCAGATCGAGGGCCGGTCCGGTGAGCCGCGCAAGCGAGGTGCCTGAGTGCGGTCGAAACACCTCCGGGAGCTCATGGACGCGATCTGGCGCGACCGGCAGGGACGGCGCTGGCTCGTCTGGTCGCAGGTCGCGCTCGTGGGCATGGTCGTGTTCGACCTGCTCATCCCGCAGGCGATCCGCGGCATCGTCAACAACGGCATCCTCGGCGGCGACTTCGACTGGGTGCTGCGCGGCTCGCTCTACATGGCGATCTTCGCGATCGCGAGCATGCTGTTCGCGACGGTCAATGCCTGGTTCGCGGCGCGGGTCGGCGAAGTCGTCGGACACCGCCTGCGGATCGGTCTGTACCGGAAGATCACCACGCTCTCCTGGGGCAACATCGACCGGCTCGAGACCAGCGACCTCCTCGTCCGCCTCACGACCGACGTGAACCAGGTCAGGACGGTGACGACGAACAGCGTCACCACGTTGCTGCGCGCACCGCTGATGATCGTGGGCGCCGTCGCGATCTTGCTCGCAATCGACGTGCGCCTCGCGCTCGTGATGGCGTTGTTCCTGCCGCTCGTGATCGGCCTGCTCTGGTTCTACCAACGCAGCGGGGCGCCGCGCTATCGCGCGGTGCTCACACGGTTCGACGGGTTGAACCAGGTGCTGCAGGAGAACATGGCGGGCGTTCGCGTCGTCAAGGCGTTCGTGCGCCAGGACTACGAGAACGGCCGGTTCGACGCGAGCAACCGCGACCTGCAGGGCGCGGCCACCGGCGCGCAGCGCAGCGCCGCCCTGCTCAACCCGGCGCTCTTGTTGATCGTCAACCTGGGACTGGCCGGCGCGTTGTGGGTCGGCGGCGGGCTCGTGATCGACAAGAAGCTCGAGCTGGGCGCGGTGTTCGTGCTCCTGAACTATCTCGTCGCCGTGATGATCCCGTTGGTGCTGCTGTCGGTGCCCCTCCCGCAGATGGCGTCGGCCGACTCGTCGGTCGGCCGGATCCGCGAGGTACTCGACCAGGTTCCCGACGTCCCCGACCGGCCCGAAGCGAGGCCGCTCCCCGAGGCCATCGGCGGCGAGGTGCGCGGGCGGGTCGCGTTCGAGGGCGTGGCGTTCGCCTACCTCGGTCCCGACGGGACGCCCAACCCCTCCCCCGTGTTGCATGACATCGACCTCGTCGCGGAGCCGGGGCAGGTCGTCGCGATCCTGGGCGCGACCGGCTCGGGCAAGTCGACGCTGGTGAACCTCATCACGCGCGCCTACGACGTGACGAGTGGGCGCGTCACGGTCGACGGCGTCGACGTGCGCGACGTGACACGCGCTTCCCTGCTCGACGCGGTCACGCCGGTCCTCCAGCAGCCCAGCCTCTTCAGCGGCACGCTCGAGCGGAACATCGGGTTCGGCGCCGGTGCGAACGGCGCCGCACCGGTCGACGTCAAGACCGCGGCCCGAGCCGCGGAGGCCGCGAGCTTCATCGAGGACCGGCCCGACGATTACCGAGGCGAGGTGAAACGGCGCGGGGCCAATTTCTCAGGCGGGCAGCGTCAGCGCCTGTCGATCGCCCGCGCCCTCGTGCGACGCCCCCGGATCCTCATCCTCGACGACACCACGAGCGCGCTCGACGTCGCGACCGAAGCGCGTGTGCAGGACGCGATCCGCGAGCTCATGGGCGAGAGCACGGTGTTCCTCGTGGCGCAGCGGATCAGTGCGGCGCTCACCGCCGACGTGATCGTGGTGCTCGAGGAGGGACGCATCGTCGCGCAGGGCTCGCACGCCGAGCTGCTGCACACGAGCGACCACTACCGCTCGATCTACGAGTCCCAGCTGGGTGCGGTGCCCGACCATGTCTGACGACGTCCTCGCCGCCGCCGACGACCGACCGACACCGAAGGTGCTGCGCCGGCTCCTCCGCTACGTGTTCCACTCGTCGGGCCGCATCACGGGCGTCGTGGTGCTCAGCTTCGTCGGCACCTTCCTGGCAATTGTTCCCGCCGTGCTCGTGGGCTCGATCATCAACGGTCCGATCACGAGCGGCGACAAGTCCGCGCTGGCCGTCAACCTGGTCGTGCTGCTGGCGCTCGCGGTGTGCGGCTTCACCGCGATGTGGTTCGGCGGCCGGCTGCTCGCGGTAGTGGCGCAGGACGCGATGTACCGACTGCGCAAAGAGGTCTTCGAGCACACGCAGACGCTCTCGTTGCGGTTCTTCGACCGCCAGCCCATCGGCGACCTGATGAGCCGGATCACCAACGACCTCGACTCGGTGAACCAGTTCTTCGACAAGGGCCTCTACCCGGCCATCAACTCAGTCTTCACGCTGATCAGCACGACGGTGCTGATGTTCATCGTGTGCTGGCAGCTGTCGATCGCGGTGGTGCTGATCGCGCCCGCCATCCTCTTCATGATGCAGCTCACGTCGCGCTACTCGGGCCCCGCCTTCACGACGCTGCAGGAGCGTACCGGCGCGCTCAACGGCGCGGCCGAGGAGCTCATCACAGGCGACCGCACACTGAAGGCGTACCAGGTGGAGTCGATCGCGATCGCGAAGCTCGAGCAGCTGAGCGACGAGGCACGCGAGGCCGGAACGCGCGCCAACTTCGTCGCGCTCACCGCGATGCCCCTGTCGGCGATGCTGTCGAACCTCGACATCACGCTGGTCGCGCTGGCGGGCGGCTGGCTGTCGCTGCGCGGCACCATCGACGTAGGAACCGTGGCGTCGTTCTTCATCTTCGCCCGCACGTTCAGCCGGCCGCTCAACCAGTTCGCGCAGATCCTCAACATGGCGCTGCTCGCGCAGGCCGGCGCCACGCGGGTCTTCGAGATCCTCGACGAGCAGCCCGAGATCCTCGACCGGCAGGGCGCGCGCGACGTCGACGACGTGCGCGGCAAGGTCGAGATGGACCACGTCGACTTCTCATATGTCGAAGGCGTCCCGATCCTGCGCGACGTCTCGCTCGTTGCGAAACCCGGGCAGAAGGTCGGGCTCGTCGGCCCGACCGGCGCCGGCAAGAGCACCATCATCAATGTGATCACCCGCTACTACGACGTCCAGGCGGGCGACATCCGGCTCGACGACGCCAGCATCTACGACGTCACGCAGGAGACGCTGCGCGAGCGCGTCGGCATGGTGCTGCAGGAGCCGTACCTGTTCTCCGACACCGTGATGGCGAACATCCGCTACGCGCGCCTCGACGCGACCGACGAGGAGTGCATCGAGGCTGCCAAGGCAGCGGCCGCCGACAGCTTCGTCGCAACGCTCCCCCAGGGGTACGACACGGTCCTGTCCGGCGGCGGGTCGAACCTCAGCCAGGGCCAGCGCCAGCTGCTGACGATCGCGCGCATCATCCTCGCCGACCGGCCCGTCCTGATCCTCGACGAGGCGACGTCGAGCGTCGACACGCGCACGGAGCGAAAGCTGCAGCAAGCGCTCACCGAGATGATGCGTGGCCGGACGAGCTTCGTGATCGCGCACCGTCTGTCGACGATCAGGGACTCCAACGTGATCGTCGCGATCGCCGACGGCCGCGTCGTCGACGTCGGAAGCCACGACGAGCTCATGGCCGCCAAGGGCTTCTACCACGATCTCTACATGAGCCAGTTCCGCGGCGGCGCCACCCCCGCCGATCTCGTCGACGAGGCCGCGACCTCCGTCTGATCGCAATCGGCGTCACAGCCGAGACAGCACACGGCCCCGGAACGGAGGGCGTCCGGGGCCGTGCACCGCGTTTGGCTCGAGGGGAGCCAGCCTGACAGCGCCTAGAACTTGAACTTCGTGCCGGGCAGCAGCGTCGAGCTGTACTTGGTCGGAGTCACGACCTTCGTGCAGATCTGCGCGGAGATCGCCTCACCGACCTTGACGACGCTCTTCGCGGCGCCGGTCGAGGTCTTGGTGGTGCCAGTGACGATCGTCCGGTACTTCGTGCCCGCGGGGCACTTCCCCACTGTCTTCTGGGTCGTGTACTTCAGCGTGATCGTGGTCGTGCCCTTGCCGTTCTTCCACGTGAGCTTCGACGTGAGATTGCCGGTGAGCTTGCTGATCGGCACGGTCACCTTCGACGTCCCACCGGCGCTCAGCGTCGCCGGGGTGCACATGCTCCAGTTCGACGAGGTCGTGCCGGTGTTGTTCGTCGTATTGATCGTGGTCGTCGCCGCGAGCTTCGAGCACACGACGCTCGACGCGGCCGACGCGGACTGGGCGAGCGGCAGGGCCAACCCGGTTGCTGCGATTGCGGTTGCGGCGCACAGTGCGCCGAGCTTCGAAAGTTTCACTGAGGCTTCCCCCCTGGTCGGAATGGTCTTTCCCTCACGGCAGAAGATAGTTGCGAACGGTCGGTCCGTCCAGTGATAATGGCGTTCTCATTTTTTGCCGGTTAGAGTTCCGGCCGCGATGACCGACGACCGGCGGATCTCCGACCTGGTGGAGCTCCAGGTGCTCTGCGCCCGGTACATGAGCTACACGAGCCAATTCGTCCAGGACCGCTGGCTCGACGTGTTCACGCCGGACGCCGAGTACAACGCGTTCGGCACCCCGTACACGCTCGAGCGGTTCCCCGCCCTGCTGGAAGCGGCGCCGCGCGGGCAGTTCATCGGCAACATGCCGGTCGTCGAGCTCGACGGCGACACTGCGACGGGCGTGCAGCACTTCGTCTTCATCGACCAGACCACGCACGCGATGCGGCTGGGCTGGTACCGCGACGAGTACCGGCGGACCGCCAACGGATGGCGCATCCACCGGCGGTCCACCACGTTCATGCGCAAGCACGGCGGCTTCGACTCCGGCCGCCAACACGATCCCCTGGCCGAGGGCCGAGATGGCTGACCTGCCCAAGATCATCAGCGTGGACGACCACGTCGTCGAGCCCGCGCACCTCTGGCAGGATCGCCTGCCGGCACGCATGCGCGACCGCGGCCCGCGGGTCGAACGTGCGCGCTGGGGCGAGTTCAAGCTCGACGTCGGCGCGTCGTACAAGCAGGAGATGACCGACGACGGTGCGTGGGGCGACTACTGGTTGTACGAGGACCGGCTCACGTACGTGCACAAGAGGCACGTCGCGATCCCGCTCGACGCGACACCCGACGGCGACGTCTCCCGCTTCGACCGCACGAAGATGTTCATCGGCGCGATGACCTACGACGAGATGCGCCCCGGTTGCTACGAGCCCAAGGCCCGCGTCGAGGACCTGTCGATCGCGTGGGTCGACGGCTCGCTCGCGTTCCCGACGTTCCCGCGTTTCTGCGGTCAGACCTTCATGGAGGGCACCGACAAGGAGCTCGGCCTGGAGTGCGTGCGCGCCTACAACGACTGGATGATCGACGAGTGGTGCGGCGACTCCGACGGGCACCTGATCCCGCTTTGCCTGATCCCGCTCTGGGACGTCGACCTCGCGGTCGCCGAGGTGACGCGCAACGCGGCGCGCGGCGCCCGCGCCATCTGCTTCAGCGAGATCCCGACGCACCTCGGGCTGCCGAGCATCCACACCGGGTACTGGGACCCGCTGTTCGCGGTGTGCGAGGACACGCGCACGGTGCTGTGCATGCACATCGGGTCGTCGTCGAAGATGCCGGCCGCATCGCCGGACGCGCCGCCGTCGACCGACATCATGTTGTCGTTCAACAATTCGATGGCGTCGCTCGCCGACTTCATGTTCTCGGGCGTGCTCGTGCGCTACCCCGCACTGAAGCTCGCGTACTCCGAAGGCCAGATCGGCTGGATCCCGTACGCGCTCGAGCGGGCCGACAACACGTGGGAGTACCACTCCAACTGGACGCGGGCCAAGGAGACGATCCCGGAACCGCCGTCGACCTACTACCGGGGCCGGATCTTCGGGTGCTTCACCAACGACGTCCACGGTGTCGCGTCGATCGCAGAGGTCGGCGAGGACAACATCTGCTTCGAGACCGACTACCCGCACACCGACACCACGTGGCCGTTCTCGCGGGACGAGGTCGAGAAGATGACCGCGTCGCTCACCGACGAGCAGCGCTACAAGATCTTGCGGGGCAACGCCATCCGCATGCTCGACCTCGACCGCGTCTGACCTTCCCTGCGAACTTGCGTTGAATTCCCGGACGACAGCCGGAGATTTGACGCAAGTTCGGGAGGGGGCGCGGCTAGCGCGCAGCGCCGAGGCCGTGGAGGCAGAAGTCCCAGGTCTCCTCGGCCGTCACGCGTGATCGTGCGCTCTCGGCCAGCCGGTTGCTGAACCAGCTGTACATCACCGTCTGCTGGAGCAGCCCCGCCGCGCGGCGCGCGTCGCCGACATCGATCGCGCCCGCGGCGTCGGCGGCCTCGATGAGCTCGAGCATCGTGTGCATGATCGGCGCCATCGCCGCCTTGACCTGCTCCGGGTGGTCGGCCGCGAGCTGCACCGAGAACTCCACGATCGGCCGGCGGTTGTGCGTGCCCCGCTTGCGCGGCTTCTCGGAGGGATCGCACCACTCGTGCAGCCGGATCGTGAACGCACGCAACCGCTCGATCGGCTGGGTCTGCGCGTCGACGACGCCCTGGAGGTCGTCGGTCGCTTCGCGGATCGTCTCCTCGAAGAGTGCGAGCAGCAGCTGGTTCTTGCCGTCGAAGTACTGGTAGAAGCCGCGCAGCGACTGCTGCGACCGGTCGATCACCTCTTGGATCGTGAACTCGGTGGTGCCCTTCTCGTCGATGAGCTCGAAGGCCGCGTCGAGGAAGCGCTGGACCCGTCGTTCGGCGCGCGAACGGGCCGCGTGCAGGCTGCGCGAGACCGCGCGCTCGCGCCATGCCGGCTCGTCGACCGGTTCGTTGGAGTCGGCATCGGTCATGCGGGGCTTTCAGTTGCCTGTCCGGCCTGCTTGTAGATCCGGCCGCCCTTCATCACGAAGCGCACGTCCTGCGTCATCGTGATGTCGTCGGTGGGATCACCGGGCACGGCGATGATGTCGGCGAGCAGACCGGGCGCGAGCCGGCCCCGGTCGTCGACGTCGATGAGCTCGGCGCTCATCACGGTCGCGGCGCGGATCGCCTGTATCGGACTCATCCCGCGGTCGACCATCGCCCAGAGCTCCTTGGCGTTGTCACCGTGCGGTATCGCGGGCGCGTCGGTGCCGCACGCGATCTTCACACCCGCTGCGATGGCCTTGCCGAGCATCGCGCGCGCCTGCGGGAACACCTCGGCCGCCTTCTTCTGGAGCTCGGGCGCCGCGCGTGACACGTCGAGCCCCTCCGACAGGTAGCTGGTGGGCACGAGGAACGTGCCGTGCTCGACCATCATCTGGATGGTCTCGTCGCTCGCGAGCGAGCCGTGCTCGATGCAGTCGATGCCGGCGCGGATGCACGCACGGATCCCCGCGTCGCCGTGTGCGTGCGCCGCGACCTTGAGGCCTGCGCGGTGCGCCTCGTCGGCGATCGCCGCGAGCTCCTCGTCGGAGTACTGCTGCGCGCCCGCGAGCCCGGAGTGTGACATCACGCCTCCGGACGCCGAGACTTTGATGAGCCGCGCGCCGTACTTGATCTGGTAGCGCACGGCCTTGCGCACCTCGGGCACGCCGTTGGCGATGCCCTCCTCGACGCTCAGCGGCATGATGCCGGGACCGATGCGCTGGAACATGGTCGGGTCGAGATGGCCGCCGGTCGGCGTGATCGCGTGGCCGGCCGGGACCAGGCGAGGCCCGTCGATCCAGCCGTTGTCGATC
>JACXTT010008008.1_pt1 | contig 14745 bp, 14 predicted proteins | sample 9270951 | NCBI WGS metagenome assembly JACXTT01 (sample SAMN15532306, study PRJNA645909) | rock metagenome | isolation source: weathered quartz diorite | place: Puerto Rico | collected 2017-06-21
GCCCTGCCCACGCTTGTCGTAGGTGAGGACGGCCAGGCCCAAGCTCGCGTAGACGCCGACCCAGATGTCGTAGAAGAATCGCTGGCCGGGCTCCGCGCCGTGGACGACGACGATCCCCGGATGCGGACCCCCGCCGAGCGGCTCGGTGATGGTCGCGGCCAGCTGCGCGCCGCCGGCCGGCACCACGACGTCGGTCTGCTTGTAGGCGATCCGGTGTGCGGTGCGGGTGCGCCCTGAGTCAGTGACTTTGAGCACGTCCTGCACGAACGTGAGGTCGGCGAACTTGGGCAGCGGCTCCTGAAAAAGCATGCCGATGGTGAAGTGCTGCGGCGCGCTGGTGGCGTAGATCGTGCGGTAATCGGCCATGGCCATGTCGAAGTACCAGCCGAGCCTGGCGATGATGAGGATGTCGCCGTCATCGGTGCGATAGCTCCCGAAATACGGGAGCAGCTCTTCGGTCGATGCCTGCGGTGGCGGAGCGGGAGAGGGCGACCGCCGTGCCACTGCCGAGCTCGGCGCACACGAGACAAGGCAGGTTGCTGCGAGCACGGCCGCCGCCCCGACACGCACCGGCGGACACTACCACGAATCCGTGGTAGTTGCCACGGATCCGTGACAATTCCATAGACTGCGGGCGTGGCGCGCGCCGACATCTCCCTGCTCTATGACTTCTTCGTCACCGCCCAGCGCCTGAAGAGAGTTCTCGCCGACGCGATGAGCGAGTCGGGCCTGCGGCCGGACGAGTACGCGGTCCACAGCCTGCTCCTGGAGCGCGGGCCGCTGACCGCCACCCAGATGGCCGAATACCTGGGCATGCCGCTGACCACGGTGCTCGACTACATCCGCTCGATGACTGCGGCCGGCCACGTCGTGCGCACGGCGCATCCTTTCGACGGCCGCGCGACCGAGTTGAGCTTGAGCCGCAACGGACTGCGGGCCCAGCGCCGGGCGAACGCGCACTGGGAGGTGGTGCGGAAGCAGATCGAGGAGAACCTCGTGGTGCCCATCGCCGACATCAGGCGTGCGCTGAAGGCGCTGGACGACTCAGTGGATTCCGCGCTTTTGGTGCCAAAAACCCACAACGCCACGGCGGCAAGGGTGCGTTTGGTACCAAAAGCACGGGGTTAACCCCTTCTACTATTGGGTCCGTGGCCACCGCCCTGTCACTTTCGCATCTCGGGTCACTCATGCGCGGCGTGCGCAGCGTCGACGAGGTTGGCGCTGACGAGCGCGCCGCATCGCTCGCCAAGAGGTCGATCAAGAAGTCCTCGAAACTCTGGGCGCTCGACCTGGCGATCCGCTGCATGGACCTGACCACGCTCGAGGGAATGGACACCCCGGGCAAGATCACGGCCCTGTGCGCCAAGGGCATCCGGCCGCAGCCCGGTGATCACACGATCCCGTCCGTGGCCGCGATCTGTCTGTACCCCGCCCGTGTGGCCGAAGCGAAGGCTCACCTGCGCGGCAGCGAGGTCCGCGTGGCTTCAGTGGCCACCGCGTTTCCATCCGGCCAGAGCTTCCTGTCGGTCAAGCTCCAGGAGACCCGCGAAGCGGTCGCAGCCGGAGCTGACGAGGTCGACATGGTGATCGACCGCGGCGCTTACCTGTCCGGTGACTACCAGAAGGTCTACGACGAGATCGTCGCGGTGAAGGACGCGTGCGGCGACGCGCACCTGAAGGTCATCCTCGAGACCGGCGAGCTCGGCACGTACGACAATGTGCGCCGCGCCTCCATCCTCGCGATGGCCGCGGGCGCGGACTTCATCAAGACATCGACGGGCAAAGTCCAGCCCGCGGCCACGCTGCCGGTGAGCCTGGTGATGATGGAGGCGATCCGCGACTTCGTGCGCGAGACGGGTCGCCCGGTCGGTTTCAAGCCGGCGGGCGGCATCCGGACCTCCAAGCAGGCGATCGCCTACCTCGTGGTCCTGTACGAGACGCTTGGCCCCGACTGGATGACGCCCGAGCGATTCCGTCTCGGCGCCTCGACCCTCCTCAACGACGTGCTGATGCAGATCGAGAAAGAGCGCACCGGCGCCTATCAGTCAGGCGACTACTTCACGATCGACTGATGGCGATCGCCAAGCGCCGGCAGACCGAGCTCGCGAAGCAAGTATTCGAATACGCCCCCGCGCCGGAGGCCACCGACTTCATCAAGATCGAGCCCCGCTACAACCTGTTCATCGGCGGCAAGTGGGTTCAAGCGCACAGCAAGAAGCATTTCCCGACCATCAATCCCGCCACCGAGGACAGATTGTCAGAGGTGGTCGAGGCCGATGAGGAGGACGTCGACCGCGCGGTCAAGGCCGCCAACAAAGCGTTCGATTCGTGGGCACGCCTCAGCCCCGCGCGCCGCTCCCGCTACCTCTTCCGAATCTCGCGCATCCTGCAGGAGCGTGCCCGCGAGCTCGCCGTCGTCGAGACGATGGACGGCGGCAAGCCGATCAAGGAATCGCGCGACGTCGACATCCCGCTGAGCGCCGCCCACTTCTTTTATTACGCCGGCTGGGCGGACAAGCTCGAGTGGGCGTTCCCAAACCGCAAGCCGCGGCCCCTAGGCGTTGCAGGTCAGGTCATTCCATGGAACTTCCCGCTCCTGATGCTGGCGTGGAAGATAGCCCCGGCGCTTGCGGCCGGCAACACGGTCGTGCTGAAGCCCGCGGAAACGACGCCGTTGTCGGCAATGCTGTTTGCGGACATCTGCCAGCAGGCGGAGCTGCCGCCCGGCGTGGTGAACATCATCACCGGCGCAGGCAAGACCGGGTCGCTGGTCGTGTCTCACCCGCTCGTCAAGAAAGTCGCGTTCACCGGCTCGACCGAGGTGGGCAAGCTCATCCAGCGCTCCCTCGCAGGTACTGGAAAGCGCCTCACGCTGGAGCTCGGTGGCAAGGCCGCCAACATCGTGTTCGAGGACGCACCGATGGATGCGGCGATCGAGGGCATCGTCAACGGCATCTACTTCAACCAGGGCCATGTGTGCTGCGCCGGCAGCCGCCTGCTCGTGCAGGAGTCGATTGCCGAGCCACTGCTCGAGAAGCTGAAGCGGCGCCTTGGCACGCTGCGGCTGGGCGATCCGCTCGACAAGAACACCGACATCGGCGCCATCAATTCGAAGGCGCAGCTCGACAAGATCGCCGGCATGGTGGAGTCGGGCGTCGAGGAGGGCGCCGAGCTGTATCAGCCCGAGTGCAAGCTGCCGGAGCGCGGGTTCTGGTTCCCCCCGACGCTTTTCACCAACGTGTCGCAGTCCTACCGGATCGCGCGCGAGGAGATCTTCGGTCCAGTGTTGTCCGTGCTGACGTTTCGGACGCCGGCGGAGGCGGTTGAGAAAGCCAACAACACTCCTTACGGTCTGTCGGCCGGCGTGTGGACCGACAAGGGATCGCGCATCCTGTGGATGGCCGAGCGCATGCGCGCGGGCGTGGTTTGGGCAAACACCTTCAACCGCTTCGACCCGACGTCGCCGTTCGGCGGCTATAAGGAATCCGGCTTTGGCCGTGAGGGCGGTCTCCACGGGCTGATGCCGTACCTGGACCTGAACTGATGGACGTCCGCAAGACATACAAGCTCTTCATCGGCGGAGAGTTCGTGCGCTCAGAGTCCGGACGGGCTTATCGCTTCGACGGCGCGATCAACGTGCCGCGCGGCTCACGCAAGGATCTTCGCGACGCGGTTCGCGCCGCGCGTACGGCGTTTCCCGGCTGGGCGGCGCGTACGGCTATGAACCGTGGTCAGATCCTCTATCGCGCTGCGGAGATGCTCGACGGAAGACGCGCGCAGTTCATCGAGGTGCTGGGTGGTGGCCGGGCGGCTGCGCGCGAGGTCGAGGCGGCGGTGGACGCGCTGGTGTGGTACGCGGGCTGGACTGACAAGCTTGCCCAGGTCACGGGCAACACCAACCCGGTCGCCGGCCCCTACTTCAACTTCACCATTCCCGAGCCCACCGGCGTAGTCGGCATCATCGCGCCGGCGGATCAGCCGCTCGCCGGCGTGGTGCGGCGTGTCGCCCCGGCCCTCTGCGGCGGCAACACGGTGGTGGTGCTGGCGCCGGAAGCCGCGCCGTTGCCCGCGCTGACGCTTGCCGAGGTCCTGGCCACGAGCGACCTGCCGGGCGGGGCGGTCAACGTGTTGGGCGGCTACCACCGCGAGCTTCTGCAGTGGCTCGCCGCGCACATGGACGTGAACGCGGTCGATGTTGCCGGCTGCACGCCCGAAGAGGTGGTGACGATCGAGAAGTCCGCTGCCGAGAACGTCAAGCGGGTGATCAAGAACAAGCCCGGCGAGATGAGCCCGCTCCTGATCGCGGCCTTCATGGAGATGAAGACCGTGTGGCACCCGATCGGGGTATAAGCGGCAGGCCACCTTGCCGCAGATCCTGGCCGCGACCAAGGACGGGCTGCACCGGTTCGATGGTTCGGACGGTGATCACCGCGTCGAGCACGCCGGCCGCGACGTCACGTTCGTCGCGCCCGAGGGCTGGGAGCTGTGGGCCATCTTCGACCGCCGCGAGCTTCTGCACACCGCCGGCGTTGACTGGTGGTTTCGAGTCGCGGACTTCAAGGGCTTCAAGGGCAACTGCATCGCCGACACGCGAGCCGGTGTGATCGCGGGCACCTCGCGCGCGCACCTGTTCCGAGTTGCGGGCGAAGGTCTGGAGCGGGTCGCTGCTTTCGACAAAGCGGACGGTCGCGATGAATGGTTCACGCCATGGGGTGGCCCTCCGGACACGCGCTCCATCACCGAGGACGGCGACACTGTCTACGTCAACGCGCACGTCGGAGGCGTGCTCCGATCGACCGATCACGGCGACTCATGGGCGCCCACGATCAACATTGGGGCCGACGTCCACCAGGTGACCACGGGCCATGGCCGCGTGTACGCCGCCGGGGCAGAAGGACTGCACGTGAGCCGGGACAAAGGCACGACCTGGAGCGAGAGCCACAAGGGTTTGCACGCCGGCTACTGCCGCGCCGTGACCGTGTGCGGCGACACGGTTCTGCTGTCGGCATCGACCGGACCGGGCGGTGGCCGGAGCGCCGTCTACCGAGGCGGGATCGACGGCGCGAGCTTCGAGCGCTGTACGTCGGGACTGCCCGCCTGGTTCAAGGACAACATCGACACCTACTGCCTCGACTCATTGCCCGATGGCAAGTTCGCCGCCTTCGGCACGCAGGACGGCCGGCTGTTCGCCTCAACCGACCAGGGCCGCACCTGGGCTGAGATCGCCTCAGATCTGCCGGGAGTTCAGCGAGTCCTGGTCACCCGCTGACAAACGGAGGGGCCGAGCCCGAGGCCCGACCCCTCCGGAGGGTTTGGTCTAGACGTGTAGCTTGTTCAATGACGTGCCCCAGTTTGCCGAGCGCGCCCGCGTCCCACCGCAGGTGTTGTCCGCCTTGTATGCGGCGTCGGAGCAGTTCGGGAACTGGATGTACTCGGACGCGAAGAACACCGTGTTGCCGACGGCGATCGAAGCCGAGTAGTCACCCCAGCGAGGTCGGTATGGTCCGGCGCCTGGTCCACCATTGAGGAACTCGTACTCGGTGGCGCCGTCCTGCGGCGACTGGCCCAGCGCAGCGATCTGCACCTTGCCCGCGCCGGACGTGGACATGACTGCATAAGCGCTGGTCGGGAAGAAGTCGGGCCCGCTGAGAGTGAAGCTCATCACCCCGTGACCGGCGCTCGTGACGCCGATCGATGGGAATTCGACGTCGTTCCCGTTCGCGGTGACGTAGCCCTGCTGGGCGATCGTCCCGGTGAGGCCGGTCGATGTCAGGTTCGGCGCGACCTCGAAGAAACCGATACCGATGTGGGAGGTCGAGAGCACCGGCATGATGGTGTTGATGCCACCCCAGACCAGGCCGGCAGCGTACGTTGCCGTCTGGACCTGATCGTCATTGGCCTGGATCAGCCCTTCCGGCTCTGGCGTCGGGGTCGGGCAAGGGATGGGCTGGCAGCTGTAGCGGCCCCCGTCCCCGAGGGGGATCGGACCGGCCTTCTGCCGGGCAAAGTCCGGGAATTTGTATGGCTCGCTGTTCATCACGAAGTCATTCAGAACCAGCGAGGGCGATGCACTGTGGATGCTGCTCGTGTTGCTCTCCGACCAGACGGCCATTCGGCTGTCGTGGGTGTTCGCGAAGTCGAGGGCGCTGAGGAAGTATTCGACGCCGCCGAAACGGCGGTCGCCCGAATCAGGAGCAACGGTTGGACGCACGGAGGCCCAGCAGAACAGGCCGTTTGTGGAGACGCAGTTCGTGGTCGAGTTCCACTCCGGTGTTGGCACCGTGAGGCCGATGAAGTCGACCACCGTGTTGACCTGGCTGGCGCCGTTGACCATGGCGGCCTTGTCGATCGTGTAGAGCACGGAGCCGTTGAACCCCGTCGAGAAGCCGAACTCATTGGTGGTCATGAAGAGCGCGTCCGGGTTGGCGCCCATCGTCGGCTGGTCACCAAGGCACGGGCAGTTCGGGTTGCCACGGTCGGTGTTGTCCAGCTGATAGATGGTGTACTTCCCCATCGGGTTGCCGCTCTTGCTGACCGCGATCTGGAAAAGTGAGGTGCCGGCCGAGAAGTCCACGACCAGCTGGCTCAGGAACCAGCGGTTGGAGCCTGCGTCGTAATAGCAGCGCGGGTCGCCCTGGACGAGGACGTCGCCACCCTGCACGCCGAACGCGAGCGGCTCCCCGAAGAACGTCTCGAGCACCATGGGGGCAGCCTTGGGCTGCAGGTTGGCGCCGAAGACTTGCAGGTTGAGGTTGACCATCTCGACGACGAACCCGTTGCCTGCGCAAAGGCCCTGGTCCGGCGGTTCGACGGTGAAGCCGTGGCTCGTTACGAGCGTGAAGGCGTTCAGTCCTTTCACCGACGCAGCCGATCCTTGCGCCGGCAGCGGCAGGCTCGGGGACGCCGGCGCCGCAGCAATTTGAACCGCGCCGGAGTGCGTCGAACGCGTCAATACGCGCGGTACGAGTCCGCCCAGCGTGGCGGCGATCTGCGCGGGGTCGTCCGTGAAGAACGACTTGGTCGGAGCTTCAGTCATACCCCCGGCGCTGGGCGCGAAATGCGAGTTGCGGACGAACGTCATGTGCTCGAGGACGGTGTTCTTCGCGACGTTGGCCGACCCGGTCGCGGCCGGCGTGGCGGCGGTCGTCAAAACCGTCAACCCGGCGAGCACCGTCAGGCCCGCCAGGAAGGTGCCGAGCTTCCGTAATGTCATTCGCTATCCCCCCGAAATCAAACGGCCTTCGTCAACATGCGGCGATCGATGCGTGGGCGAAGGCGACCGTCGGCGCGTGTCATCGCACGCCTGCCCGCGAGTACACCTCAAGAGCCAACACCCACCTCCCGAACGGGAAACCCCATCAAAACGTTGGCATCGACCGGGCCCCGAGTCAAGTTTGAGATCGAGTGGCCACACGGCCCGCGCGTAGACTCAAGCGGTGATCAGGCGAGTCATTCTCGTTTGCTGCATCTCAATCGCAACCGTGGCCTGCAGCGCGGACAGCATTGCCGCGCCTGCAGTCACACAAGTAGGTGGTACGGAAGTCCTGCAAGTAGTCGGCGTCAATCAGGCACCCGCACTCCAGCAACAGAGCGCTGCCCATCGGTCAGGAGCTATGGCTGCGACAGCGCCGGCAGCTTCCCCGGGTGGCACGCCCGAGCGGAGAGTGAGCCCGATCGCCGTGCTCAACAACCCGTGCGCGCGCAACGGCCACCCCGCGCCAATGTGCCCGGTCGTCGGACCGTAGCGAAGGTCCGTCCCGGCTGCGGGTTAGCTCTTTTCTGACGCCTCGCGGGCGGCCGGCTCGCCGGCCTCGTGAGCGGACGTTTCGTTGGACATGCCGTTCGGGCCGCCGTTCGGCCCGCCGTCCGGGTGGAACGTGCCGTTGTTCTCGGCCTGTTCGTGGGCCGCGCTCTCACCGGCCTCGTGCGAAGCAGCCTCGTTGGACTTCGGGCTCGGCGACTGAGAGGCGGTGGCCGCGCTGGCCGGCGCGATCAAGTGCGCAATGCCAGTGGCGCCGATCACTCCACCGATGAACAGGGCGCCGACGATGGCAGTCGCGAAGGCGATACGCGAATTACTCATGGCGAGCATGATCCGAGACCAAGCTCAGAATTGGCTTGGAGTTGGGTGTGAGTTTCGGCCTGCGTTCGATAGCAGAAATCGAGCCGGCATGCCGATTCGGTTCCGAAACATAATCTCTTGCAGATGACCGAGGTCGAGGCGCCGGTGCGAACCAAGGTGAAGCAATCGCTCGGGAGGGCGTTGATCTCGGCCGACCGCATCGCCAGGCGCGTGGCCGAGATGGGTCGCGAGATCTCAGAGGTCTACGCGGACATCGACACACCACTCGTGCTGGTGGTGATCCTCAAAGGCGCGACGGTTTTCTCCGCCGACCTGCTGCGGAGCCTCAGCATTCCCGCTGAGCTCGAGTTCGTCAGCGCCGCGAGCTACGGGTCCGGCACATCGCCCGGCAAGTTGAGGCTGGCGCACATGGTCGAGGGCCCGCTGGTGGGCCGGCACGTGCTTCTGATCGAGGACATCATCGACTCGGGTCGTACGGTGGGCGCGATCGAGAAGCACCTGCGGCGGCTGAAGCCCGCATCGCTGCGGCTGGCTGCTTTGCTGGACCGCCCGGCTCGCCGTGAGGTCGAGGTGAAGATCGACTTCACGGGTTTCGTGATCCCCGACAAGTTCGTGATCGGGTACGGGCTGGATTACGCGGGGCTGTACCGGGAGCTGCCGGGGATCTACATCCTCACTTAACTACTTGAGGAGCTTGCGGCGGATGCGCGCGCCCGCAAGCAGCACGCCCGCCATCCCCAGCACCACCAGGTAGCCCACATCCAGCAGGACACTCGGGCCAACGTTGCCGATGGTCAGGCTCCGGATCAGGTCGATCGCACGATACAGCGGCGTGACCTGCACGATCACCTGCAGCCAGGTCGGATAGACCGTGATCGGGAAGAACGTCGCCGAGAAAAGGAACATTGGCTGCATCAGCAACGTCACCAGGTCGAAGTCCTGCCAGCTCCGCATGAGCGTGGTGATCGCCGAGCCCAGCGCCGCGAAACCGAACCCGATGAGAATCGCGGCGGGCAGTGCGAGCACTGCCCACGGCGACTGGATCAGTCCCAACGCGAGCATGAAAACGATGAAGCCGATGGAATACAGGCTGCCGCGCGCAACCGCCCAGATGACCTCGCCCAGCGTCACCTCCTCCACCCCGACCGGCGTCGCAATCACGGTTTCGAAGGTCTTGGCATAGCGCAGCTTGTAGAAGAGGTTGAATGTCGACTCGTAGATCGCGCCGTTCATGGCGGAAGAGGCAAGTAGCGCCGGCGCGACGAAGACCGCGTAACTGACCGAATGACCCGCGCCGAGTGGAATCGTGCGCACGAGCGAGCCGATCCCGAATCCGATCCCTAGCAGGTACAGCACCGGCTCGAAGAAACCTGAGAACAGCACGACCCAGTTGTGCCGGTACGCGAGCACGTTGCGCTCGATCGCGTGGATGGACCGGAACGGCCGCAGCGCGATCACGCTCACTTGAGGATCCGCCTCCGGAGCAGCACGTAGGAGAGCGCGATGCCGCCCGCGATGTAGGTAAGCAGTACCAGCAGGTGCACCAGCGCATCGCCCACACCCAGGTTGCCAAGCACCACGCCCCGACACAGCGCAATCCCGTGCGCCAGCGGAGTCGCCCACGCCAGCCATTGCAGCGGCAGCGGCAAATGGCTGATGGGGAAGAACGCGCCGCCGAACAGGTACAGCGGCATGATCACAAAGCGCTGGATGGCCGCGAACCCATTGTCGTTCCGCCGCGTCGCTGTGAAAGCCATCACCGGAGTGGCAAAGGACAGGCCGGTCAAGGCTGCCGGTGGGATGACGAGCAGCGAGCCGGGGAAGTGACCGACCCCGAAGATCGCCATGACGAGCCAGAAGATCGCCGACACCATCAGCAGACGCAGCGCAAACCAGGAGACCTCACCGACGACCAGGTCGCGCACGGCGAGCGGCGTGGCCAGCATCGCGTCATACATGCGGTCCCACATTATCCGGGCGAGGATCGGATACATCGCCTCAACCGCGGCAGTCTGCATTGCTGCGCAGGCGATGAGCCCAGGCGCCAGGTAGTCGACATAGGACACACCGTTCACGCCTCCGGAGCTCCGGTTCACGAGGGTCCCGAGCCCGATCCCCATCGCAGTGAGGAAGAACAGGGGCGTGAAGAAGGACACCATGATGTTGCCGCGCCACAAGCGTCGGAAGACAACCGCGTTGTACTCGACGACGTGGAGGGCGCTGGAGACGGACACTCGCGCTATTCGATGAGGCTGCGACCCGTGAGCCGCAGGAAGACGTCCTCGAGCGAGCTGCGCCGCACGAGAGAGCTTTCGGGGTGGATGCCTTGACGGTTGACCGCGGCGACCGCGGCATCCCCATCCGACGTGTAAAGCAGGACCCGATCGGCCAGGACCTCGACCCGATCGGCGACTCCGCTGAGCTTGCCGTCGAAGCTTGGCTGCTCGTCGATTCGAAAGCGCAGCTCCAGGACCTCGCGCGTGCTGTACCGGTCGATGAGCTCACGCGGCGAGCCCTCGGCTACGATCCTCGCCTTGTCCATCACCACGAGCCGGTCGCAGAGCTGCTCGGCCTCGTCCATGTAGTGGGTGGTGAGCACGAGGGTCACGCCCCGCTGCTTCAGCCGGTAAAGCCGGTCCCAAACCAGGTGCCGGGCCTGCGGGTCGAGCCCGGTCGTGGGCTCGTCGAGCAGCAGCAGGTCGGGCTGGTTGATCAGCCCACGCGCGATGGTGAGCCGGCGCTTCATGCCACCGCTGAGGTCCTCCACCTTGTCCTTCGCGCGCTCCTGCAGCTGCACGAACTCGAGCAGCTCATCGGCGCGCTTTCGCCCCTCCGACCAGGACAGGTCGAAGTAGCGCGCGTACATCACCAGGTTCTCGCGCACCGTCAGCTCGAGGTCCAGCGTGTCGGCCTGCGGCACCACGCCCAGCCGCGCGCGTATGTCGGCCCCATTCCGCGCCGGGTCGAGCCCGAAGATCGTGAGCACGCCAGACGTCACAGGCGAGACGCCGCCGATCATCCGCATGGTCGACGTCTTGCCCGCTCCGTTCGGGCCAAGGAAGCCGAACGCCTCGCCGCTCTCGACGGTGAAGTCGATCCCGTCCACGGCCACGAGGTCGCCGAACCTCTTGGTCAGCGAGCGCGCGAAGATCAGGGATTTGGAGTCGGCCACTGTGGGACATTTTCCTCCCGTTGAACTTCCTGACGTGGCCCAAGGCTGAGCTGCACTCACACCTCGACGGCGCGGTGCGCACCGCTACCGCCGAGGAACTGGCCGACGAGCTCAAGCTCGACCTGCCGCGGCCGCTGCGCTTGGTGGCGCCGCCGGACTGCCCATCGCAAGCCGCGTACATCGCCTACTTCGACGATGCGATCGCAGTGATGCAGACCGCGGCCGGCCTGGAGCGGATCGCGTACGAGCTCTGCGTCGACTCCGCGGCCGAAAACATCGATTACCTCGAGGTCCGCTGGGCGCCCCGCCTGCACATGCGCCGCGACCTCGATGTCCCGGCTGTCATCGAAGCGGTGCTGGCGGGTCTGAGGGCGGGCCCGATCCACGCCGAAGCGATCGTCTGCGCGATACGGTCGCACAGCGTCCAGGACAATGTTGCACTCGCGAAAGAGGCGGGCCGTTTCGCTGGGCGCGGCGTGGTCGGTTTCGACCTGGCCGGCGACGAGGTCGGCTATCCCGCGATCCCGCACTCCGCGTTCGAGGCGGCACGCGCCGCGGGGCTGCGGCTGACATGCCATGCCGGCGAGGCTGGAATGCCGGCCGGCGTGGAGAACGCGCTGCGGATCGATGGCCTCGAGCGCATCGGCCACGGCGTGATCGGCGCGCGCGACCCGCAGGTCGTGGAACGGATCCGGGCCGCCGGCGTGGTGCTGGACCTCTGCCCAACCGCGAACTGGAAGTGCAAAGCGGTGCCCACCCTCGCGGACCATCCGCTGCCGCGGCTGGTACGCGGCGGGGTACGCTGCACGATCAGCACCGACTCGAGAACCGTCGCGCAAACAACGCTGACGCACGAGTACGAGCTCGCGGCCGGCATGGGCATGACCGAGGACCAGCTGCTGGCATGTAACCAGACCGCCTACGACGCGAGATTCGGCTGAGCAGCCGCGATTTAGGGAACCTCTAGAAACCCTCCTTTACCAAGCCTTATCCAGGTCATCGTCAGCGCTTCCCATTGCGTTCGCCAGATTGACCTAAGTTCCGAAGCATGGGTAATCAGCTACGTACTGGCGCCGCGGCCGCCGGGTTCATGGTCCTGGCCGCCTGCTCCTCAACCGCTTCAGCATCACCGCCCACGTCGTCCTCGGCTGGAGCGGCGACAGTTCTTCCGGTCGTAGCGCTGCCCGGGTACAGCATCTCCGTCTTCACCGAACCGAACTCGAGCGAGAGCGCGACTCCGCCTTTCGGCCCGGACTCGATTGCGATCGATCAGAACCACGTCTTCATCGACTACCAGAACAAGACCGCCAAAGACTGCACTGACGCCCAGACCACGCACAGCACGGTCTCGGAGTACTCGATGGATGGGAAGTTCGTCCACAGCTGGAACGTCCCGGGGCACAGCGACGGCATGCGAATCGACCCCTCAACGCACCTGATCTGGACGACGTCGTGTGAGGACGGCAATCCGATGTTCGCGACCATCGACACGTCGGCCGGCACCGTGACGCCTTATGCGTTCCCATCGCCCCCACATGGCGGCGGCTACGACGACCTGTACTTTCTCGGCGGCAAGACATACATCTCGGCCTCGAACCCATCGCTCGACAACAACGGCAACAACCCGTTTCCGGCCGTCGACCAGATCACTCTGAACAACGGAAAGATGACCCTCACCCCAGTGCTGATGGGCAATGCGACGGCGACCGACACAGTCACGAAGTCGAAAGTTCAGCTCACCCTGACCGACCCGGACTCGCTGACCACCAACACGAACGGCGACCTGGTGCTGATCGACCAGGGCGACTCGCAGTACATCACCATCAGCTCGCCAGGCACTCCTTCGCAGAAGGTCACCCGCACGCAGGTCGGTGATCAGCTCGACGACACGGTCTGGGCCAGCGGCAAAGGCCGCCTCCTCGTCACTGATGGCGTGTCGAACTTCACCTACTGGGTCGACGGACTGTTCGCCAACGGCACGATCATCACCCAGGCCCCGAACGACTCAGGGGTGACCAACTTCCTGGGCACGGTCGACCCCTCGACCGGCTACGTCACACCTTTCGCGATCGGGTTCGGCAAAGCCACCGGGATGATCTGGGTGCCTTCAGCCTGACCTAGCCCCCGGTCCCGAAAAGCCTGTCCCCGAAGTCGCCGAGGCCGGGGACAATGTACGCCCGGTCATTCAAACCATCGTCCAGCGCGGCCGTGAAGATCTGCACTTCCGGGTGCCGTTCCTCAACCACCTTCACGCCTTCCGGCGCGGCCACGATGCACACGAACCGTGGATCGGTGCCGCCCGCCGCTTTGATCAGGTCCAGGGCCTGGGCGGCCGAGCCGCCGGTGGCGAGCATCGGGTCCAGCAGCAGCGGTACCTTGCCCTCGAGCTTGGGCAGCTTGTTGTAGTAGATCCGTGCGACCGCGGTCTCTTCGTCGCGTTCGAGTCCGATGTAGCCAACGCTGACGCGCGGCAGGAGCTCCAGCACCGGCGCCAGGAGGCCAAGACCTGCGCGCAGCACCGGGATTGCAACCACCTCGCGCTCGATCATCAACGTGTCGGCCTCGCGCAGCGGCGTCCGCACCTTGCCGGGACGAGTCGGCAGGTCGGCTGTCGCTTCGTACAGCAGGAGCGTGATGACGTTGCGCGCCAGGACGCGGAACTGCTCTGGGTCGGTCGTTCGATCCCGCAGCCCGGCCAGGCTGTCCGCGACCAGCGGATGCCGGCTAACGGTGAGCGGCACTCTTCCTGTCGATCGCGATCAGCCTGCGGATGGCATCGACCGCCACGCCCAGCATGCGGTCCATGTAGGAGGGGTCGAGGTGGTGGATCTCCCCGGCACCCACCTCATCCACGCAAAGACAGATCGTCCCGGCGCGCATGCCGCGAATCCGCGACACCACGTACAGGGTCGAGGCCTCCATGTCGTTGCCGATGATCCCGGCCCTGGTCCACATCTCCAGCTCCGCGCGCAAGTCGGGGCGGGGCATCTTGTCAGGAACGAGGTCCGAGTAAAGCGCGTCGACCGAGCGCATGAGGCCGACGTGGTACGGGGCGTTCGCGGCCTCAGCCGCAGCGACCAGCGCATTGACCATGTCGAGCGCCGCGACCGCCGGGTACTCCCGCGGCACATAGCCGTCAGATGTGCCCTCGCTGCGGACTGCCGCAAGCGCAATGACGAGGTCGCCCATCTTGACCCGAGGTTGCAGTGCGCCACAGGTGCCCACGCGCAGCAGCGTGTGCACGCCGAGCTCGTGTAGCTCCTCCACTCCAATCGCGACGGAAGGACCGCCCATGCCGCTCGACATCGCGGAGACGGTGACGCCGTCGACCGTGCCTGTGAACGTGCGGTATTCGCGGCTGAAGGCAACCTCACGCGCCCCGTCAATGTGCTTGGCGATCATCGGCGTCCTGCCGGGGTCGCCCGGGATCAGGACGTAGTCGCCGACGTCGGCGCGCGAAAGTCCGACGTGGTACTTCTTCTCTTCTTTC
>JACXTT010008009.1_pt1 | contig 14742 bp, 10 predicted proteins | sample 9270951 | NCBI WGS metagenome assembly JACXTT01 (sample SAMN15532306, study PRJNA645909) | rock metagenome | isolation source: weathered quartz diorite | place: Puerto Rico | collected 2017-06-21
CGCGCCACATCGCCTGTTGACGAGGCCGGCGCCATCCAGGCGTGGGACACCGTGCTTAACAGCTTCCGCTTGCGGCCCGGAGCGATGTGATGAGATTTGCCCACGTCAACCCGAAGCGATTTGGCTAGTTCGATGAACATCAAGGAAGAGCCATGCGACGTTACGACATTCTGAAAGGCGACCTGACCACGGCGGGTGGCACTGTCGAAGGCGGCGATGCTCACGACAAGGTGGGCGATCGCGAGCAGGCCTACGAAAACGACCCGGTATGGTGTCCTGCCTGCCACACGATGGGGATCGTCGCGTGCGCCGGGCCGCGTCTGTCGATGAAGGGGTCCGATGGACGCGAAGCTGCCTTGAGCGACGATCTGTGCATCTGCAAATGCACCCCGAGTCCTCGGCTGGTGCCATCCCAACTCACCTCCTCTGTGGACGTCTGACCGCGCAAGCCCGGGACTGCCTTGGTCACGACCACAACAACGCGGCGCATCTCGCCAAGGATGCTGGCCGCGTATGAAGAAGCCTGGAATTCATGAACAAGCTGCGGATAGATCTGATTTCTCTCCTTGTGGTGGCGCTGATTGCCGCTGGTGTCATTGTCATATGGGGAGCTCAACTTGGCATCAAAACGCCAGAAGCCAGAAGTCTCTGGCTATCCGTACTGGCCATGGGTACGATCGTGGTGGCGCTGATCGCGTCATTCGATTGCCTGGGCCGTTGGTCCGACGCCACGCGAGCGCTCCGCAAATGGTTGCGTTTCCGCGAGCCGGAGATGGCGGGCACCACCCAGGCGAGCCTGCTCGCTGCGCGCGCGACAACACCGCCGTCTTCGAGCACCTTCGACGCGTTGCGCCTAGCTTTGCGACAGCAGCATGGTTGGCGCTGGCGTTACCGCCAACCCTGGCTGCTGCTGGCCGGCAACGAAGACGCGATCGGGCGGCTATTGCCCGATCTTGCCGAATCCGGCTGGCGGATCACGCCCGACGCCGTTCTGCTCTGGAGTAAGTCCGGCGCCGACGGCCAGCCCGATGCGGCCTGGCTCCGGCAAGTCTACAAATTGCGACGACGACGCCCGGCGGATGCAATCGTAATCGTCACGGACGGCGGCGCGGACCTGCCGGCAGAGCGCCGGGGCACTCATGCCTTTGGCATTCGATTGGCCCGCATCGCGGAGGTGCTGCGCTGGTCCGCTCCGGTCTACGCGCTCGACGTGGCTGGGACGAGCCGGATGTCGACGGAGAATGCGCCCGTCATCAGCTGCGAGCTGCCTGCGCGCGCGGATGCGGTTGCTATCGACAAGACCCTGCAGGCGCTGCGTGATGAACTGGCGCAACGCAGCCTGGCTCAATTTCCCCAGAGCGGCAATGCACGTGCCGAGGGCGAGTTGTCCCAACGGCTGGATACGCGCGGCAAGATGCTGGCCGACTGGCTTGCCAGTCTGGCGGCAGGCTCTCGCGGACGATTGCCAATCCGCGGGGTGGCCTTTGCTCCGTTTCCGCCGGCTAACCAGACCAAGGAAGGCGGCGAGGCCGGTGTAGAGCTGCCGCTGTGGGGTTACGTTGGCCAAGCAGCACGACGCCAGCCCGGGCGCCGCACTGGCTGGCACCCGCTAACCATAGGTGCTGGTCTGGTATTGGCCGCCCTTGGCCTATGGACCGCCGGCATGCTCATCTCCGGCCTGCAAAACCAACGCGACATCCGCACCGCGCAGCAGGCGGCGCATGACATCCGCACCGCCCCGAACGAAGCCGCTCGCCTCAAGTCACTCCTGACCCTGCAACAAGAGATCGAGCGCTACGAGCACCGCATCAGTCGCCATGCGCCGCTCATGACGCGCTTCGGCCTGAACCGCGACCCCGAAGTGCTTGCCGCCCTGTGGAAGCCCTACGCACAGGCCAGCCGGCAAGTGCTGGTCACGCCCGCGCAGCAAGACCTGGAAGCCTTACTGGTGGACCTCGCCCAGATGCAGACCACGAACCTGAATGATGAAACCAGCCGCTGGGCGCTGGGCGGGCACGACACCTTGAAAACGTACCTGATGCTGGCTGAACCGACGCGCGCCGAGGCCGCCTTCCTCGCGCCCCAACTGGCCCAGCACTGGTCCACCGAGGCCCGGATCACGCCCGGCGAGAAGCAGGACACGGCCGAGCGGCTGTTCAAGTTCTACGCCGAACACCTGAAGACCAACCCGGACTGGCGCATCGAGCCGCGCCCCGAGTTGGTCTCGGGCGCTCGGCAGACGCTGCTCGCAGTGATCGGGGAGCGCAATGCGCAAGACACGATCTACCAGGGCATCGTCGACGGCGCCGGCAACAAGTTTCCCGACCAGGCTCTGGTTTCACTGACCACGGGCACGGATTCGCGCGGGCTGTTGCGCGCCGGTGCCATCGTGCCCGGCGTGTTCACGCGCCAGGCCTACGAGGGCTATGTGGCGTCCGCCATCGAGGAAGCGGCCAGGCGCAAGCAGGTGGCGACCGACTGGGTGCTTACGGGAGGACGGCCGCCACCGGCCGCCGAGGAGGATTCCGGCAAGGACTTGCAGACCGCATTGACCGAACAGTATTTCGCCGATTACGCGGACCGCTGGCAGGGCTTCATGAACAGCCTGCAATGGGAGCCGGCGCCGACGCTGCCGGCCGCCATCGACCAGCTCAAGTTGATGGCGGACGCGCGCCAGTCGCCGGTGATCGCGCTGATGAAGTCGCTCGAATACCAGGGCGGCGCGGGCGCGCGCAAGGATTCGCTGTCTGACACGCTGGTGAACAAGGCAAAAGACCTGCTCGGCAAGAAGAACGAGGTGCCGGAAGTGGCCAAGGCCGACCCGGCCGGCCCGCTCGGGGCAGCGTTCGGCCCGGTATTGCGGCTGGTGGGAAGCCAGTCCGCCAACGGCAATGCTGGCGCCAACGGCGACCTGAGCCTGCAACGATTCCTCGATCGCGTCACGGCGCTGCGGTTGCGGCTGCAGCAGGTCAGCAGCAGCGCAGACGGCGACGCCCAGGCACGCCAAATAGCGCAAGCCTTGTTTCAAGGCAAGGGCTCGGATCTGGCGGATACCCAGGCCTACGCGCAGTTGATCGCCGCCAGCCTCGGTACCCAATGGGCCGGCATGGGCGAAGCCTTGTTCGTACGCCCGGTCGCGCAGGCCACGCAAGCGGTTCTGCTGCCGGCCCAGGCGAGCCTGAACGAGGCTTGGCGCCAGAGCATTGTCATGGCGTGGGGCCGATCATTCGCGGGGCGCTACCCGTTTGCCGACACCACCAACGATGCCTCGCTGCCCGAACTGGCGCGCTTCCTGCGTCCACAAAGCGGCCTGATCAGCGCCTTCCTGGCGTCGAACCTTGCCGGCGTGCTGGAGTTGCAGGGGGACCAGTGGGTGCCGGCGGCGTCTGGCGGGCAGGCGGTGGCCTTCGACCCCGCTTTCCTCAAGGGTATCAATACGCTGCAGCAGATTGCCGCGCACATGCTGGCGCAAGGCGAGCCCCTGTATCGCTTCAAGCTCAAGCCGATCCCTACCCCGGGCCTGACCGACACGCTTTTGACCGTGGATAACCAGAGGCTGCATTACTACAACCAGCGCGAGACCTGGCAAGCGATGACGTGGCCAGCCAACAACCTGCAAGAGCCCGGTACGCGGCTGCAGTGGCAAACGGAAAGGGCCGGTACCAACAAGAACTACGAGTTTGGCGGGCCTTGGGGCTTGGTGCGGATGCTGGAGCATGCCCGCATCGCGCCGATCGACAGTGCTACCTTCCAGTTGACCTGGCAGGCAAGCCCCGACACGAGGGAGCAGCGACCTGGCACTGGCGACGGTGGCGGGGCAGGGAATTCAGCGCAACCCTTTGATGCCAACAGCCTGAATGCTCATGATGCACAGAGACCGGCACCCGCCGACATGACCTATCCGATCAGCTATCAGCTACGCACGGATATCGGTCATGGCCCGCTGGAACTGTTGTGGTTGCGCGGGTTCGTGCTCCCTTCCCGTATTTTCGTGGGCAAGGACGCCGGGGGACGTGGCACGGCGGCAGCGCGCAAATAGATTGTCATGATGGTCAACCCACTTGGGTTGACCTGGCAATCGCGCGATTCGTGCCGCGCGGATAACGGCACCTGACGATATTTCCGTAGCGTCCGCAGGAGGCCACGCTAGTACTGCTCCCGGGCGGCGTTGCGCAGCGTGAGCCGCGTCTTGCCATCTGGCAGGAAATGTGTGCCGAACCGTACCAGCCCGGCCCGGTGCAGGTGACAGCTCATGGTGAAGCTCAGCAGCATGCCCGGTTCGGTCTCGTCGATGGTGATGTCAATCGCCTTCAGTCTTGGCTCGTAACGCAGCAGCGTCGATTCGATCTCGCGCTTGAGCGTGTGGGCCGAGGCGGGCAGGTGACGGTAGATGCGCGACATGTCGCCGAGCCCATAGTCCGGCAGGTGCGCGAGACCGCCGCGGCGACTGTTGAGAATGCGTTGGATGTTGTCCTGCACCGACAGGAAGGTCTGCGTCGGCGCGTCGAATTCATCGACCGCGACGCCGTTCGCAAAATACCCCGTCACCGCCTCGAAGAGACCCGGACCGCCGCGCGTCACGCGCTCGCCTCCGTGGCCGCCGGGGTTTCCTCGAAGGCGAGCCCGATGCCATCCTCCTCGGAGAAGGACAGATGAATCGACGCTGGCGGCTGTCCGCCGGCCATGCGTGCCAGCAGTTCGCGCGACAGCACTGGCAGGATTTGCTGGTCGAGCAGGCTGTCGATGTTGCGGGCGCCGGAATCCGGCAGCAGGCAGGAGCGCACCAGCTCGGCCGCCAGCGTGTCGTCGCACCGCAGCGGCACGCCGAACCGGCGTGCGATCCGGTCGGTCACCGTGCCGAGCTTCATGCGCACGATGGTCGCCATGGCATCGGCCGACAACGGGCGGTACACGATGGTCTGGAAGCGGGCGAGCAGCGCCGGCTGGAAGTGGTCCACCAGCCGCGGACGGATCGCCTCCATCAGCGTGCCGGTCGCCAGTTCGGCGCCGGCTTCTGCCGCGGCGTCGGCCGTCGCCAGGATCTCCTCGCTACCGAGATTCGAGGTCATCAGGATGACGGTGTTGCGGAAGTCGATCACGCGGCCTTCGCCGTCGCGCATGACACCGCGGTCGAAGACCTGGTAGAACAGGTTCAGCACGTCGCGGTGCGCCTTCTCGACTTCATCGAGCAGGATGACGCTGTAGGGCCGCTGACGAACGGCCTCGGTCAATACGCCGCCTTCCCCATAGCCAACATAGCCCGGCGGCGAGCCCTTCAACTGCGAGACCGTGTGGGCCTCCTGGTATTCGGACAGGTTGATGGTAACGAGCGAACGCTCGCCGCCGAACATCAGGTCGGCCAGCGCGCGCGCCGTTTCCGTCTTGCCAACGCCGGAAGGGCCGACCAGCAGGAATACGCCCAGCGGCGCATCCTCGGATTTGAGGCCCGCCTTGGCGGCGCGCAGGCTCTTGCCCAGCGCGGCAAGCGCATCGTCCTGGCCGACCACCACCTGACCCAGGCGGGCTTCCAGTTCCAGCAAGGTGGCGAGTTCGCTCGACAGCAGATTGTCGACCGGCACGCCCGTCCAGTCGGCAATCACCTCGGCAATGGCCGTCTCGTCGACTTCCGGGTGGATCAGCGCGGCCTGGCCGTGTCCGCTCAGCGCCCGGTGAGCGGCCTGAATCGACGGCGCCAGGTCGCGGCGCGCGGTGTCGTCCGTGGCGGCCTGCCATTGCTGGCGCAAGGCGATCAGCGTGTCGGCGGCGCTTTTCTGTTCGGCAAAGGCGCGCTCGAACTGCTCCAATTCCACGACGAGGGCGGCCCGCCGCGCCTCGATGGCCGCCAGACGTTCGCCGACTTCGGCGCCGGTGACGCCCTGGTCTTCCAGCAGGGCAGCGCGCTCGACCTCAAGTGCCGTGCGTTCCGCCTCGCGGGTGGCAATGGCGATGGGCGTGGCTTCCAGGCTCATGCGCACGCGAGCGGCGGCGGTATCGAGCAGATCGACGGCCTTGTCCGGTAACTGGCGCCCCGTCAGGTAGCGGCGCGACAGGCGCACGGCGGCGGCGACGGCGGCATCGGTGATGTGCACGCCATGGTGTTGCGCATACCGTTCCTTCAGGCCGCGCAGCATCAGGCAGGCATTGTCGTCGTCGGGTTCGTCGACCTTGACCATCTGGAAGCGGCGCTCGAGCGCGGCGTCGCGCTCGAAGTACTGCTTGTATTCGGACCAGGTCGTGGCGGCGATCGTGCGCAGTTCGCCGCGCGCCAGCGCCGGCTTGAGCAGATTGGCGGCGTCGGCGCTGCCGGCCGCATTGCCGGCGCCGATCAGCGTATGGGCCTCGTCGATGAACAGCAGGATGGGGGACGGAGACTGCTGCACGGCTTCGATGACATTCTTGAGGCGCTGCTCGAATTCGCCCTTGACGCCGGCGCCGGCCTGCAACAGGCCCAGATCGAGCGTCAGCACGCTGACGTCCCGGATGGCGGCGGGGACGTCGCCTTGAGCGATCCTGAGCGCCAGGCCTTCCACCAGCGCGGTCTTGCCCACGCCCGGCTCGCCGACCAGGATGGGGTTGTTCTTGCGCCGGCGCGCCAGGATGTCGACCATCTGTCGGATTTCGACGTCGCGGCCGAACACCGGATCGATCTTGCCGTCGCGCGCCTTCTGCGTGATGTCGGTGGCGAAGCGCGCCAGCGCGGAGGTATCGGCCTGGCCGGGAAGCGGCCGGGCAGGTCCCGGGGCTGCCGATGGCGACAACGTGCGGGCAGCCGCTTCCGTTCCCGTTTCAGTTCCCGTTCCTGCGTCGCTGGCGGGCACGGTTGCCTCGACCGAAGTCTTGTCGAGTTCATGCATGAGGCGCTCGATCTGCGTGGCCGACACGGAAAGAAGCGGCCAGGCGTTGGGCGCGCGCAGCAGGTGTGGCGCGTCGACCAATGCCGCGAGCAGATGGGCTGAGCGGATCGATGCGGCGGTGCCGGGGGCCGTCGCTTCGAGCGACGCCCGTGTCCACGCGGCCTCCAGCCACTGGCCGACGCGTAGCGACAGCCCGGGCTTGCCACGCAGGTCGTGCGGCAGTCGGTCGATGGCGGCCGGCAGTCCGTTCCAGATGCCATCCACATCGATCTCATAGCGCCGCAGGATGGCCAGCAGGTCGCCGTCACCGAGTTCCAGCAGCTTGATCAGCCAGTGCTCGACCTCGATGTCGCGATGGGCGCGGGTCTCGCAGAGGCCGGCGGCGTCGGTGAGCGCGCGGGCGCAATGGTCGTTCAGGCGGCGGAGAAACGGGGAGAGGTCGCGAGCGGTCATGGCGAAGCGGTTGGAGGAAGGCGGGAGGAATCCGGGAAGCGAGCGGCCCCGTTACCGGGGCCGCTGGAAACAGACAGCCGGCGTCAGGCACCGGCTGCTTGCGGGTTACGAACGTTCGTTCCAGCTGTCGGCGTGGATGATGTTGCCGTCCTTGTACGACCAGGTGATTTTTTCGTAGCGCAGCTCGATATCTTCGAGGTGGTTGTGCTTCTCGTAGGCGGGGTTCTTGATGTCAAGCATCTTCGGCGTGACGCCGACCACCTTCACGTTTTCGAGCTTGGTGTTGAAGTACTCCTTCTCCTTGCCGGCGTCGTCGATCTTGTACCACTTGATCTCGATTGACTTCAGCGTCTGGCCGCTCGTGACAGCCTTGTACAGATAGGGCGTCGAGGCATCGGTCTCCTTGGAGAACACGATCGGCTTGTGCACGCGCGTGCCGGTCAGCTTGCCGGTGTTGGAGTCCGTGGGAATGTTGACCGCGTGGTCGAAGGCGACCACTTCGACGCTGCCCTCGCGGCCGGACACCGTGACCGAACCTTTGATCTCGGCGCCGCCATCATCCTTGATCCACATGTATGCGGGAATTGCCATGTTTGCTTACTCCTTCTGCTGGAATGAACAGGCCGATTGGCCCGAGGTTTCCTGACTGCCGTGACGACCATCCCGGCAATCGGGGACGAGGGTGATTTCGACACGGCGGTTCGCGGCGCGCCCCGCCTCGGTGTCGTTGGCGGCCTTGGGACGGGTGTCGCCATAAGCCTGAATCGCAAAGTGCGCGAGCGGCAGGCCGGCCGCATCGGCCAGCCAGTCGCGCACCGACGCGGCACGCGCCTCGGAGAGCTTGAGATTGCTGCGCGGATTGCCGGCGGCATCCGTATGCCCGGCCACCAGCACGCGCTTGTCCGGATGCGCCTTGATCATGTCCAGTGCGCCGATCAGCACCCGGTTCGAGCCGGGGTTCAGCGTGGCGCTGCCGCTCTTGAAGAGGGACAGGCTGTTCAGTTCGACGGTCAAGGGCGGCGGCGCTGGTGGCCGATACGCCGCGATCAGCGCATGGAGCGGGGTCAGCAGCAAGGCGCCGCGATAGAAGCCGAGGCCCAGACGCGGCGGCACGCCCGCGCGGGCATACTGTTCGAGTTCGTTGCGATCGCGCTTGATGCGCTGCAGCGCATCGACACGCGCGGCGTCATGTTCCGGTGCGATGGCGCGATAGCGCGCCATGTCGGCCACGACGCGCGCGACCAGCGCACGGTTTTGCCACGCGGAGGCCGCCGCGGTGGCACAAAAGGCCAGCGCCAGCCAGGCGAAGGCGTGCGCCAGTGCGCGCGGCAAAGGGCGCCGCACTGGTTGCGGCGCAATGCCCTGGATCAGCGGCTCTGGCAGCGTGTAGGGCGCCCGGCGCGCACCGAGGCCGTCGCGGACGGCATACGCCAGCGCGGTCGATTGCGTGGTGAAACGGGCGAGCAGTGAATCCGTGGCCGGAGCGCCAGCGGCCAGGCTGACACCGAAGGCGGCGACGCGCAGCGGGCGTCCATGCCGAAAGCCATGACGGCTATCGGCGAGCGCGGGCAGCGGCACGCTCGATGCCCAGCGGGCCAGGGCATCGAGGCGGGCCGCGCGGTGCGCGCGGGCCAACTGCTCGGCCGGGGCGGCGAGCCGTGTGTATGCCTGCGCGCGCGCGGCGATCAAAGCGGGCAGCATGTCGGCCTGCTGGAGATCCGCTCCGGAGACGCCAAACCACGGGCAGCCGTCCGGCGCGCCATCCGCTGCTTCCGCGTACACGGCAACGCAGACCGGCAGCGCGTACCCGACCGCACGACCGGCTTCGCCAATGGCCGAGCGCCAGCGGTCCAGCTCGGCACGCAACGCGCCCGCCTCGCGGACGGCATCGGCGGCAAGCAGATAGGCAACGGCGTCGGGGCCTTGCCCGTCGCGCCAGTATTTGAGAGCGTCCGCGACGTGCGCGAGCCGGGTAGGGTCGTCGACGCGCACCCAGATCGCGGCGTCGGTGATTCGAGCGTGCGCCTTGCCGAATGTCCGCGCGAGCGCGCCGCTGGCGTCGCCCACGGCCAGCACCAGCGGTGTATGGCGGCGGATGTCGCCCGGCAGGGCGTCCAACAAGTTCCGCACCGATTGCAGCACCGGCTGCGATGCGTGTTGCCGGGCGCGCAGTCGCCGCGTGGCGACGACGATGGTCAGCAGCGCCAGCCCGATCACCAGCGCGGCGAGCGGGAGGTTCCATGCAATGGGCCAGGGTGAACTGAGCGCCAGCCAGGCCAGCGCCAGTGCCGCGACCCAGCAGGCAAGCGTGCGGTAGGGGTAGCCGGTCACACAGGCCCTTTCAAGTGCCGAGGCCGGCGATCGAAGCCGCCAGCCAACGATCGAGCGCGACGTAGACCAGGCCCGCGCCGACGGTGGCGATTGCCACCCAGGCAAGCGGCGACAGGGCACGCCATCGACGCTTTCCGCCATCTGTCACCAGCACCGGACCCGAAGGTGCGCGCAGCCCGGCGCGCTCCAGGCGTTCATCCAGCGCGCGCACGAGCGCCGAGCGCGCGGCCGCGCCTTCCAGCGCGAACCGGCCCTGAAAGCCCAGCCCGAGCACGACGTGGAACACCACCAGCAGCGGCAGCACCGGCTGCGGTTCGGCCAGGCGCCGCTCGATTCGTGTAATCAATGCCTCCCCGGCGTCATGGCTCTGGAACTCCTGCACCTGCAGGGGCTCGTGCTCCCAGGCGTCGCGGTCCTTGCCCGGCAACCTGCCCAGGGCCACCTCGTCCAGCAAGGCGCACTGGGCATAGACGGCATCCTCGATGACGTCTTTCGGTTGGCCGGCGGCAGAGAATTCCTCGCGTAGGCGACGGACATGTTCGACGCACTTGGCCCGAAAAACCGCAAAATCCAGCGGATGCCCCGCTTCGGCGAGCATGGTCACGGTGAGCGCGGTATCGCGCAGTGCGAGAGGAAGAATCGTGTTGGTGGGACTCATGCCGGCAGCACTGCGAAGAGTTCAAGTGAAACGTCGGGCAAGGAGGCCGGGATGTAGAACTGGCAGGCCCGGGCGGCCAGCATCCGCTTGAATGCCGGGTGAGCGCCGTCGAGCGCGAAATACTGGTTCTCGATGCGCACCGGGATGGCGGCGGGAAGGCGCGACATGGTTCGCAGCGGAATACCCGGCAGCGCGGAATTCACGATCTGCTCCACCTCGTCCGGCGCGCCTGCCTTGCAAAGCCGCGGCAGTTGTTCGAGCAGCGCGTGCGCGGGCATGGCGGACTGAACGGACAGGTAGTAGTCGGCGCCCTCGACCAGACGCTCATCGAGAATCTTGCCGACCCAGACCGTGGACCGGACACGCTCCAGCGCCACCGGCACCACGCGCGACGGGATAACGGCGTCGAGCAGCGTGCGAATGAGCGATTCCAGCTCCGCAAACACCGGTTCGGGGGCGAGGTGATCGTAGGCGGGGACGGCCTGCAGCGATTCGGTGGTCGAGAAGGTCAGCAGCGACCCGGCCAGACGGGCCAGGACGGCATAGAGCCGCTCCGGGTGCTGCCGCGGCGCGGCGCACAGGCGAGCCAGTTCCGGCCAGTTGCTGTTCACGCTGTGCAGCAGCCAGAACAGGGCCACATCGGCGACCGCAAAGTCGGCAATCTGGTCCGAACGCTCGCGCCGGCGCACCGCCAGGCTCGCGCTCTTGGCGCTAAGGATTTCCGACAGCCGCGTCATCCGCTCGGTGAGCCGCTCGCTGGCGGACAGGAACAGGCAGGGCGGCACAAAGGCCGGATCGAGCGCGAAGTGCCCCTGGGTCGTGCGCGTCAGTCTGGCGATGGGGCATGTCACGTAGTCGCCCTGCGCCTCGAAATCGAAGAGGAACGCGAGCGCGTGGCGCTCGACGCTGATCTCTTCCTTGCCTTCCCCGTGCAGGTCGGCAACCTCCAGATACTCCCGGACGAAGCGGCGCGGACGGGCGGGCCGTTCTCCGTCCGCCACGCAGTTTCCACCTTGCGCATCCACGAGCGGCAGGCCGATCAGTACGACCACGGCGTCGAGGTGTGCAGGAACATCCGCCAGGTCTCGTGCCGCCGGCGTGCGATCGGCCAGATCGGTGTCGATCGCGGTTCCGTCCGGCAGCCGCAGCGCCAGGGAGCTTGCCGCCAGCCGATGGATCGGCAGGGCTTGCTGATCGAGGTCGACGCGGACAATGCCCCACGGTTCGGGGCTGACGATGCGCGCGACGAGTTCGTCGGTGCATCGCTCCCACAGCGCCTGTTGCTGGAAATGCTGCGGGGTCATGAATATGCCCTGTGCCCACAGCGGTCTGGCTATCTTCATTATGCTCGGCTGATACGCGGAAACACCGTCTCCGCATGAGGGATGCCGCGCAGCGGCCGACAGGCCGCGCGCGGCGGGACTCGCGCCGGGGCGCGAATGGGACAGCCGGTCAGTTCTTCGCCTTCGGCATCTGCGACACGAGCGACAGGTTGATGTCCATCCCCTCGATCTGGAAGTGCGGCACGATGAAGAGCTTGACGCGGAAGAAGCCGGGGTTGTCCTCGATATCCTCGACGATCACCTTCGCTTCGCGCAGCGGGTGCGACGCTTGCAGCTCGTCGCCCGGATCGGTCATCTCGGTGACGAGCGTCTTGATCCAGGTATTGAGCTCAAGCTCCAGCACGCGGCGGTCCTTGGTGGTGCCGATGTTCTCGCGCTGGATGAGCTTCAGGTAGTGCGCAATCCGCGACAGCAGGAAGATGTAGGGCAGGCGCGCGTTGACGCGGCTGTTGGCCGTGGCCTCCTTGGTGTCGTAGAGCGCCGGCTTCTGGGCCGAGTGGGCGGAGAAGAAGCACGCGAAGTCGTGATTCTTGTAGTACGACAGCGGAATGAAGCCGAGATTGGCGAACTCGAACTCGCGCGTTTCGGGAATCAGCACTTCGGTCGGGATCTTGGCCTGGTTGCCGGTGCCCAGGTCGTACAGGTGGATCGGCAGATCCTCGACCAGACCGCCGGCCTGAGGGCCGCGGATCTGCACGCACCAGCCGTTCTTGATGAAGCTGCGCACCATGTTCGCGGCGAACGCGAACGAGGCATTGGCCCACAGATAGCGGTTGTGATCCGGACCCTTGACGGCCTCGGTGTAGTTGAAGGCGCGCACCGGGACCGTTTCCGGGCCATAAGGCAAGCGTGCAAGGAAGTTCGGCAGGGTCAGGCCGATATAGCGCGCGTCGTCGGAATCGCGGAAGCTCTTCCACTTCAGGTATTCGGCGCGATCGAAATAGTTGCCAATATCGCGAATGCTGGCGACTTCCTCCATCGATTCCTTGCCGAAAAATGCCGGCGAAACGGCGCCAACGAACGGCATATGCGCTGCGGCGGACACCTTGGAAATATTGCGCAGCAGGGCGATATCCTGGGGGCCGCGGTCAAACGCGTAATTGGAGATGATCGAGCCGATCGGCTCGCCGCCCGGCGTGTCGTATTCCTGGATGTAGGTGTGCAGGTACAGGCCGCTCTGGATCACCTCCGGCGTGTCTTCGAAGTCCTGCCGCAGCGCATCCTTCGAGACATCCAGCACCTCGATCCGGACATTCTTGCGGAAGTCGGTGCGATCGACGAGGAACTTCAGGCCCCGCCATGCCGATTCGATCTCCTGAAACGTTTCATGGTGCATGATCGCGTCCAACTGGCGGCTGATCTGCTGGTCCAGGTGCGCGATATGGAAATCGAGCAGGCTTTTGTCCAGGCGGTCCACCTGCTGGGACGAGTCCTGAATCATCTTCAGGAACACGCTCATCGCCTGGGCGACGCGCTCATCGAGCGACGATTCCGAGAGCGCGTCGGCACTCTGGAACGATTCCACCGGACGCGTGGCCGTGACCGGCTTCAGATTGATCTTCTCGCACAGGGATTCATAGACACTCTTGCCCGGTGCGTCCAGGACGATGGTGTCCGCGGCGTCGCCGTTGCCGTGCGTGCCGATGTCATGCTTGGTCATGGGGTCGATTCCTCAGGGGCGGTGGTTACTGGGCGGACGGGGAAGTCGGCGCGGCCTGACCGATCTGCTGCAGATCGTGGCGCAGGCGCTCGGACAGAGCCGGGTCCTTGAGGATTTTTTCGAGTTCGCGGCGGAACATCGCGTTGTCGAGCAAATTCGACTTCAGGTCGCGCAGCAGGTTGCGTGCCGCCATCAGCGCGCGCAACTCGGGCACCCTGCCGGCCACCACTTCCGGCTTGAAGTCTTCCATCGAACGGAAATCCAGGTCCACCGGTAACTCCGATCCATCGGCGGCGAGCGTGTTTTCGACCGCGATCCTGGCCTTCGGGTTGAAGTCGGCCAGTACGGAATTGAAGTTGTTCTTGTTGATGGAGACCTTTTCGCGCTCGGCCAGCGACCGGGTCTCCTGACCGTTGCTGTAGTCGCCCATGACCAGCAGCTTGAGCGGCAATTCCACCTTCTTCTGTGCGCCGCCGGTGTGCAGGTCCAGCTTGATGTTGACACGTGCCTTGGGCACTTCGTTCTGGAAACTCTCGGCCATTTCCTATTCCTTTATTTCTGATTTTAGTTTTTTCTAATTCACGACGACGATCAGCAAGGATGATGCAAGGCGATAAGTAACATCGTGTAACGGAATTCACAAATAGAACTTTTTCTATTCTTGAAAATTGCACAGAAAAATTAAAGGAAATATTAGATAAGCATGAAATTAATTCACGGCGCAGGGAATTGGGATTAAGGTCGCATGCGCAAAGCGATATGTCGACAGACACATCCACTCGACGGGCAAGTCGATGAGGCTGACAACGGAGTGCGGATAGCGATGGAAGATCTGGTTCAAGAACTAAAGAAACGCGTTGGCACCCTGAGCGAGGCGTTGACCGGGCGCCAGGCGTACTTCCTGGAGGTGCCGGGCACCGCAAGCGCCGTCGCGCTGTCGGTGGTGTCATTCGAGGCGGTGGAACGGATGGGCGAGCCCTACATCGTCACCATTCAACTGACGCATCCGCTAACGCTGGACCGTGCAGACTATCTGGGCAAGCCCGCGACCTTCCTGATCGACCCGGCCGACGGCTCGGAGCCACGCAAGTTCGCGGGCTGCATCACGCGGTTCAGCCAGACCCGCCAGACGCACGACTTTTGCGGCTACGAGATCGTGGTGGAACCGCTGGTTGCACGGCTGCGGCTCACGCATGCCAGCCGCATCTTCCAGCACCAGACTGCGCCGCAGATCATCGAGGCCATCCTGCGCCGGCATGGCCTGGAGGGCCACCAGTTCGCCTTCAAGACCCGCCGCCAATACCCGCAGCACAAGTTCCGCCTTCAGTACCAGATGTCCGACTGGGACTACATCCGGCTGCTGATGGAGCAGGAAGGCTTGTACTGCTACTTCGCGCCAGGCAAGTTCGGCGAAATGGCGGTGTTCGGCGACGATATCGACCA
>JACXTT010008010.1_pt1 | contig 14741 bp, 12 predicted proteins | sample 9270951 | NCBI WGS metagenome assembly JACXTT01 (sample SAMN15532306, study PRJNA645909) | rock metagenome | isolation source: weathered quartz diorite | place: Puerto Rico | collected 2017-06-21
GCGCATGGCCGCGTCGATGATCGGGTAGCCGGTGCGGGCTTCGCACCAGGCCTGGAACAGCGCTTCATCGTTCGGCCACACAATGCCGTCGTATTCGGGACGGAAGGCGCGCGTGGCGGCATGCGGGTGATGCCACAGGATCTGGAAATAGAAATCACGCCAGATCAATTCCGACAGCCAAGTCTCGGCGCCGGCATTCTTGCCGCGTAGCGTGGCCGCATGCGCCAAGCCAGCCAGTTCGCGGATGGAAATCGTGCCGAATCGATTGTGCGTAGACAGATAGGAGACGCCCTTCACGCCGGGAAAATCGCGCGCTTCCTTGTAATCGACGATGCGCGTCAGGAATTCATCGCGCAGTTTCGCCGCACCCGACATGCCGCAGGGCAGCAGTGTCTTGATGTTGGTGCGCGCAAAACCCATTTCCTCAAGCGTCGGCAGCGCTGCGGATTTGGCCGGTTTCGCCAGCCGCGCCGCGTATTTCTCGATCGGGTAGGGTTTGAGGTGAAAGTCCGTCAGCTTCTTCAGCCAGGCATTTTTGTAGGGCGTGAACACGCTGAAGGTGCCGCCGGCCATCGTTAGCACTTCATCTTTCTCGAAAATCACGGTGTCCTTGGCCCTGTGAAAGGCGATGCCGTTCTGCCGAAGTTGCTCGTAGACGGCATCGTCGCGCGCGATGGCTGCCGGCTCGTAATCCTGGTTGGTATGCACGGCGTCAACCTTGAGCTCGCGGGCCAGTTGGGGAATCGCGCTGGCGGCGGCCGCGTGGCGCACTATCAGCTCGCCGCCCATTTCGCGCAAGTTCTCCTGCAGCTCGCGCACGCTCTCCCAGATGAACTCGACGCGGCGATCCTGCTTCGAGGGCAAATGGTCGAGGATGTCGCGGTCGAAAATGAAGGCGCAGTAGACCTTGGTGGAGGAGCTCAGCGCGGCGTGCAGGCCGGCGTTGTCGTTGCTGCGAAGATCGCGGCGAAACCAGAACAGCGAGGAAGTCATGACGTACCCTGAAAACCGGTTCGACCGTCCCCGCAAGACCGGAATAGGTGCGGGAAATGGGCGAAGAGCGTAAAATTATCGCCTGAAATGAGCTCCCCATCGTGAATGCCGCAAGCGACGCCTCCAACCTGACGAATCAGTTCCTGATTGCCATGCCCGGCATGGCGGACCCGTATTTTTCCAAAACGCTGACCTTCATCTGCGAGCATTCGGAAAAAGGCGCCATCGGCCTCATCGTCAACAAGCCGATCGACCTCACCATGGCCAATCTGTTCGACCAGGTGGAAATCCCGCTGACCGACCCGCAGCTGCGCACCGCAAACGTCCATTTCGGCGGGCCGGTGCTGATGGACCGCGGCTTTGTGCTGCATCAACCTCTCGGCAACTGGAGCTCCACGCTGAAAATCGACGAGGACACCGGCTTGACCACCTCCAAGGACATCCTGCAATCGATGGCCAACGGCAGCGGGCCAACGCGCGTGCTGGTGACCCTGGGCTATGCCGGCTGGGGTCCCGGCCAGCTGGAAGACGAAATCACCCGCAACGGCTGGCTGACGGTACCGGCCAATATCGGCATCCTCTTCGACCTGCCCTATGACGCGCGCCTCACCGCCGCCATGGGTATGCTGGGCCTCAATTACGGCAACCTCTCCGACGCGGCGGGGCACGCCTGATGGCGGTCGGCGCGTCCATGAGGGCGCAGACCATCCTCGCATTCGATTTTGGTGAAAAACGCATCGGCGTCGCGGTCGGCGATGCCGGCATCGGCCTGGCCCATCCGCTTGTCACGCTCGAGGTGGAAACCAATGCCGAACGCATGGCCGCCGTGGACAGGCTGGTTGCCGAATGGCAGCCGCTGCAATTCGTGGTCGGCGAGCCGCATCATGAAGACGGCAGCGCGCATGAAATCGCGCACCTCGCCAGAAAATTCGGCAATCGCATCAAGGAACGCTTTCGCCTGCCGGTCGATTATGTGAATGAATTCCTGAGCTCCAGTGAAGCCGGGGCGCAGCTGCGCGAACAAGGTGTGCGCGGTCGCGCGCAAAAACCGATGCTGGATGCCATGGCGGCGCAAATCATCTTGCAGTCCTGGTTCGACAGCCGCATCAGAAACACCAACGAAACCAACAACAAATCCAACGACAAGGCGCGCAATGCAGCTTGATGGCGAACATCTCCTCACAGTCCTGCGCGACAAGATCGGCCATCTCCCGCCCGATACCGCGATCGTCGGCATCCATACCGGCGGCGTGTGGGTGGCCGAGCGCCTGCAGGCCATGCTCGGCGGCAAGCATTTGCTCGGCTCCCTGGCGGTCACCCTGCATCGCGACGATTTCAGCAGCATCGGCCTGCACCCGCAAAAGAAATCCACCGACATGCCCTTCTCGGTCGATGGCCGCCATGTATTGCTGATCGACGATGTGATCCACACCGGCCGTACCCTGCGTGCTGCACTCAATGAGTTGTTCGATTTCGGCCGTCCCGCCAGCGTGAAACTGGCCTGCCTGGTCGATCGCAGCGGGCGCGAGCTGCCCTTCAGCGCGGACTACGTCGGCATGACGATGAGCCTCGAAGCCGACCAGGAGTTGACCCTGGTGCAGGCCGGCAACAGCCTGCGCTTCGATATCCAGACCAAAAACAGCCAGACCAAAACCTCAACCTGATTCCGCATCGGAAACCAAGCGTGCTCACTGCCAACCCCCAACTGACTCCCGACAAGAAGCTCAAGCATCTGCTCACCACCGAAGGCCTGCCCAAGGCCATCATCGAGCAGATCCTCGAAACCGCCGACCAGTTCGTCAGCGTCGGCGATCGCGATGTGAAAAAGGTGCCCCTGCTGCGCGGCAAGTCGGTGTTCAACCTCTTTTTCGAGAACTCGACGCGCACCCGCACCACCTTCGAGATTGCCGCCAAGCGGCTCTCGGCCGACGTCATCAATCTCAACATCAATGCCTCCTCGACCAGCAAGGGCGAATCCCTGCTCGACACCATCGACAACCTCTCGGCGATGAATGCCGACATGTTCGTGGTGCGCCATGCGCAATCGGGCGCAGCCCATCTCATCGCCAAACATGTGAAACCGGGCATCGGCGTGATCAACGCCGGCGACGGCCGCCACGCGCACCCGACGCAGGGCCTGCTCGATATGTACACCATCCGCCACTACAAGAAGTCCTTCCACAATCTGTCGGTGGCGATTGTCGGCGATGTGCTGCATTCGCGGGTGGCGCGTTCCGATATCCATGCGCTGACCACCCTGGGCTGCCCCGATGTGCGCGTGATCGGCCCCAAGACCCTGATCCCGACCAACGTCGAGCGCCTGGGTGTCAGTGTGCACAACGATATGCATCGCGGCCTGGAAGGCGTCGATGTGGTCATCATGCTGCGCCTGCAAAACGAGCGCATGTCCGGACCCCTGCTGCCGAGCGCACATGAATTCTTCAAGAGCTACGGTCTCAATGCCGACAAGCTGTCGCGCGCCAAGCCGGATGCGATTGTGATGCACCCGGGCCCGATGAATCGCGGCGTGGAAATCGATTCCGGCATCGCCGACGGACGCCAGAGCGTGATTCTGCCGCAGGTCACCTTCGGCATTGCGGTGCGCATGGCGGTCATGGCGATGGTCGCCGGCAACTAGAAATCAGACTATGAAAATCGAAATCAAGAACGGCCGCATCATCGACCCCGCCTCCGGACGCAATGAGAATGGCGCGCTGTATATCGCCGATGGCCTGATTGCCGCGGTCGGTGTGGCACCGGCCGGCTTCAAGGCCGACAAGGTCATCGACGCCGCCGGCAAAGTGGTCTGTCCGGGATTGGTCGACCTTTGCGCGCGCCTGCGCGAGCCGGGCTTTGAATATCGCGCCACGCTCGAAAGCGAAATGCGCGCCGCGGTGGCCGGCGGCATTACCTCGCTGGTCTGTCCGCCCGATACCGACCCGGTGCTCGATGAACCGGGGCTGGTGGAAATGCTCAAGCGTCGCGCCACCATGGCCAATTTGGCGCGGGTCTATCCGCTGGGCGCACTCACCCTGGGCCTGCAGGGGAAAAAACTGGCGGAGATGACCGAACTCACCGAGGCCGGCTGCGTGGGATTTTTCCAGGCCGACCAGCCGATCCACGACACCATGGTCTTGTACCGCGCCCTGCAGTACGCGGCCACTTTCGGCTACACCGTGTGGCTGCGTCCGCAGGACGCGTATCTGGCGGCCGACGGCATTGCCCATGATGGTGAAGTTGCCTCGCGCCTCGGTCTGGCCGGCATCCCTGCCAGCGCCGAGACCGTGGCGATTTCCACCATCATGACCCTGATGCGCGAGACCGGGGCGCGCGTGCACCTGGCGCGCCTCTCCAGCACCGGCGGCGTCGAACTGGTGCGCCGCGCCAAGGCGGAAGGCTTGCCGTTGAGCTGCGACGTGGGAATCCATCATCTGCTGCTGACCGATCGCGACATCGGCTACTTCGATTCGCAGTACCGCTTCACACCGCCGTTGCGCAGCCCGGCTGATCGCGATGCGCTGTCGAAAGGTGTTCAAGACGGCACCATCGATGCGATTTGTTCCGACCATACCCCCGTCGACGATGACGCCAAAAACGTCCCTTTCGCCGAAGCCGAGCCTGGCGCCTCGACGCTGGAAACCTTCCTGTCCCTCACCCTCAAATGGGCCGAAGATGCCAATGTGCCCCTGCCCAGAGCCTTGGCCAAAATCAGCGCCGATCCCGCACGCCTGCTGGGCATCAAGACCGGCAGCTTTGCGCTCGGTAGCCCGGCTGATATTTGCATTTTCAACCCCCAGGCCTTCTGGGTGATCACCGCGCAGACGCTGGTCAGCCAGGGCAAGAACACGCCCTATATGGCGCGTGAACTGCAGGGCAAGGTCACGCATACCCTGGTGGGCGGGCAGACGGTGTATCCGGGTTAGCAGTTTGTTGAAATTCTGCTGCGCTTGGCCATACAGCGTTGGAAAGCGGCTCAAAATCCTCGTGTATGCCCAATACACTCCGGTTTTTCGCCGCTTTCCGCCTTGTCTGGCCTGCGCTCGCGACGAATTTCAACAAACTGCTAGTGATCGCCTCACTTGAGGCTGCGATGAACTGCCCCCAGTTATTGCAATTGACGATATTCCGAGACGACGATGAACAACCCCCTGCTTGACCTTTCCGGCCTGCCCAAATTTGCGGCGGTCAATGCCGGCCACGTGAAGTCCGCCATTGAAACCCTGCTGGCCGAAGCGCGTGCCGTGGTGGAAAAACTTGCCGCCGACCAGGGTGCGGCCAGCTGGGATGCCGTCGTCACGCCGCTTGACGATGTCAACGAACGCCTGTCGCGCGCCTGGGGCACCGTCGGCCATTTGAATGCGGTGGTGAATTCGCCCGAACTGCGCGATGCCTATAACGGCATGCTGCCCGCGGTCACCCAGTACTGGACGGAAATCTCGCAAAACGAAACCCTGTTCGCCAAGTACAAGGCGCTTCGCGCCAGCCCGGACCACTCCAGGCTGAGCGCCGCGCAGCAGAAATCGCTGGAAAACGAATTGCGCGATTTTCGCCTCAGCGGCGCCGAACTGTCCGCCGACAACAAGGCGCGCTTCATGGCGGTGCAGGAAGAATTGTCCTCGCTGATGTCGACGTTCAACGACCATGTGCTCGACGCCGCCAATGCTTTTGCGCACTACGTGTTGAGCGAGGCGGAGCTTTCCGGCCTGCCCGGGGATGTGATCGCGGCGGCACGGGAGTCCGCCGTCAAGGATGGCAAGGAGGGCTGGAAATTCACCTTGCATGCCCCGTCCTATATGCCGGTGATGCAGTACGCCGATTTTCATCCCCTGCGCGAGCGCCTTTACCGCGCCTACACCACGCGCGCCTCCGAGCTGGGCAGCAATCCGGAGTGGGATAACAGCGCCACCATCCAGCGCATCCTCGAGCTGCGTGCCGAGACCGCGGCCCTGCTGGGCTTTGGCAATTACGCCGAGCTCTCGCTGGCCACCAAGATGGCGGATTCGCCGGCCGAAGTGATCGCCTTCCTGCGGGAAATGGCCGCCAGGGCCAAGCCCTTTGCCGAAACCGATTGGGCCGAGCTTGAGGACTTCGCGCGGCGGGAATTGAACATGGCGCAGGTCAACGCCTGGGACGTGGCCTATCTGGCTGAAAAATTGCGCGAACGCCGCTATGCGTTTTCCGACAACGAGGTCAAGCAATACTTCCCCGAGCCGCAGGTATTGGCCGGCCTGTTCCGAGTCGTTGAAACCATCTATGGCGTCAAGATCAGCGCCGCGAGCACCGAAACCTGGCATGCCGATGTGCGTTTTTTCGATGTGCGCAATGGCGATGGATCCCTGGTCGGACAGTTCTATCTCGATCTTTACGCCCGCGACGCCAAGCGCGGCGGCGCATGGATGGATGATGCGGTGACGCGTCGTCGCAAGAATGGCGCCATCCAGCACCCGGTGGCTTATCTCACCTGCAATTTCGCTGCGCCAGTGGCTCAAAATGGCCAAATGCGGCCGGCATTGTTCACCCACGACGATGTCATCACCCTGTTCCATGAATTCGGTCATGGCCTGCACCATCTGCTGACCGAGGTCGAGGAACTGGGCGTATCGGGCATCAATGGCGTCGAGTGGGACGCGGTCGAGCTGCCCTCGCAGTTCATGGAAAATTTCTGCTGGGAATGGGATGTGCTGAAACACATGACGCGCCACGTGGACACCGGCGAAACCCTGCCGCGCGCGCTGTTCGACAAGATGCTGGCGGCCAGGAATTTCCAGGCCGGCATGGCCTTCGTCCGGCAGCTGGAATTTTCGCTGTTCGACATGCTGCTGCACACGGATTTTGATCTTGCCGGCGGTTCATTGCTCGCCTTGATGGACGAGGTGCGTAGCGAAGTCGCGGTGGTCCCTTACCCTTCCTTCAACCGCACCGCGCATGCCTTCGGCCATATTTTCGGCGGCGGCTACGCGGCCGGCTACTACAGCTACAAATGGGCCGAAGTGTTGTCGGCCGATGCCTATGCAGCCTTCGAGGAATCCGGCGTGCTCAACGCCGATACCGGTGCGCGCTTTCGTCGAGAGGTGCTGGCGCGCGGCGGCAGCCGCCCTGCGCTGGAATCGTTCATGGCCTTCCGCGGCCGCAAACCGGACATCGAGCCCTTGTTGCGGCACAATGGCATGAAGCTCGCGGCCTGAAAGGTATTTGCGTGCGGGCCGCGAACCGGGCAATAAATTCGAGGAGAGTCCGATGAAATCGAGAATTGCAAAATTCGTATTTTCTTGTCTGCTGGCTGCAATGGCCCTCAATGCCGCCGCCCAGGCCCTGTACCGCTGGGTCGACGAGAACGGCAGGGTGCAATACTCCGATATGCCGCCGCCGGCCAATGTCAAGAATGCGCAGCAGAAAAAGCTCGGCGACAACCTGATCCAGCAGGATGACATGTCCTTCTCGATGAAGGCCGCCATCGCGAAGAATCCGGTCACCCTGTATGCCACCAACTGCGGCGCCGCCTGCGACGATGCGCGCGCACTGTTGAACAAGCGCGGCATTCCCTTCGCCGAGCGCAATCCCGAAAAGGACCCGGATGCCGCCGAGGCGCTGCAGGCGCTGATCGGGGTGCTTGAAGTACCGGCCATTGCCGTCGGCAGCAGCGACAAATACAAGGGCTTCACCGCAGCCGGCTGGAATCGCATCCTCAACAATGCCGGCTATCCCAGCAGCAATGTCGTGGCGCGTCCGCCCGCGGCGCCTCCCGCACCTGCGCAACCGCCGGCCGCCCAATAGGCGTCGATGGCATGAAGCTCGTCACCTGGAACGTCAACTCCCTCAATGTGCGCCTGCCGCATGTGCTCGACTGGCTGAAGGCGCACCAGCCCGATGCCCTGTGCCTGCAGGAATTGAAACTCGAGGATGTGAAGTTTCCGATGGCGGCCTTCGACGAGATCGGCTACAACGCCGCCTTCCTCGGGCAGAAAACCTATAACGGCGTCGCCATCCTCAGCCGTGCGCGGCCCGAGGACGTGACGCGCAATATGCCGAATTACGCCGATGAACAGAAGCGCGTGATCGCCGCCACCATCGACGGCGTGCGCGTGGTCTGTGCCTACATTCCCAACGGCCAGGATGTCGATTCCGACAAATACCAGTACAAGCTGAAATGGCTGGCGGCGCTCGAGGAATTCATGCGCGGCGAAATTGCCGCTTATGGCGATGTGGCATTGCTGGGCGATTACAACATCGCCCCGGCCGATGCCGATGTGCACGATCCCGTCGCCTGGGCCGGCAAGGTGCTGTGCACCGATGCCGAGCGCGCCGCCTTCCGCAATCTGCTGGCGCTGGGCATGAGCGACAGCTTTCGCCAGTTCGAGCAGCCGGAAAAAAGTTTTACCTGGTGGGATTACCGCATGAACGGCTTCAAGCGCAACCTCGGCCTGCGCATCGACCATGTGCTGCTGACAGACGCCCTTTCTGCACGCTGTACCAGCGCCGCCATCGACCTTGCGCCGCGCAAGCTGGAGCGGCCCTCGGACCACGCGCCCGTGGTGGTGACCCTGCGCTGAATGCGGCGCAATATTTGCCCGCACCCGCGTCCAATCGCGCGCGCTGTCCGTATGCCCCGGTTCCTGCCGTCCGGCACCCCGTTGTTGCCGCTTGACGGTTGCATGGCCGCAGGCGGCGCCTGCGCGTAAAATCTTTCATCGTTTCGACTGCCCGCGTCCTTCCAACTTTGCAAGTGCCGATTTTGAACGCTCCCGATTTTCCCCTTTCGCCGACGCCGGTGACATTGGCGCGTTATGAAATTCTCGACACGCCGCCGGAAGTCGCGTTCGACGACCTCGCGAGTCGCGCCGCCCAGGCGGTCAATGCGCCAATGGCGGGGATTTCCTTTTTTGCGGTCGGAGACGAGGATGGCGGCACCTGGCGAGAATGGTTCAAGGCGCGCATCAATTTGACAGTGGAGAGCCTGTCTGCCGCCGATTGCTTTTTCCTGCCCGCCCTGCAGGCCTTGAGCAATTCCGCCGCGCGTTCGCGCGTGTACGTGATACCCGATGCCCTGGCCGACAAGCGCGTGCGCGATCACCGTCTGGTGGTCAATGCGCCGCATATCTGTTTCTATGCCGGCGCGCCGATTTACTCGAAATCGCGCCAGCTGCTGGGAGTGCTGTCGGTTTTCGATACGGCGTCGCGCGAACTGAGCATCCTCGAGCGCGAGGCCCTGTACAACCTCGCCGGCCTGATTGGCGCGCGGCTGGAGGCGCGCGCGGAAGCACGCCGCGAGCGCCGCGCCGCCCAGGAGGCGGATCCCTATCTGGCCACGCAGACACCGACGGCAAAGCACAATGCTGCCGAGCAGCGCATCGAACATCTGACGCGCGAATTCATGCAGCTCGAGCAGTTGCTGGAAGATGAAATCGCCACTCGACAGGCCATCGAGATGCGCCTCACGCAGGAAAAGGAATTCTCCGACGCCGCCATCCAGAGCCTGCCGGGCTCGTTCTACATGTTCGATGCCGAGGGCCGCATGGTGCGCTGGAACCGCAGCTTCCAGGAAAACAGCGGCTACGAGGACCATGAAATCGGCACCATGCGTGCCCTCGATTTCATCGCCGATGTCGACCGGGCAGCGGTCGCGGACGCAATGCGGCGCATTTTCGAGGTCGGCGAAGAGGTGTCGATGGAAGCCACCATGTGCCATCGCAACGGCAGCTGCGCGCCTTATTCCTTCCAGGGGCGGCCGCTGGATGTCGACGGCCGGCGCTATTGCATCGGCGTGGGCCGCAACATCAGCGAGCGCAAGCAGGCCGAGCAGGATTTCCGGCTCGCCAAGCAGCGCCTCGACTTTGCGCTGGCCGGCTCTTCGCTGGCGCTGTGGGATTGGGATCTGACCACCAACACGGTTTATTTCAACCAGGGTTGGGGCCTGCTGCTCGGCAACCAGCCGATCGAGGCGCGCTATCGCGGTGAGGAAGTCATCAACTGGGTGCACAAGGACGATCTCGAGCGCTGCCGGGTGGCGCTCACCCATGCCATCAAGGGAGAGAACAACGACCTCAATTGCGAATACCGCCTGCCGGGCGAGGGCGGCGAATGGATCTGGGTAAACACCCGCGGCAAGGTCACCGAGCGCGACGAAATGGGCCGCGCGCGCCGCATGACCGGCACCAGCGCCAATATCACCACCCGCAAGCAGGCCGAGGAACGCGCCGAGTTTCTCGCCACGCGCGACCCCCTCACCGGCCTGCCCAATCGCATGCTGGTCAACGACCGCCTCGAGCAGGGCATCGCCAATGCGGCGCGCAAGAACGGCCGCCTCGCCTTCATGTTCATCGACCTTGACCGTTTCAAGACCATCAACGATTCCCTCGGCCACGACGTCGGCGACGAATTGCTGAAGCGGGTCGCCGCGCGCCTCAGCGCCTGTGTGCGCACCAGCGATACCGTGGCGCGCCTGGGCGGCGACGAGTTCGCGGTGATTCTCGAGAACCTGCCGCCCGATGACCACGACGGGGCGCAGAACGTGGCCGAAAAAATGATCGCCTCGCTGGCCTCGCCGATCATGATCAACAACCAGCATCTGAACACCTCCTGCTCGATCGGCATCGGCATGTTCCCCGCCGATGGGGCCGATCCGCAGACCTTGATGAAGCATGCTGACGTGGCCATGTACGACGCCAAGGCCAAGGGCCGCAACAATTACCAGTTTTTCTCGCACGAAATGAACGCCAAGGCGCAGGATCGCCTCGCCATCGAAAACTACCTGCGCCTCGCGCTGCGCCGCAACGAGCTCGAGCTGCATTACCAGCCACGCGTATCGTTTGCCACCGGCCGCGTCACCGGCGTCGAGGCGCTGATCCGCTGGCAGCATCCGCGCCACGGCCTGCTGCTGCCGGAAAAATTCATCAGCGTCGCCGAGGACTCCGGCCTCATCGTGCCGATCGGCGAATGGGTGATCGAGACCGCTTTCAACCAGATCGCCGCATGGCAGAAGAAGGGCAATCGCGACCTGCAGTTGGCAGTTAACGTTTCGCCGGGGCAGATTTTCGACGGCGATCGCTTCGCGCGCGCCATCGAGCAATGCGCCATCGCCGCCGATCTCGACACCCGTACCGTCGAGCTGGAATTGACCGAAAGCATGCTGCTGAAGAATGTCGAGGAAACCCAGGCCCTGCTGAAAAAACTCGGCGACCTCGGCATCGGCCTCGCCATCGACGACTTCGGCACCGGCTATTCCTCGCTGTCCTACCTCAAGCAATTGCCGGTCGATTCGATCAAGGTCGATTCCTCCTTCGTGCGCGACATCGGCACCGACCCCAACGACGAGGCCATCATCCGCGCCATCATCGCCATGACCCACAGTTTGAAACTGAATGTGGTCGCGGAAGGCGTGGAAAGCGAAGACCAATACCGCGTTCTGCGCGATCTGGAATGCGATGAGTACCAGGGTTTCTTCTTTTCCAAAGCGTTGCCGCCGGCGGAATTCGAAGCGCAGTTTCTGGACCTGGCCTGAGCATCAGGCCGCCTCCGCCCTACCCCCACCGGTGGGAAAACCGGCGTACCGCCCGGTCCACGCCATCCTCGTTTACTATTCGCCGCAGAAATTGCGTGAACACTCATCGTCCCTTTCGGGACTTTCCTCGGGGAGCAATATATGAAAAAGATTTTCCTTAACGGTTTTGTGGCCCTGATTGCCGCCGCAGCCGCGGCCAGCGTCCATGCAGCCGAAGACCCAGGCCGTCCGCTGGTGGTGGCACAAAGCAACGTGCAGGTCGTCGAAGAAGTCCGCAACCAGCCGAACCCCTATCCTAACTACAAGCCCCTGCGCTTCCTGATGGGTCTGGGCCTGACCGTCGGCGGCGACACTCTGGCCACGGTGCAATACAGCGACGGCAGCACCGACAAACTCAAGGCCGGCGGCGATGTGTTGTTTTATGCCGGCGCCGACTACCGCTTCAATGATTTTTTTTCGCTCGAAGGCAATGTCGGCTACCATCTCGCCAGCACCAAGCTGGCGCGCAACGGCGAAGCCACCTTCAAGCGCGTGCCGGTGGAGTTCCTGCTGCATTATTACGTGAACGAAAACCTGCGCTTCGGTGCCGGCGCGCGCTTCGTCAACAGCCCGGAAGTGAAGATCGACTTTTCCAATTCAACCAATATCCGCCAGTCGTTTTCCAGCACCGTCGGCCAGGTGATCGAAGCGGAATATCTGGCGCAACCCTTCGGCATCAAGCTGCGCTACGTCACCGAAAAATACAAGATCGACAACACGCCGGTGTCGATCGACGGCAACCATGTGGGCTTGCTGGTGAGCTACTATTTCTGAGTTGGGGCCTGCGTTCCTGCGCGCCGTAAAATCGTAGAACGCCATTTGGCGCGGCTTTCGGGGCATTTTTGCTCGGGAAACCGCGCCAATGCTGGACTTTGCACTTTCAATTTGCCGCTATCCCCGAGGCCCCGCCAAGAACATTTCCAGCAAATCATTCAGGAACAAGCGTCCTTTGGCGGTCGGCTTGACGCGCAGATGATCGCTTTCAATCAGGCCGCGCTCGGTGGCGGCTTGCAGTTGGCGCGAGATCACCGAGATCGGCTGCCCGGTGCGCTCTGTGAACAGGGTGTTGGCGAAACCTTCGCTGAGTCGCAACGCATTGAGCATGAATTCGAACGGCAGCTCGCCGGGCGTGATGTTCTTTTCCTCCTGGTTCGATAAGCCCAGCGGCGCTTGCTCCATGTAATGCTTCGGCTGCTTGAAGCGCGCTTCGCGGGTGATGCGATCGGGAAAGGAAATCTTGCCGTGCGCGCCAGCGCCGATGCCGAGATAATCGCCAAAGCGCCAGTAGTTCAAGTTGTGGCGGCTCTCGCGGCCTGGTTTGGCATAGGCCGAGGTTTCGTAATGGCCGTAGCCGGCGGCGCGCAATTTTTCCTCGATCATCTCCTGCATGTCCGCGGCCAATTCGTCATCGGGAAGCGGCGGCGGGAAGCGATGGAACAGGGTGTTGGGTTCCAGCGTCAGGTGGTAAATCGAAAGATGGTTTGTACCGAATGCGAGTGCTGCGTCGACGTCTGCTGCGCATTCCGCCAGTGTTTGCTGCGGCAGGGCGAACATCAGGTCGAGATTGATATTGTCGAAATGCTTTTGCGCGATATCGATGGCGCGTTTGGCTTCATGGTCGTTGTGCACTCGACCCAGCGCCTGCAAATGCTGCGGGTTGAAACTCTGGATGCCGATCGACAGGCGGTTGATGCCGGCATAACGAAAATCGCGGAATTTGTCGATTTCAAAGGTGCCGGGGTTGGCCTCCAGCGTAATCTCGGCATCGGCGTCCACTGGCAGACGTGCGCGCACCGCCGTGAGGATGGAATCGATGCCCTCGGCCGAAAACAGGCTGGGCGTGCCGCCGCCGAAAAAAATCGTGTGCACGCGACGGCCCCAGATTTTCGGCAGGCTGTGATCGATATCCGAAATGAGACAGTCGATATAGGCCTTTTCGGGAATCACACCCTTGGCCTCATGCGAATTGAAATCGCAGTAGGGGCATTTGCGGATGCACCAGGGAATGTGGATATAAAGCGACAGCGGCGGCAGGGCGCTGAGCGCGATGCGGCCGTGGGGCAAATTGAGTTTCAGGGCGGGGCTCATGGTGCAGGAATGCGCTTGAGTTTGGCAGCCAGGGCCTGCATTGCCTGGCCGCGATGGCTGATGCGGTTCTTCACGTCAGCCGGCAATTCGGCGGCGGTGCAGCCCTGATCCGGCAAAAAGAAATGCGGGTCGTAGCCGAAGCCGCCATCGCCGCGCGCAGCCTCGACAATCTCGCCATGCCATTCGCCATCGGCGATCAGCGGATGCGGGTCGTCGGCATGCTGCAGCAGCACCAGCACGCAGTAGTAAAAGGCGCGGCGATCGTCTTCATCCTCGAGTGCCGCGATCAGGCGCTGGTTATTGCGCGCATCCGATCGGGGTTCACCGGCGAAGCGCGCCGAATGCACCCCGGGCGCGCCGCCCAGGGCCGAGACGCAAATGCCGGAATCATCCGCCAGCGCCGGCAGGCCGCTTTGGCGCGCGGCATGCCGCGCCTTGGCCAGGGCGTTTTCGACGAAAGTGGCGAAGGGCTCCGGCGCCTCGGCGATGGCCAGTTCGGCCTGCGGCACGGCGGCAAAGTCGAAAGGGGCGAGCAGGGCGCCGAACTCGCGCAATTTGCCGGCATTGTTGCTGGCGATGACGATCTTTTTCATCCTGCCGAGAATAGGCGCTTGCTTGACGTGAGGCAAGCGCCACTGAGCGTGTGCGCATCTTGCCCGGGCCGATTTTGGCTATTGCAGCGCTTGCGGTAAAATCACGGGCTCAAATCATCGTTTCCACCGCCCCCAGGACCCCAAAAAATGACTATTCGCGTCGCCATCAATGGCTATGGCCGTATCGGCCGCAACGTTCTCCGCGCCCACTATGAAGGTGGCAAGAAACACGATATCCAGATCGTCGCCATCAATGACCTCGGCCCGGTCGAGACCAATGCCCATCTGACGCGCTACGACACCGCCCATGGCAAATTCCCCGGCACCGTGACCGTCGAGGGCGAGTACCTGGTCGTCAATGGCGACAAGATCAAGGTGTTTGCACAACGCGATCCGGCCCTGATCCCCTGGGGAGATCTCAAGGTCGATGTGGTGCTGGAATGCACCGGCTATTTCACCACCAAGGAAAAGGCCTCGGCCCATATCAAGGGCGGCGCCAAGAAAGTCGTGATCTCGGCGCCCGGCGGCAA
>JACXTT010008011.1_pt1 | contig 14740 bp, 14 predicted proteins | sample 9270951 | NCBI WGS metagenome assembly JACXTT01 (sample SAMN15532306, study PRJNA645909) | rock metagenome | isolation source: weathered quartz diorite | place: Puerto Rico | collected 2017-06-21
GCGTTCGAGCTGATGAAGGCGTTCATCGAGGCGGGCGCCGCAGCCGTCCACTTCGAGGATCAGCTCTCCTCGGAGAAGAAGTGCGGCCACCTCGGCGGGAAGGTGCTCGTGCCGACGTCGCAGTTCGTGCGCACGCTCGTCGCGGCGCGGCTCGCCGCCGACGTGCTCGACGTGCCGGCGCTCGTCGTCGCCCGCACCGACGCGCTCTCCGCAACGCTGCTGACGAGCGACGTCGACGAGCGCGACGCCGAGTTCTGCACGGGCGAGCGCACGCCGGAGGGCTTCCACCGCATCGCGGACGGTCTCCCGGCCGCAATCGCGCGGGGCCTCGCCTATGCGCCGTACGCCGACCTCGTCTGGTTCGAGACCTCGACGCCCGACCTGGCCGAAGCGGAGGCATTCGCCGGCACCGTCCACGACGAGCATCCGGGCAAGCTGCTGGCCTACAACTGCTCGCCCTCGTTCAACTGGCGCCGTCACCTGTCCGACGCCCAGATCGCGACGTTCCAACGCGACCTTGCCCGCCTCGGCTACCGCTTCCAGTTCATCACGCTCGCCGGCTTCCACTCGCTCAACGCGGGCATGTTCGAGCTCGCGCGCGGCTACCGCGAGGACGGGATGAGCGCGTACGTCGAGCTGCAGGAGCGCGAGTTCGAGCTCGAGTCGGACGGGTACACGGCGACGCGTCATCAACGCGAGGTCGGCGCCGGCTACTTCGACCAGGTGTTGCAGACGATCGCGGGGGGCGCCGCGTCGACGCTGGCGTTGCGGGGCTCGACCGAAGAGGAGCAGTTCGACGAGGAAAGGAGTGCGGCATGACGACGGCGATCGCGATCCCCCACATGAAGATGCACGGCTTCGCCGGCGACCATCTGCTGGCACGCTGCGAGGACCCGGGCTGCACGGTCGACGAGCGCGGCAATGCGCGGTGCGGCCGCCTCGCGTGCCCGAGCTGTGGCTTCAGCGGCTCCAACGTGCACGTGCCCCCACGTCCCGACGGGCTGCCCGTGGCCGAGTGCAGCTGCGGCCATGCGTGGCTGCCGGAGCCGGCCAGCGCCGCCGCCTGACTTCCGAGAGAATCGGCCGATGCAGGCCGACGACGTCCTCACGCCCGACGCGAGCGAGTTCCTGACCGACCTCCACCGGGCGTTCGACGAGAAGCGGCTCGAGCTCCTGACCGCCCGCCGTGCCCGGCTCGAGCGGCTGCGGGCCGGCGAGCTGCCCGCGTTCCTGCCGCAAACTGCCGGTGTACGCACGGGGGACTGGCGCGTCGGACCGACGCCCGCCGAGATCGCCGACCGGAGGGTCGAGATCACCGGGCCTGTCGACCGGAAGATGGTGATCAACGCGCTCAACTCGGGGGCGCGGGTCTTCATGGCGGATTTCGAGGACGCGAACTCGCCGACGTGGGACAACTGCATCGCCGGCCAGCGCAATCTGACCGACGCGCTGGAACGGACGATCGAGCTCGACACCGGCGAGAAGCGGTATCGCCTGAACGAGGAGGTGGCTGTGCTCTTCGTGCGTCCGCGCGGCTGGCACCTGGTCGAGCGCCACTTCGAGGTCGACGGCGCGCCGATGTCGGGGTCGCTGTTCGACTTCGGGCTCTACTACTTGCGCAACCACGGCCGCAATGGGCGCTACTTCTACCTCCCCAAGCTCGAGTCGCATCTCGAGGCGCGGTTGTGGAACGACGTCTTCTGCTTCGCACAGGACCGCTTCGGCGTGCCGCGTGGGACGATCAAGGCCACCGTCCTGATCGAGACGATCCTCGCTGCTTTCGAGATGGACGAGATCCTCTTCGAGCTGCGCGAGCACTCGGCGGGTCTGAACGCGGGCCGCTGGGACTACATCTTCAGCGTCATCAAGAAGCTCGGCCACCGCCTCGAGTTCGTGCTCCCGGACCGCGGCGACGTGACGATGGCCGTGCCGTTCATGCGCGCGTACTGTGAGCTGCTGGTCCAGACCTGCCACCGGCGCGGCGCGTTCGCCATGGGTGGCATGGCGGCGTTCATCCCCTCCCGCCGTGACCCGGAGGTGAACGCCGTCGCGCTCGCGCGCGTGCGCGAGGACAAGGAGCGGGAGGCGGGGCAGGGGTTCGACGGTACCTGGGTGGCGCATCCCGACCTGGTAGCGGTCGCGCAGGAGGCGTTCGACCGTGTCCTCGGGGAACAGCCCAACCAGATCGACCGGCTGCGCGACGACGTGCACGCGCGCGCCGAGGACCTCCTGGACGTGGCGGCGACTCCTGGTGCCATCACGGACGAGGGCCTGCGCAACAACGTCTCCGTCGGGATCCAGTACCTGGCGGCGTGGTTGAACGGGAACGGCGCCGTCGCCATCAACAACCTGATGGAGGACGCAGCCACGGCAGAGATCTCGCGCTCGCAGATCTGGCAGTGGCTCCATCACGGCAACATCACGACCGCCGCCGTTCGCCGCGCGGTCACCGAGGAATCCTCCCGCCTCGGTCCCGGCTACGAGGAGGCGACGGCGCTCTTCGACCAGGTGGCGACGCAGCCCGAGTACGTCGAGTTCCTGACCGTGCCCGCGTACGAGCGTCTCGCGTAGAGCGATTTTCCTCAGCTTCGGCGCCGTTGCGGCCGATACAGGGGGTGTGAGCGGAAGGTTTTACTTGACGATCGGCCTGTCGATCGCGGCGGTCGCCGTCGGCGGCTGGCGGATGCTGCTCCCGACAGCCGGCGACAGCTCCAAGCAGGTGACCGGCGCCGTCACGTCGATGGTGAACACGCTCACGAGCGCCCAGTTCACGGGCGCCCGCGCGACCCTGGATGCACAACGCAACGCGACCGGCTCCTACGAGGGCGCTCCTCTCACGCCGCCGATGACGCTCGTGCGTGCCGACGCCACGTCCTACTGCATCGAATACGCGCAGGGCGCGGTGCTCCAACATCTCGACGGCCCGAGCGGCAGCCCGCAGCCGGGCCGCTGCTAGCTCCTAGCCGAGAAAACGCGCGATTGCGTCAGCGGTAAGGTCGTGATCGTCCCAAAGGACGGCGTGACCGCCCAGCACGGTCACCGTCGTGATGTGATCGACGGACGGGACATCCTGGGTGATCCACGACTTCGCGCCGGCGACGAGCAGCGTCGGGCATTCCGGCCACGGCGGAGCGGCGGTCGTCATCTCGCTCCAGGCGACGATCGCCATCGGCGGGTAGAAGCGCCAGCGGTAGCGTCCGTCCTCGTCGCGCTCGAGGTGATCTCCCGTCTCCGCCTCGATCGTCGCGCGCGGCGTCGAGAACAGCGTCGGGTCGGCCAGCCGCGTGTCGATCGCCTCGTCGACCGACGCGAATCCGGTGTCGGATCGCAGGAGCTCGATGCGCTGCAGCGCATGTTGGACATCGACGTGCATTGCCGGGTCGAGGAGCGCCGCACGCGCGACGGAGTCGGGGGCGCGTGCGGCGATGTGGGCGATGATCCTGCCGCCGACGCTGTGACCGACCCAGTCGGCGCGGTCGATTCCGCGGGCGGCGACAGTCTCGAGCAGGTCGTCGGCGTGCGTCTCGAGATCCCACGGAGGATCCCAGCTCGACGCGCTGTGACCGCGAAGGTCCACCGCCAGCACGCGGCGATGTGGCAGGTAGTCCTCGGCGAGCCTGCGGAAGCGGCCGCCGTAGCCCGTCAGCCCGTGGATGCAGACCACGGGAGCGCCCGCCGGGTCGCACCACTCGCGGACGTTCAGCTGCACGTGAGGACGAGCTTGCCGAACTGGTCGCCGCCGACCATCCGCTCGACCGCCGCTGCTGCGTCGGCGAGCGGCCGCACCGAGTCCAGCACCGGGCACCATGTCGCCGTGTCGACCATGCGCAGCAGCCCTGCCATGTCGTCGGGGCCGCCGAGCTGGGTCCCGAGCAGGGAGCGCTGCTCGAAGTAGAACGGCCGCACGTTCAGCTCGACCTCCGTGCCTCCCGTCCCGCCGAAGACGACGACGCGGCCACCGAGACGGACGCAGTCGAGCGACTGCTGCCAGGTCGACCCGATCGCGTCGACGACGACATCGACGGCGCCGCGCTCCTTCACGGCCGCGGCCCAATCCGGCGTGGTCGCGTAGTTGACCCCCCACTCCGCTCCCAGCGCTTTCGCCCTCTCGATCTTCTCGTCCGACGACGACGTGACGCCGACCCGAGCCATGGCCTGCGAAGCGAGCTGGACGGCGAAGGTCGAGACGCCGGAGCCGGCTCCGAGGATGAGCACGGTCTCGTTGGGCTGGATGCGGGCGCGGGTGAACAGCGCGCGGTACGCAGTCAGCGCCGCCAGCGGGAAGGCCGCCGCCTCCTCCCAGCCAAAACGCCGCGGCTTCGGATAGAGGTTCCCGGCCGGCAGCGCGACGAGCTCGGCGTACGTGCCGTCCGTCGGGCCGCCCAAGATCCCGACCGGAGCCGGTGGGAACGCCGCTCCGGACGGCCAGCCGAAGCCCGGGTAGACGACGACCTCCTCGCCGGTGTCGCGCCGCACGCCGGAACCGTCCGAGCCCGGGATCAGCGGCAGCGGAAACGGGTAGGTGCCCGAGGCGACGTACGAATCGCGGCGGTTGAGCCCGGCGCAGCGGACCTCGACCAGCACCTCGCCCTCGGCCGGCACGGGGTCGGGGACCGTCTCGTAGACAAGCTGCCCGCCTTCGTGAACCCGTACGGCCTGCATCTCGTCGAGCCTACCGAACGGGACGCGAGGCTAGGGGAGCCGCTCGGTCGTGACCACGCCGTTCCGGATCAGCCGGATCTTCCCCTGCCACGGCAGCCTTCGCCTCGAGCATTCGGGCTGAGTTCGACCCGGTGGGGGGCTCGTAGCGGTGAACAGACCGCCGAACGACTGGTCGACGTTCGGTACCCGCGCCGCGACGACCACGCGCAGCTTCCGATCAGGACCCTTGACGATCCTGAGCGGGTACTCGTCCTCGACCGCCTGTCTGTGCTCGTCCAGGTGGACGTGGCCCTCGTCAGACAGCTCGTATCCCGACCGGCTCGTTCGGGGCATGCTCGCAGCGAGCTTGGAGACATCACCCCCGGCCGCTCTGAGTCCACGGACAAAGGCCCAGGCGGCGTTGAAGTAGTCGTAGACGAAGGGATTCGCGGCGTTGCGGCCTCCGAGCGCCGGATACCACCGTGCGACGACAGCCTCGTATTCCGAAGCCTGTTTGCTGCGCAGACCAGGCGCTGTGCCGGGGCCAGCGGCGTACGCGCCGACGAGCTGACGCGGTAGTCCGTCGTAGTCCGTCGTTGTGGCGAGCGGCACGTCGACGACATGCCTGCGTGGATCGAGCGCGCCGTACACCTGTGCGAATGCCTGAAGCGCAGGAGTCATGGCCGCCCGCCCGAGTATCCAGAAGTAGCCGTCGGTCCCGCCTGGCGGCAGCAATTGCCGAACCGCAGACGCGTAGTTTGTCGTGTTCGGAGGCACGAACACGCGCCGCAGGATCGTGCCGCCAACGGCGCAGAAGTCGGCAACGATTCCAGCCGTCGACGTCCAGCCCAGGCTGTCGTCCTCGATCACGATCACAGCCGTCCGCCACCCCAGACCATCGTAGGCAAGCGTGCCGAGGCCGGCATTTCGCTGGACACCGTCGCCGTGATAGCGAAACACGTTCCTGGGCGCCATCTGAAGGGTCGGCTCCTGCGAGCCCGCCGTCCCGAGGATGAACGTCTTCGTCGGCCGCACCCGGGCGTACTGCACGATCACCGCCGCCTCGTCACCGGTCGCCGGGCCGATAAGGACGTCCGCGTGCAAATCGTCCAGCAGCCGCTTCGACTCCTTCAATGAATCCGCGACCGTTCCGTCGCCGCATCCATAGCCGACGATGTTCACTCTTCTCCCTGCGACGGCGATCCCGGACATGCCAGACGCTGGTGTCTTCGCGTTCCGGACCTTGCCGCCCGCGTACTCGGCGAACGCCGCCTGGGCCCCACCGACGCTCGACTCGTACACGGAACCGAACGTTCCCCGGCAGTCGGTCAGGATCGCAACACGGACGGCTCGGGCGCTAGGTCCGGCAAGCGCGGTCGCCGCGACCGCCGCCAGCCCCAACGCGATCGCGCCGAGGCGTACGACGATCTTCACTGCATCGCACCGGCGATCGTGTGGCTCCTGAACCTACACGCCCAGGCGTGGGCTCCACATCGGGCTTGAGTCGTTGGTTCCCCTAGTGAGCTGTCGAGCCACTCCTCCGCCAACCGCGATCGCGACGATCGCGCCGTTGCGTGTGAACGCGATCATCTTTCCGTCCGGCGACCAGTCGGGCTCGAAGTCATCATCACCCGTGCTCGTGAGGCGCGTCAGCCCACGCCCGTCGACGCCAATCGTGTACAGGTCAAAGCTCGCGCGGCTGTTATTCGTGAACACAAGTCGCCTGCTGTCTGGCGACCACGCCGGCGTGTAGCTGATCGCATTGAGGTGCGTGAGTTGACGCAAGTCGGAGCCGTCTGGGCGAACGAGCCACAGGTCCCGGACGTCCGTGCCCTTCGGTTTCGCGATAAATGCGATCCACTGCCCGTTGGGCGACCAGGCAGGGTCGGAGTCGTCTGTGAGCTTGGTACTGACCCGCCGCAGTCCCGTGCCGTCGGCGTTGACGGTCTCGAGAACGCCCGGGTCGCCGCGGACGAAGGCAATACGCCTGGAATCGGGTGACCACGTCGGGTGCACGTCGCTCTCGTGGCCCAACGTCACTCGCCTCGTCTCTCCCCCATCGGCGGCGACGACGAAGATATGCGACACGCCGTCTCGCGAGCTTGTGAAGGCGATCGAGCGAGCGTCCGGTGACCACGCCGGCTGCGCCTGAAAGAAGAGGCCAGAGGGCGTGGAGGGGTCGCCCTTGCCGGACGTCAGCCGCCGCTGGCGGCCGCCCGTTGCATCCATCGCGTACAACGCGTAGTAGCCCGAGCGGGTGCTGACGAAAACCAGGTCCGCCGGGCCCTTGGCAGGCGAGCCGCACCCGAGAACCGCCAGCGCAACGCCGATTCCAACCGCCGCACGCACAGCAACGCGGCTTAGCACCAATGCGGTCGCTGGGAGCAACGGTCGGCGAGCCTCAGTGGGCAAGCGGCTCGACGCCGAGGAAACGGCGCTGCGCCTCGGCATCGGACGCAAGCTTCTCCGCCGTCGTCTCGGTCGTGATCTCGCCCGAGACCATGACGAGCTGGCGCTCGGCGATCGCGGTCGCCACGCCGAGGTTCTGTTCGATCAACAGTATTCCGAGGCCCTCCTGGGAAAGCTGCTTCAACGTCCCAACGAGACTCTCGATGACCGTCGGGGCAAGGCCCTCCGAGGGTTCGTCCATCACGAGCAACTTCGGGTTCGTCAGAAGTGCGCGACCGATGGCCAACATCTGCTGCTCACCACCCGAGAGCTGTGCGCCACCGTTCCGGCGTCGTTCGGCAAGACGTGGAAAGAGCTCGTACACACGCTCGACAGTCCACGAACCCCCGTTTCCCACGATCATCTGCAGGTGCTCTTCGACGGTCAGGGAGGGAAAGAGGCGCCGCCCCTGGGGCACGTACCCCAGCCCGGCTTGACAGATCCTATATGAGGGCCTTCCCAGCATGTCTTGGCCGAGAAAGCGGACACGACCGTTCGCACGGGGAACCGGCAACCCCATGATGGCCGCGCAGAGCGTCGTCTTTCCCATCCCGTTGCGACCGATGATCGCGACCGGCTCCCTCCCCACGTCGAACGTCACGTCGTGAAGCACATGGGCCCGTCCGTAGAAGGCGTTCAAACTCTCGACCGCGAGTAGCGCCTCATTCACGGTATCCGCTCCCGAGGTAGAGGTCGTGCACCATCTGGTTCGCCCTGATCTCGGCCGGCGTACCTTCCACGATCACACGCCCGTCGTGCATCATTGTCACGCGCTCGGCGACCCGCAGTGCGACGTCCATGTCGTGCTCGATCAGGAGCAGCGTTATCTCCCGGTCGAGCGCGAGGAGGAGCTCGGTGAGGAGTGTCCGCTCGCCTCGAGAAAGCCCGGAAGCAGGCTCGTCGAGCATGAGGATTTTCGGATCCGCTGCAAGCGCCATCGCGAGCGCCACCTGACGATGTTCACCGTGAGAGAGGTTGCCCACGAGCTCGGAGAGCTTCTTGTCGATCGCGACGCGGCCCGCGGCGCGGCGAGCGCGCTCACGAATTGCATCGTCCCGTCTCGGGACGATCACGGGCCGGAGGTGTCCCGACTCGACTCCAAGGATCGCGAGGTAGATGTTGTCCTCGACCGAGAGCCCCGACAGGAGCCTCGATTGCTGGTACGTGCGGGCGAGCCCACGCTGCGCACGGCGACGGGCCGCCAAGTGAGTCACGTCGTGCCCGAACATCTCGACCGTCCCCGACGTCGCCGGGAAGTCACCGGCGATCACGTTGAAGAGGGTCGTCTTGCCGGCGCCGTTCGGGCCTAGCACGGCTCGTCTTTCTCCGGGCATTACGTGGAGGTCGACCTCGCGTACTGCATGCAGGCCGCCGAACCGCCGGCCGACCCCCCGCAAGCGGAGGGTCGGCTCGACGTGATCCACTGTTTCGCTGAGCGCTACGGACATGTGTCAGCGTTCAGCATCCTTCTTATCCTGCCGAGGGTATCGCAGCCCAGTTACTACCCACTAGGCCGGTCGCCTTCCCGTTTTTCACGAACCGCTGTTTACCTTCCCACGGCAGCTTGAACTTCGTGCACGTGGGGTAGTTCTTCCCCAGGACCGGCGTAGTGGGAGTGAAGTGGCCGCCCCAGGTCTGCTCCACCTTGGGAATGGTCATGATCGTCTTCACGCCCGGAGCACCGTTCTTGCCGACCACCAACTGGTATGAGAACTGGTCCTGGATAGCCTGCCGGTTCTTGTCGAGTGTGACCGTGCCGTAGCCCGCGTTGAGGCCCTTCTTGCCGACAGCGACGATCGCCTGCTGCAGCTTCTTCTGGCCACCCGAGAGATCACCCTGGACCGCCTTGAGGCCCGCGATCAGACCCCAGGCGTTCATGTAGTAGTTGTAGACGAAGCCGTTACCCGCCTGCGCCCCCGCGGGCGCCGTGAAGGGCGGGAACTTCTTGAACCACTTGCCGATGATCTTGTTGTACGGGCCCGCTGCGACCCAGTCTGGGGCGTTGCCGAAACCGCCGACGTAGGCTCCGTTGATCCGCGGCGCAAGCTGCTCGTAGCTGCCTGGCGTCGCGAAGAACAGGTTGCCGATGAACTTCTTCGGGCTGATAGGGCCGTAGACCGACTCGAACGCCTTGAGGGACGGCACCGTTCCGGAGCCGCCGATCACCCAGAAGTACCCATCGACCTGTGCGGGCGGCGGAAGCTGCCGCACGTACGATGAGTAGTCGGTCGTTCCGAGCGGTGGAGCGACTCTCTTGACGACATTCCCCCCCACCGCGCAGAAGTCAGCGATCATGCCCGCCGCTGATGCATAGGCGAAGGCATAGTCGTCCTCGATCAGGGCGACCTTCCGCCAGCCCAGCTTGTTGTACGCGATCTCGCCGATGCCGGCGTTCCACATTGCGCCGTCGCCGTTGAATCGGAAGAAGTTCGGCGCTCGCACCTTGAGGGTTGTCTCCTGTGCGCCCGCCGTTCCGTTGACAAACGTCTTCGTGGGATGTGCCTTTGCGTACGTGGCCACCGCAATCGACTCAGAGCCTGAAAGCGGACCGATCATAACGTCCGCCCCCAGCTGCTCCATCAGCCGCTTGGTCTCCTTGATCGCCGTGTCGGCCCGGTCGTCCGAGCAGCCGAAACCGACGATTTGAAGCGGATGACCGCCGATCGAGCCCCCAACCATGCCGTCAGAGGGTTTGTTCGGGTTCTTCGGCTTCGCGCCGGTGAACTGCGCGAACGCAGCGATGGCTCCGCCGATGTCCGAATCGTAGAAGGCGCCGAAGGCGCCCTTGCAGTCGGAGAGAACGGCGATCTTGATTGGCGTTGCCGTGGTTCGTCCACCCGCAGTCGCCGCAAACGCGCCGACGCCGACGATGGCGAGCGTGGCGACTCCGACACCCAGCCGGAACCAATAGCCACGCTTTCTGGTCTGAATCATCTGCAGTTGCCCTCCTCTGTCGAGGCCCGGCTCAGCTGGACCCGATTTCGCGCGAAATAGAAACGCCCCGGCACTCGTGCGTGCGCTGCCTCCTTTTCAGCCTCTCGGTTCGTCGGTCGACGATTGGCCCGGATCTCGGGCGCCTCGTATTCCGGCGCCGGCTGGAAGTAGGAAAAGGCTTCTGCCTCTCCGTCCGACCGTCTCCCACAATCCCAGCAGCCCACCCGGAGACAGGAGAACGATGGCGAGGAAGATTGCTCCGATCACAGTGTTGAAACTGCCCCCCACCAGCGGAACGCTCGTCGCATGGGTGTAGTTGTTGATCAGCACGAAAGCAAAGGCGCCGAGCCAGGCACCCTCGAGGCGGTAGAGGCCGCCGATCACCGCGACGATCAGGAGCTCGATTGTCGAGGTGAGGTCGACCGTACCCGGTGCGATTTCGCCGATCCACCACACGTTGAGCACGCCGGCCACCGCCGCGATGAAGGCAGCCAGCGCGAAGGCGAGCGTCCGATGGAGCGGGACGTTGTAGCCCAGCGAAGTCATCCGCAGAGGGTCGTCGCGAATGCCCTGGAGCGCCAGCCCAAACGGCGTGCGCACGACGTGCCTGATCATGAGGTATACGACGAGCGCGACGACCAGCGCGAAATAGTAGAGGCGATTCGGATGGGAATCCGGGTTGCCGATCAGACTGGGGGTAAAGGCGTTGATGTTGTTCACGCCCCCGAAGCCGCCGAAGTTGTTGACCTGCGCGAAGAAGTAGTACGTCATCACCGCATACGTCAGTGTGATCATCAGGAAGTAGATGCCGGTGCTTCGGCTCGCGACCGCACCGAAGATCAAGCCGATCATCGTCGCGAACGCGATCGCGAAGACGGCCCCGAGCCACGGATCCCAACCGAGGTTGAGCCCATAAGGCTGACCACGCGTGACAACATTGCCCAGCACGAGCCCGGCGATCCCGTAGACCGAGACCTGCGCGAGCGAGACCATACCCCCGTACGCGGAGAGGAAGATCAGACTCGCCGCAGCGATCCCGAGCCAGAACGTATAGGTGAGGATACTCGCTACCCAGTAGTCGCTGAAGAGAAGCGGAGCGACCGCAATGACGATCAAGAGCGCCAGCGCGAGGGCCCGATCGGTCGACAGCTTGACCCGATCGAGGCCGATCATGCCGGTCGCCCGAAGATGCCCTGTGGGCGCGCCGCGAGCACGATGGCGAGCAACGCGAACGTGACGATGATCGAGTACTGGGTGTAGTTCGCCGGCAGGTAACTTGCCGAGAACGACGAGACCAGCCCGTAGAGGAGCGAGCCGACGGCCGCTCCGGCAAGCGAGCCCATACCACCGACGATCACGACGACCAGCGAATTGAGCAGCCACTGACCGTCGACACCGGGGGCGATACTCGCAAACGACGCTCCCATGACGCCACCTACGGCAGCGAGGGCGGAGCCGACGATGAAGGCGAGAGCGAAGGTGATCTGAATGTTGATGCCGAGCGCGCTGACCATGTGTCGGTCGTCGACTCCGGCGCGGATGACCATTCCGATCCGTGTCTTCTTGAGCCACAGCCACAGCGCGAGTCCGACGCCGACCGCGACGGCGAGAAGGAAGATGCGACTCCAGGAGTAGGTGATGCCGCCGACGCGGAGGAACTTTGTACTCGTGTCGAACTGACGGGGCCAGGCGATGTCCTCTGCGACTCCGCCGAAATGGGCAAGCATCTGGTCCGCTGCGATGATCGAGATGGCGATCGTGATCAACGCCTGCCGAAGATCCTGACCTTGGTTCCATCGGAGTAACACTTGCTGGGTCGCAAGCCCGAGGGCGGCGACGATGGCGGTAGCGATCAAGAGGGGGAACACCCACTTACCAAGGCTCACCTGCGAGCTGACAAGCCCGAAGCCGCCCGTGCCTCCCGTCAGGAAACCCGCGGTGCAGTTGTGTCGCGCCCCCCCGAAGCACTGCTGAGCGCTGAAGGCGATATAGCCACCGAGGAGGAAGAAGGTCCCGTGCGCCATGTTCACCGTGCGCAGAAGGCCGAAAATGAGCGTGAAGCCGCTGGCGACGATGAAGTACAGGCCGGCGATCGTGACCGCGTCGAGCACGGTGATCAGGAACTGCGACGGGTTGTCGACAGCCGAGCCGAAGTTCGTGCTCGGCGCCCAGAAGAGCACCCAGACGAGAACGAAACCGACGCCCAGGATCATGGCCCCGCGGCCCGCGAGACTGAGTGGCTTCGAGAGCCAGGCCGATATCACGCTCTCAACCCGAGAGCGAGAATCGGGAACAAGACCAGCGGCAACCTTAGCGTCCTCACGACGCGGCGAACCTACCAACCGGTCGGCGCGGATTCAACCGGCATGTCTTCGATCATCGATTGTTTGATCACCCGCAGCACCGTCGTTCGAGCGCAGCCCCGGCCGCGCTCGCAGACCCTCCCGAGAAGCGGATCGTCCGGCCGCCGACGACGAGCGTCGCGTTCACCGGACCGCAGAACGTCCGCGCATTGACACCCCCGAACCGATGGATGCCCGCTGTGCAGGTCGGCGCCGCAGAAACACATGACACGGGCCCGCGGCGACGACCGCGCAGCACGCAGTGAGGATCGCTAGCCGCAACGCCCGCCCCATTCCGGGGAAGCGTGTTACAGGCCGTGCTCCCAGGCGAGCCCGGCGGCGAGCACCGTCTCGTCGTGCGGCGACACGAGCTGCAGATTCCCGATCGCGAGGCCCGCCCAGCCGGTGAGGTTGACCCAGCGCAGGAACGACGAGAGCGGCAGGCGGATCTCGAGCTCGTCGACATCCTCGGGCGGCAGCTCGATCGCGACGCAGGGACTGACGTAGAGGTCGACCTCCGGCTTGTAGCTCCGCCACGCCTCGATCGCACGGTACGCCGCCGCGACGTCCTCGGGAGAGACGCGCTGTGCTGCCTCGAGCTTGATGCGCATGACGTCGGTGTACTCGCCGGCACGGCTCGGAAACGTGGCTGCGTGCGACCGGGCTGCCTCGTGCTGGAACTGGGGCCAGGTGCTCGCGGAGGCGTCGGGGACCTGCGCTTCGACGACCCGGGCGCCGAGTCGTTCGAGATCGGCCACCCAGGCTTCGGCCGCGTCGCTCGTCTCGGTCGGCCGCCCGTCGCCGATCTCGGGAGGTTGCCGCATCAGCCCGATCGTGAGCCCGTCCAGCCGCGGTTCGGGAACGGGCCGGCCCGAGAGGACCGACCAGAGCAGCGCGACATCCGTGACCGAGCGTCCCATCGGTCCGACGGTGTCGAGCAGAGGCACGAGCGGGAACACGCCGTCGATCGGGATCGATCCCCACCTCGGCTTCAACCCGACCGTGTCGCACGCGGCCGAGGGCAGGCGAATGGAGCAGCCGGTGTCCGACCCGATGCCGAAGTCGCAGAGCCCGGCCGCCAGCGCGGCTGCGTTCCCGGCGCTCGAGCCGCCGGTCGTCCTCCCCGGATGAGTCGGGTTGCGCACGGTCCCGTACCAGGGGTTCTGGCCGAGCACGCTCCACGCGAACTCCGGCAGGTTGGCCTTCCCGACGACGGTCGCGCCCGCGTCGAGAACACGCTCGACGACAGTGGCGTGCGCGGCGGGGACGTTGTCGGCGTAGATCCGGGATCCGTAGGTCGTCCGGATACCGGCGGTGTCGATCAGATCCTTGACGAGGACGGTGCGGCCGGCGAGCGCGCCGTCGTCGCGCGCGCGGAGCGGCTCGTCCAGCCAGGTGATGCCCGCGTTGTACTCGTCACTCACGGCAGCACCGCGACGGCCTCGACCTCGATGCGCGCTCCCGGAATCACGAGGGCCGACACCTCGACGAGCGTCGACGCCGGACGTGTCTCACCGAACACCTCCTGCCGCACCGGGTTGACGAACGGGCGGTCGTTCACGTTGGTCAGAAAGACCGTGACCTTGACGACGTCGGCGAACGAGCAGCCCGCCGACGCGAGCACCTCACCCATGTTTGCGAAGACCTGGCGCGCCTGCGCGACGACGTCGTCACCCCCGACGAGCGTGCCCGCAGCGTCGACGGGGACGATCCCGCTCACGAACAACAGGCCGCCCGCGGCAACCGCGTCGGTGAAGTGGGAGATCGGCTCCGCCTGACCGGCGACCCGGTACTCCACTCGCCGATCCGCCACCGATCTAGCCTAGTCGACTCCGCGCGGATTCGCGTATCTCGGTGATGGTCTGGCGAGGCGTGATCGCCTCGGGGTCGACGACGAGATGGAGAACCGCGGGACGCCCGGATTCGAGCGCGCGCTCGAAGGCGCGACCGAAGTCCTCGGTACGTGCTACGCGCTCGCCGTGACCCCCGTACGCCCTCCCGAGCGCTGCGAAATCGGGGTTGACGAGGTCGGTGCCGCTCACCCGGCCCGGATAGTGGCGCTCCTGATGCATCCGGATCGTCCCCAGCATCCCGTTGTCCACAACCAGCACGAGGATCGGAGCGCCGTACTGGAAGGCGGTCGCCAGCTCCTGGCCCGTCATCGAGAAGTCGCCGTCCCCTGCGATGCAGACCACGATCCGCTCGGGATGAAGGAGCTTGGCTGCGACCGCGGCAGGGACGCCGTAGCCCATGGCGCCGCTCTGCGGCGCCAGCTGGGTGCCGTACCGCCGGAACTCGTAGAAGCGGTGCGCCCAGACCGAGAAGTTGCCGGCGCCGTTGGCGATCGTGGCGTCCTCGGGAAGCCGGATGCGCAG
>JACXTT010008012.1_pt1 | contig 14739 bp, 12 predicted proteins | sample 9270951 | NCBI WGS metagenome assembly JACXTT01 (sample SAMN15532306, study PRJNA645909) | rock metagenome | isolation source: weathered quartz diorite | place: Puerto Rico | collected 2017-06-21
AACATTGAGCTCCTTCTGCAGAATCTCTTTTGAGCGACTGAAATCGAGCAGGTTCTTGATAATTCCCTTGCACCTACCAATCTCATCGTCAATGATTCTCAGGTAGCCGGGAAAATCTTCAAAGGCCCGCACCTGCGCCAAATCGGTGTGCGTTGAGCGGGAAAGCAGGCCTTCAACACATCCGGCAATTGCCGCCAGCGGATTGTTAATTTCATGGGCGATCCCGGCAGCAAGTCTTCCGATACTAGCCAGCTTTTCGTTCGTCAGTAAAGACTCTTCCATGCGCTTGCGATCACTGATGTCCTCACCCAAGGTGATCACGTGTGTTACTCGATCACCCTCCAGTGACATAGGTATTTTTCGCAAATGATAGTGTCGTTTGTCACCTGATAGCCAAGATACCGTTTCAGTTTCGAATACGCGGCCGGTGGTAAAAACCTGGTCGAACTCGCTCTTTAACCTTCGCTGTCCCATGCTGGAGAAGACGGAGAATATGTCACGGCCGATAACTTGGTCGCGCGATATGCCCAGAATGCCTGTCTCTCTCTTTTTGTTCCAAGTTACAACGTTGAATTCGGCATCAATGACATAGATCCCGATTGGAAGAGAATCAATGATGCATTCCATGAACTTCTTTTGGTTCTCCAACTCATAAGTGCGCTGCTCAACCATTATTTTGAGGTTGTCCGAATTGAGTTTGGCCTCGGAGTAGAGGTCCGCATTCTTCAGGGCTAGAGCAAGGCTTCCGGCAACGGTGCTCAGCAAGTTCAAATCATCGGTAGTGTAAGCGTTAGAGACGGGGCTTTCGACAGCAGCGACACCCAAAATTTGATCCTGGTGGATCAATGGAACAGCCATTTGGGATTGACTGTCATGAAAGTAGCAGTCGAGCTTCTCCTCCGGCCCGATCTGTGAGATAATCGCTGCCCTTCGGCTCATCGCGACCCGTTTCAAAATCCCATCGCTCACAGAACATGTGGTTGACGGATGTTGGCTCCGCTGGGTGTCCGGGTGATAACAAGCTCCGACCTTAAATTCGGAGCTAGCCCGATCGGGAACTGCAATAACGCATCCGTGAAGATTTAATTCGGTACTGATAATTCGCGCAGCATGATTCAACAGTTCGTGGACATTTAGCAGTCGGTTAAATTCAGTGGTGAGCCGCTGCAAAATCAGAAGTTCGTGAGTGCGGCGCTTCTCGAAAGCGTAGAGCAGCTTCATCTCGTTGGTGAATTCCCGTTGCCGCAGATGGGACCTGATTCGGGCCAAGAGTTCCCGTTGCAGAAACGGCTTTACGAGATAGTCGCAAGCGCCAACGTCCAGCCCGCGAACCTTATTCTCTATGCCGTCGAGCGCAGTCAACAAAATAACCGGAATGTCCCTCGTTTGCTCCCCATTTTTGATCGTCTTGCACAATGAGTACCCATCACCGTCCGGCAACATGACGTCAAGCAGAACCAAGTCTATTTTTTGGCACTGCAAAATGGATAGGGCCTCCTCACGCGACTTTGCCAGGCAGACAGAATATCCCTCCTTTTCCAAGATGGTCCCTGCGATCTGCAGGATCTTGGCATCGTCATCAACCGCAAGAATCGATTGGCAAACAGGTCTGACCTCAGCGGACCCACTCATAGTCCTCCGACCCACCCCGGCATCATTTGCTCGGATACGCTGTCAACGGCTCGACGTGAAACCGTCACAAAGACATATCGTCACAGGATCGTATTACTGTAGGCGAATGTCCCTTCCAGCTTGGTTCTTACAACGATAACAACAGTCGAGCTGACGAGATTGAAATGGACTCGCGATGTGTAAAAGTGGAGCCGCCCTCAGAACTGAGGCAGGCAGTAATGGTCACAGATGGACTGAGTTGACAAGACCGTGTCCGGCTCATAGCGCAAGGTGTGTATCTGGCTGGCTTTCGCTCTGAAAGATTTATGCAGAAAAGGCGAGGACCCACAGAAACCGGGCAGCGGCGATCTTCGGCTTTCGGCAATGCGAGCCTGGCAGAGAAGCTGTCGTGTTCTACCCTCAAAAACATCAGTCGTGGAAATCATGTTGTTCAGTGCTCCTCTTCGACGCCCGCTTTTGCAGCTTTGGCCTGAGATACTATTTTTTCGGCAATCTGGTTGGGGACGACTTCATAATGAGAGAATTCCATGGTGTAATCACCACGGCCTTGAGTCATCGATGTCAACGTCGGTGCGTAGCTCAGCATTTCTGCCATAGGAACTTGAGCCTTAATCACCTGCGTCGTACCTTTGGAATCCATTCCCAAAACTCGACCCCGCCGGCTATTGAGATCACCCATCAGGTCTCCGGCATAAGCATCAGGAGCATAGACTTCAACGTTCATGATGGGTTCCAATAAGACGGGGTTGGCCTGCTCCATCGCTTTCTTGAATGCCAGGGAGCCGGCGATCTTAAACGCCAACTCGGAAGAGTCGACATCATGATACGAGCCGTCGTACAGGGTCACTCGAAAGTCGACGACCGGGTAACCAGCCAAATATCCTCTCGCAGCGGATTCGAGGATTCCTTTTTCGACGGCAGGAATATAGTTCTTTGGGATCGCACCACCAAAGATATCATTGATAAACTCGAAATTAGCCCCGCGCGGAAGCGGCTCCATCTTTATTTTGCAGTCCCCATACTGACCATGGCCTCCGGATTGTTTCTTGTGTTTACCCTGAACATCAGCTTTGCCACGGATTGTTTCTCGATAAGGAACTTTAGGAGGTTTCAGCGTCACCTCTACTCCGAATCGTTTCTTCAGACGAGCAACAACTGTCTCGATGTGTAACTGACCCATTCCAGACAGCAACATTTCGTTGGTCTGCTGATCACGTCCAAACCTGAGGGTTAGGTCTTCTTCCAGAATCTTGTGCAGAGCATTGCTGATCTTGTCCTCATCACCCCTCGCCTTAGGCTCAATCGCGAAGGTGATGAGCGGCTCCGGAAAAGCTAGGCTTTTATAAGTAATGACATGCTCTCTATCTCCCAAGGTGTCGCCAGTGACTGTGTCTTTAAGTTTAGCTACAACGCCGATGTCACCTGCGTGCAACTCGGGCACTTCAACAGGAGTCTTCCCCTGAGGGATTGAAAGGTGGGCCAATCGTTCGACTCCACCTTTATTAAAGTTCATCACACTCGAATCGCTCTTAAGGACACCCGAATGAACCTTAAGAAAAGACAGCCGCCCGGCAAAGGGATCGGCCAGTGTTTTGAAAACAAAAGCTGAGACCGGTTCTTCGTCACTGATTTTCCTTTGGATGGCATCGCTCCCAGACGAACTAGCCGCAATGGCTACCTTTCCTTCCGCTGCTGGGAGATATTCCACGATATTTTGGACGAGATTTTCGGGTCCGACATTCAACAAGGCTGAAAAAGCGAAAATGGGCAAGATTCGTCTTTCGGCAATCGCCTGCTTCAGGCCGGGAATAAGATCTTCGACAGGAATTGTTCCCTTTTCGAAAAATTCCTCCATCAGTGCATCATTGCCTTCAGCCACCATCTCCACAATTGTTTCGTGACCCTTCTGCGCTTCTTCCTTTAGTTCTTGAGGGATTTCGATGGGGAAAACCTTTCCTGATCCATTCGGTTCGTATCGATAAGCCTTCATCTGCACAAGATCGACTAAGCCCACCATGTTCTTTTCAGTCCCTATAGGAAGTTGGAAGGGTATGGCGGTGCGGCCGAAGTGTTCTTGTATAGATGAGACCGCACGAGGGAAGCTGGCGTTTTCTCTGTCCAGTTTGTTTACGACGAGGAAGACTGGCAGCTGAAATTCTTCTGCAAAGCTGAAGACCTTTTCCGTTTGAACCTCGACACCCGCCACCGCATCAACGATTATCAGCGCGGCGTCAGACACACCCATACTGTTCCGGGCGTCCTGTATGAAAACACCTTTACCCGGGGTATCTAGGAAGTTCACCTTCGCTTTGTTCCATTCAATGAACGCGATTGCAGTTGAAATACTAATCTTACGCTCGATTTCCTCCGGGTCGAAATCGGTGAGGCTGGTTCCATCGTCGACCCGTCCGAGTCGGTTTCCAACCCCGGCCAAATAGAGGCAGCCGGCCACGATGGAAGTCTTCCCGCTGGAACCGTGCCCAGCGACTGCTACATTACGAATATTAGCGCTGCCGAAGACCTTCACTCTAAACTCCTTTCCCCGGTGGGCAGGACAGGACCGCCCAGATCAGCGAAACCACTTCGGAAGTCTGGCCAAAAATACTAGCACACCAACTTTTTCCGAATCAACTGAACCAGGCCACGCTTCCAATGACTCAACTCGTGAGTTATGTCGAGGCTCTACGCTTTCCACTACTGAACGATGGTCCGCGTAGCTTCAGGCTTGTAGGGTTCCTGAATGTATTTCTGAGCAATTTCCTGCGCTGCCTGAGTGTTATCGTTCGTGTCCAGAGCCTGCTGATATTCCTTCAAGGCTCGCTCTCGCTGAGTGAGGGCGTCATAGATTCTTCCCAAATTGATATGACACCACACCTCTAGCCATTTGGGATCTAAGTCTCCGTTAAGCGCTTCTCGAAAAGAATTGGCTGCAGAATTATAGCTGCGCTGTTCAAAGAAGGCTTCCCCGATCTTGAAAAAGGCGAGGGAACTCCGCTTGTTCTGTTCAATCGCTTTCTGATACTGGCCAATGGCTTCTGTGGGCTCACCCAGCTTACGAAGCTCGTCTCCCTTAGCAATTAAGATTGCGACACGGATGTCGTCCGAGATGCGCAGAATTTTGTGGTTTGGGTCGATCTTGGTTGTTTTGGGCTTTCCAAAGGTCGTGACGTTAAAATTAGACTCCGGGCCTACGACGTCAACCTTCTTTAATTCTGGCTGGCCGTCGGTTTCGACGAGGATCTCCACTGGCATACGGAAGGTGTCGAGATCCTGTTTTACTGTGCCGGTCACCTTGAAGCCATCCTTGACGCGGTAAGTGGTATACTCGAATTCGAACTGCGGAACCCCGTTTTGGTCGATCCACTGGGAAAAGAAATAGGTGAGATTCTGACCGGCGATCTTCTCTGCGAGTGCCTTGAAATCCTCTATCGATGCCTCTTTATAGCCAAATTCGTAGACGTAGTCCTTCATCAACTTAAAGAAGTTTTCATCCCCTAGTAGCCCCCGCAGCATATGCAGGACATAGGCTCCTTTGCTTTTGAGAATCGAATTGTATTCAGGTGAGTATTCCTGCAGCTGATAGGCATTGCGAATCGTGCTTTTCTCCTCGTGAAGCAGAGCGGCCACTGCTGTCTCTTTGAGTTCTTTTACAAGGCCGGCCTCGCTGGAGATGCTCTCCTGATAAAGTAAGGCCGAATAACCTGCGAAACCTTCTTTCAGCCACAGGTCTCGCGGAGTTTTGGGCACAATAAGGTTTTGCCACCACTGATATGAAACCTCTCGGGACAAGAGATTCGCGTTGGGAGTCGGCTCGAAAGCCCGGTCAGCTAGAAACTCAATTCCAGGAGCCGAATAGCCCAACAAGGAATTGTTATCGATGATGGCCACTCGCAGGCTCTTGGATGGATACGATCCAAATTTTTGTGAGAAGAGTTCCAGAATCTTGCCAATCACTTCGCTTTGGGCATTAATGTAGTCCCGCTTGTTATCCTTAATGTAGAAGGTCACCTCAACATTCCCGGCGGTCACTGGCAAAACGGTATACTTGGCCACCGCCAGGGAGCCAGGGAACGTTGCTCGCTCAACCGCGAACAAAAACGTGTCCTTCCCCTGACTGTGGTCCTTGGCTTTGAGAACTCCGTCCATAGCGACTACATAACCTTCGGGCACTGTAACGCGAAAGGTGGCCGTGGCTCGGTCTCGCATATACCAATTCATCGGAAACCAGCGGCTGATGGCCAACAAGTAGGAAATATCTTCATTGACCGTGGCCACCTGAACTCCTTCTAGAGGAGAATTTTCCGAAGACTTTAGAACTCCACCATATTCAAACACCAATGTCGCAGATTGCGACTGTGGCAGAGGAGTATTGAAATCTACTCTCAGGGTGTGATCTTCTGAAGACTGACTAAACCTCAACTGATTTGGATCAGGTGCAGATTGAGCTGCGGGTGCTTGACTGGCTGGCGTCTTACGACTAGTTACCGGCGGTGTTTTCGCGCTAGTCCGGCGTCGAGACAGATAGGGGACATCCCGTTCATTAGATGGGCTTTTTTCTGGCGAAGGAGAACTTGTTATTTCTGTCGCCACGGTTGGCAATGGCGGCTTGCCGGCAAAATAAACCTTTTCCAGCTTCAGGTTCGCATTGAAGTCCAGAACGAGATAGCTGACGGAGGCCTCCGCAACCGTGAACTTGACGGTGGCTTTGGCCTTGATCTGACTGAGACTAGGAATTAGCTCGGCCTCCACCGTGTAATCCTCGACGTCGATCTTTGGCCGTTTCTCCTCTTCTTGAGCTTCTGTTCGCGGAATTCCTAAGGCGGCAGCTAAAATGATAAGTAGAGTGAGAAGTAAGTTCCCCCTCTGCTTGGCTTTCGGCATTTGATCCCTCTCCAAATGATTATTGCCCACCAACACTCATCTTTGGATTGTTTGTGAATCTTCTCCGTTGTACGGGGAGACTGGAAAAAAATTGGCTCAAAGGGTCGGATGGGGAGTTTTGTCGTCCTGGGCTTGCAGCCATGTCCAGACTTTTTCCGCGGCTTTCTCGATGGCGCCTCCTTCTCCCAGCTTTTCCTTTATCAAGGACAGCTCCATTTTAACACGCTTCGTTGCGGCGGCATCATCAAGATATTTCGTGATTTCGGCATATAGACGGTCCGTGTTGAACTCCTTCTGATAGAGCTCAGGGACAATTTCCTTTCCTGCGATCAGGTTCACGAGACTGTAAAACGGCACATCGACCAGGTACTGACCCACGATCCAAGTGAAATTGGAGATCCTAAAGACTGCGATGAGCGGAGTGCTGAGGATGGCCGCCTCCAGAGTGGCGGTCCCGCTCGAGACCACCGCCACATCTGAGTGCGCAACAGCATCATAGGTATCATCGAGCAGAAGTCGCAGAGGGAGCTCTGGCGTCATCTCTTGCACAATGTGCTTGACGAGATTGAGATTGTCGCCCGATGCCAACGGCATAAGGAGTTGTACCTGCCGTTCCCAAGCCAATCGTTGGGCGGTTTGAAGGAGAACAGGCAGATTGTATTTGATCTCTTTAGTACGGCTTCCGGGCAGCAAGCTGATGATATTTCGTCCAGAATCCAGATTGTACCTGCGGAGGAAATCGTCGCGCGAGGACCTGATTCTTATGCGATCGAGCAAAGGGTGACCCACATAGTCAACTTCCATTCCAAATCCCGAGTAGAACTCCTTCTCAAATGGAAGTATCACGAGCATTCGGTCGACTGTTTTCTTCAACTGGAGAACGCGGCCACTTCGCCAAGCCCAGACTTGGGGACTAACAAAATAGATGATTGGGATTTTAAGCGCTTTGATGCGTCTGGCTAGTCGTAGGTTGAAATCAGGGAAGTCAACGAGAATTGCTAGCTTGGGATGGCGGTGTGCGGCTTCGTCGACAAGTAGTTTCAGGGCTGCGTAAAGATGAACAAAGTGAGTCATGGCCTCGAATGGGCCCAGGACGGCCAGCTTGTGAATATCCACTACCGTTTCAACGCCCGATTGCCGCATCCTCTCTCCGCCGCAACCGAAAAAATGGAGAAGACCAACTCCCATTCTGGCACGAATAGCACTGACGAGCTCGGCTGCGTGCATTTCCCCGGAAGATTCGCCCGCCACAACCAAGATCGAACGAAAATCCGAATCAAACCCTCGAGCGCTGGGGCGCTGCAATGCTTCTGAATCGATCGAGTGCAAGTCGGTACGCAACTTTGCCCCTGTTCTAATAGAAAGATTTCTCTCCGAGAGGCCGCGTCTTCCAGCGACGGTGCACCCAAAGCCACTGATCAGGATGTTGCCTCACTAGTTTTTCCAGAATCTTATTGAAACGAAGGGTGTTTTGGGCAATATCGGCTTGCGTTTTTCCAGTCCGGATCAAGTCAACAGGACGCTCAAAACGCAAGCGATGCTTGCGAAGTCCTTCGTCCCAAATAAGCACGCCTGGAAGCACGGTCGCGTTGGTGCGCAGAGCAATGGTCGCGAGACTCGCCGTAGTACAGGCCGGAATATTAAAGTAATCTGCAAAAATGCCCTCGTTCAAAGTGGCATTCTGATCAATCAGGATTCCCACTCCTTCATTTTTTTTCAGGGCTTGAAAGATTTCCGGCAGGGAATTCCTCTTGGCGATGATTTCGTTTCCCGACAATGTCCTGTAGTGATTAATTAACCAGTCCAAGAGAGGATTATCCAGGGGGCGAATCAAGAACCTCAAAGGATGGCCGTACAGTGCGTGGGCAAACGGACAAAGCTCCCAGGCTCCAAAGTGGGCTGTCAAGAAAAGTGTTCCCTTGCCCCTCTGGACAGATGCCATATAGTTTTCAAAACCATCGTAAACGACCACGTTAGAAATGTTTTGTCGATTGAGCTTCGGTAATTGGCTGAACTCTCCGAGGAGTCGGCCCAAATTAACAAAAACTCCTTTAACGATGTGGCGTTTCAACGCAGCTTTCAGCTCTGGGCAGGCCATTGAGAGGTTTTTTTCGGCGACTCTTCTGAGTTTGGTCGAGACAAGATAGCCCAGAAAGGCAACTATTTTGGAGAGCGATAGAGCGGTTGACCTTGGGACACAGCCGAGGCTCTTGAGAAGGAGCAGAGCTGAATAATATTCAAGTCTGAAACGTAGTGCGCGGAAAAAACTGGGTGGAGTCTCTCGAATGGTTCAGCTCCAAGTCAGCTGCGAATCCGGAACCCAAAGTACCATCCGCACATTTCTATTGTCAACTTAGCGGGAAGTGGAACTAAGCCAGCAAACCCAGACTCCTGCGTCGCTTGACAAACAGCAAGCCGTGTGCTACTGGTAAGAGGCATTTCATTTTGCAGACTTTTCCTAGATGCATGAGTTCAAGTGAATCGACCGTAGAGCTGAGAATACAGAGCAGCTTGGATTATGCCGATTTGGTCGAGAACTTGACCAATAACCTCACGGCCATGGCTGGGTGCGATTCGGAGCATGCCTATTTTATCGAAATGGCCGTCCGTGAAGTGCTCATAAACGCCATCCGGCACGGGAACCAGTTTGACTTGCACAAACCCGTAACCGTGCAGTTTCGGTTCGATGCCGCGAGATTCGAAGTACAAATTGACGATCAGGGCCAAGGCTTTGATTTCGAGCACCTTCCCGATCCTTGCGATCCGGCTAACCTACTGAAGTCTTCGGGAAGAGGGATTTTCTTGGTTCGGTCGTTCATGGACGATTTTTCCTTGACTTACATCCCCAATCACGGGACGGAAGTTAAGTTTGCTAAGAAATTAGCCCGCTCATAGCTTGAGCGAGTCCGTTTCTGGGAGCAATCAACTAAGGAGGCACAAGCCTGTGACGATGACGGCAAACACCCGAAAAATTGACGGGGTAAGCATTGTGGATTTGGCCGGGAAGATTACGATTGGTGAGGGGACCATTTTCTTAAAGGACGCCGTGCGCAATCTCCTGCAGCGCAATGAAAAGAGAATCGTGTTGAATTTGGCCGATGTGTCCTACATCGACAGCTCGGGAATTGGGGAATTGGTCAGCAGCTTTACAACTGTGGGCAACCAAGGAGGGAAGCTGAAATTACTGAATCTGACCAAGAAAGTCCACGATCTGCTCTCGATCACGAAATTACTGACGGTCTTCGAGGTTTTTGACGACGAAGCAAAAGCTATCCAAAGTTTCTAGACAAGTAGCTTGCTCTCCTCTTCAGGCCATGGGTCAAGAGCCCCAATGGCCTCATCAAACGTCAGGCTCGAAAACAAAAGGTCACCTCACCTTCCAAGCTTATCCAAGATCTTCTTGGTATTCTGAAATGCCCGGCGGGCATAAAACATCGCCCAGAGTCCCGCGAAGGCTGAAAGCAGCAGCAGTCCCGTTTGCAGTCCGAAGTCCATGTAACCCTCCTCTGATCAAGGTGATCGCGAAGTTGAAAAGTGGCCTACATCATACAATACAATCGGCTTATTGCAAGTTTTTGTTTACTTTTTTGGCAACCTTCGCCGATCGATAAGTCGCGCGGTCCCACTTCATGAAGTCAGAACTGCTCAATTTTTTGATTAAGGCCCAGAACCACGACGGGGGCTGGGGCTATTCTCCCGGCAAGCACACGGCTCTTGAACCCACGGCTTACACATTCATGGCGCTCCGCGGAGTACCAGGAATGGACGAAGCCCTGAACATGGCTGCTCGCCTCATTGCGTCCACCCAGACACCAGACGGAGGATGGCCAGTCAGCACAAGCGATAAAGAACCAGCTGCATGGGTCACTCCTTTAGTGGGCTTCGCCGACCTGTCCGCAACACCCGAAAGCATGAGAAGCCAAGCGGCTTTCAATTTTGTTCTAAGTACCTTCGGTAGAATGCCTCTGAGCTGGACGAGCCGCGTTGCTGAATGGCTGGGGCACCGTGTGTCAAATACTGCTACGAACTTGGGAGGCTGGTCTTGGAATCCGGGAACGGCACCATGGGTAGAACCAACCTGCTACGCACTTCTCTTCCTCAAGAAGGTCAGCCGAAGAGTTCATGACGAAAGGCTCCTCCGAATCATCAGCGAGGCAGGATCCATGCTCTACGAGCGAATGTGCAAGAGGGGCGGCTGGAATTACGGGAACGCCCGAGTGTTGGGCGAAGAACTGCGGCCTTACCCGCTGACGACAGCTCTGGCTCTAATTGCTCTGCAAGACCAATCGTCACGCAGTGAAAACCAAGAAAGTCTAAACTATCTCAGGTATGCCGTCACTTCTGAAAGTTCTGCGCTTGGATTGTGTTTCCTTGGTCTCTGCCTGGATGTCTACGCTCAAGATTGCCAGGATGTCTGGCAGCGGCTGAGCCGATGTTATCAGGATACTCTATTCTTGAAGGACATCAGGACAGCAGCTTTGGTGCTGATTGCGCTTCAAGCCCGGGAAGCCAAGAACATCTTCAACCTGAAACTCGAAAAAAGTTGATTAGCATCCGATGCAACGTCGTGCTTTTCTGAAAAATTCCTTACTTCTGGGCATGTCCTCTCTGGGTGCGCGGTGCAGTAAATCCACGCACTGGCAAGCCGCTGCCTTTCGGCGAACGCCGAGCTCTCAAGTTGCCATTCTAAAGGCCGCGAGTTACGAGCGGAGTCTGACCAGTGTGGTAATCGACGGGATAAAGGCGTTTCGCCTCGCTGTAGCTGGAAAGAAGGTGCTGCTGAAACCAAACCTCGTTGAGTATGAACGCGAGACTGTGATCAATACGCATCCCGCGCTTGTGGGGGCGGCCATTGAGGCTTTCCTGCAACTGGGGGCCACGGAAGTAAGGGTGGGAGAGGGACCAGGTCATCGGAGAGACACGGACGGCTTGTTGGTTGCGTCGGGGCTGCTTTCGTTCCTGAAGGACACGCGATCCGATTTTATCGACCTCAATTTAGATGACACCCGGAGGGTGTCTTTGCTCAGCCGATTCATGGGCGTCGATAGTCTGGTATTTCCAGAAAGTGTTCTGAGCACTGATCTGCTGGTTTCAATGCCCAAGATCAAGACTCATCACTGGGCTGGGATGACTCTATCGATGAAGAACCTGTTTGGCATTGTTCCAGGCGTGAAGTACGGATGGCCCAAGAATTTTCTACACTGGCATGGAATTCATGAGAGCATAGTGGACATTAACAGCACTGTTCCCCCACATTTCGTGATCGTGGACGGTATTGTTGGAATGCAGGGGAATGGGCCGATACAGGGTACGCCAAAGCCTTGTGGCCTGTTAGTTTTCGGCAAGGACCCAGTGGCTGTGGACGCCACTTGTGTTCGAGTTGCCGGGCTGAAGCCAGAAAGAATCGAATACCTCCGAACGGCCGGTGAGTTCCTAGGGAACCTGGAGGAAAGTCGAATTGAACAAATCGGAGAGGGCCTCTCGTCCGTGGTGTCGCCGTTCGAGGTTATCGATAACTTCAAATATTTGAAGGCATGAATCTCCCGGGAAACCAAGACAATTGGAAGCCCAGCGGAGAACAGCTTCAGTGCGGCCAGGGTGGAGCAGCTCGCCGTTCTATGGACACTGATTCAACTATTTTGACAGTTTCCCACCTGAGCAAATCATTCGGCACAAAGAAAGCTGTCGACGACGTCTCGTTCCGAGTGAAACGAGGAGAAATCCTGGGCTTTTTGGGTCCAAACGGGGCCGGCAAATCGACAACGTTGAAAATCATCTCGGCTCTCTTGCCTCCAGATTCGGGCACCATAACAATAGATGGGTTTGACCTGAACAGCAACCCGTTTGAAGCCAAGGTCAGGATGGGCTACGTCCCCGAGACAGGAGCTCTTTACGAAAAGCTCACGCCGCTGGAGTATCTAGAGATGGTCGGACAACTCTACGGGCTTACTGCCGACGAGATCGAGCGTAAGAGTCATCTCTTCTTGCGATACTTTGAACTGACTGAACAACAACACTGGCGTATGACTTCGTTTTCGAAAGGAATGAAGCAGAAGGTGGTACTTTCCGCCGCCCTCTTGCACAACCCCGATCTGTTGCTCCTAGACGAGCCACTGAACGGGCTCGACGCAAACACGGTCATGATGTTGAAAGGCGTGCTCAGGCGACTGGCCGATTTGGGCAAGACAATTCTGTATTCTTCGCACATCTTGGAGGTGGTGGAGAAGATCTGCGATCGTGTGGCCATTCTCAACCAAGGTCGAATCATTGCGGAGGGTCCTATCAGCCAGCTTCGACAAATGACGGATTCCGCATCATTAGAGCTCGTGTTCAAGGAATTGACGAAGGCAGGATCTATCGAAGCCAATATCGAAGACTTTGCGCGAGCTGTCACGATGAACGGCAACAAATCACTAGAGGTTAAGAACGTAGCATGTGCCCGTACCTGATTCGTCCTCATCCGGGAAGCTGTTCCCGGCAGCTGAATTTTTCGCAACTCAAGGTCCTGGTGAGAGAGGCGGTGCGTTCCAGCTTTCGCGGATACGACACTGACTCCGCCCGGAGCGACCGGTCGATTCGCTCCGGTTTCCGTAGCATGCTGACCACCTACTTCATTACTTCGATCGGCTTGTGCGCGGTTGCTGCAATTTGTGGCAATCAAACGACGTATAACACTTTGCTGATCTCTTACGGCATGATGATGACCGCGTTCGCAATCCTGATCGAATACAACGACCTGATCCTCAACGCCGATAATGCCGAGATCCTATTTACAAAACCCATCAGCAGCCAGACGATCTTCTGGTCGCGATTGACCACACTCACACTGTTCGTTCTGCTTTATTCAGCATCGCTGCTTTTCTTACCGGCCATTGCCTCCTTTCATTTCGCAAAATCGAAGCTCTTGTTTTTCCCGCTAGTCTTCCTGATCATGATGCTTGCGTGTATCGTCAGTGCTTTTGCAGTCGTGTACCTGTATGTCCAATTGCTACACTGGATCAGTCCTCAGCGTCTGACCAGTTGGTTAACTTACTTCCAAACTGCTTTCTCTCTGTTCTTGTTCTATGGGTACTATCGATTCTTGCTTCACAAACAGGCACAAGGACGTCTTTCTATCGCGAAAGCGGTAGAGAACATTCACGCTATCGCGAGCGGCGGATCCGGCTCGTTTGACCTTGTCTTGGACAAATCCGTTGCCTTCCATTTCTTACCTCCGGCCTGGTTCGCTGGGGCCATTGATTTTGTTCTGGGCCACACAGAAGGCCGAACAAGCCATCTCTCACTAGCTGCCCTTGGCCTGGTCCTCGTTGTCATCGGCTTGATCTTCAAGGGCGTACCTGGGGGTTATCTAAATCTATTGACGACCTACGTCTTTGATGGGGAAGTCGGACCCTGTCTTGGGCAGACAGCCAGGCGAAGCGGCCAAACGAATGGTCAATCCGCCGTCCGGCAAGTGCTTCCCCAAGTTGGATCCCCTGTTAGACTTTTGCCCGGAATCACACAAAGCAGCTATTATTTGGTAAGCCGCTATCTCAAGCGCGATCTCCGACTGAGGAGGGGAATCTATCCCTTCTTTGGAATCGTGCTGTTCTACTTTGTTTATGCCATCGACAACCCGTATTTCGTCACAAATATTTTCCGGGCTTCTTCAACATTAGACGTGGTGAGCACTCATCCAGCGTATGTGCTGCTTCCTTTGTGCATCCTTATTGCCACCAACGCCACTCAATACTGTTCCGATTGGAAAGCTGCCTGGATTTTTCGGGTTGCGCCTCTCGATCGCCTGCGCTTGCACATCGGTTATCGGCTGGCTGGTTTCGCCCATATTTATGGACCGATCTGGTTTGGTGCGGTCATTTTCTATTGGTTTGATCTAAATCTCTCGAATCTCGTCTCGCAGATGCTGATCCTACTATTGGTTATACACTTTCTTCTTGCGTTGAGTTTTGGGCTGGATCCTCATTTGCCGCTTAGCCAGCCTCCACGTCTACATGCTGGATTTCTGAAATTCACTTCAGTGATGTTTCTTCTGGTCGCTTTAAGTCAGGGCCTTCTCGTCTTAGGATATCTGGCTGCCAGGCATGGATTCGCGCTTTGGGAATTCTGCTTGGCTTTGGCGCTTCTGACGGCCACCTCGGAATTGCTTGCCTTGCGTTAAGCAGGCCCATTAATGCAGTGCCCTAAAGTTCCATGTCCGTCCGGTCGAAGCCTTGTTGCCAGCCACCC
>JACXTT010008013.1_pt1 | contig 14737 bp, 13 predicted proteins | sample 9270951 | NCBI WGS metagenome assembly JACXTT01 (sample SAMN15532306, study PRJNA645909) | rock metagenome | isolation source: weathered quartz diorite | place: Puerto Rico | collected 2017-06-21
ATTCGAGCGCTCCGGGTCACGCAGAGCGAGTACCTCGACGTCATCCTGCCGGGCAGCGTCGACGCCGGGCGGCCTCCGCGTCAGTACGACCACCATGATCAAGGGAGCCAGTACTTCTGGAGCATCCTCGATACGAAGTCGGTCTACACGGAAGCCAACATCATCGCGGGATGGGGAGGGGAGCCGCTCAAGCTCAAGTCCGTCAAGTATCGCAAGGGAACGAAGGACTACGCGGGCTACCGCGCCTACAAGCAGCTCAGCCTCTTCGTGGAACGCAAGGACGGGATGGAGGACGAGCTGCGCATCGGATCAATCGCCGAGGTGAACGGTCAGTACAAGTTCATCTCCTACGTCCGCGACTGAACGCGGAAGGAGTGTGGGGAAGATGCTCAAGACGATTGCTATCGGGTTCCTCGTTTCGGGGATGCTCGTGGCGGGCCGACCGGCGGCCGCAAAGACGACTCCCGAGCAGAAGTGCGCCGCCGCGAAGCAGAAGGCGGCCGGGAAGGAGATAGCGGCAGAGCTCGGGTGCTACGCGAAGGCCACGGGCAAGGCGCTCCCCACCGTGGATCAGCTCTGCCTCGACAAGGCGACGGGCAAGATGAGCGCAGCCTTCACGAAGGCCGGCACCGCGTGCGTCGGCGACCTGACCGGCGTGCAGAGTCAGGTCGACGGGTGCGTGAACCAGCTGATGGCGACCGCCACCGCCCCCGTCAACCCCGGGGACCCCCCCGCGACCGGAAAATGTCCCGCAGACAAGATCAAGGCCTCGGGGAAGAAGTCCGCGGCGAAGCTTGGCTGTACCGCGAAGTCGGCGGGCAGCGGCAAGCCGCTCGACCCGTTGTGCATCATGAAGGCCGAAACGAAGTTCGACGCCGCGATCACCAAGGCCGACTCCAAGGGCACGTGCGTGGGCACCCAGGTGGGGTTGGAGGTTGTGGTCGACAACGTGTGCTTCAACCCGATCGCGAGCTCGCTACCTCCTGTCGCACCGGCTTGCGGGAACGGCATCATCGAGCCCGGCGAGACCTGCGACGATGGCAACACCGTCAACGGCGACTCCTGCCCCAGCGACTGCGTGATCCAGAGCTGCACGCCGGGCGCAACCACGCGGACGTTCACCGTGAGCTTCAGCGGCTCCACGAACGTCGCTGGCATCCAGGTGCTTCTCGACTACCCCGAGGGCAAGGTCAGCATCCCCGGGAGCGGAGGCGATTCGTTTGTCACCGGCAGCATCTCGAACACGCCGGCTGGGGCGCTGCTGGTCTCGAACGACCTCGACTACGCGCTGATCCAGAGTGTGACCACGGCCGCCGCGCTGCCGGTGGGTCCGATCTTCAGGGTGACGTTCCAGGACTGCCAGGGGGCCACGGCTCCGACCCCGGCGGACTTCACCTGCACGGTCACCGACGCAAGCGACCCCACGGGCTTCATTGACTTGACCGGCGTCACCACCTGTAGCGTGAGCGCGCCGTAAGAAACGTCCACGAACATGATCGGCGGCGGCTCCGGGACACCGAAGCCGCCGCCGATCGACGATCCGAATGCTCGACCTGAGGAGAATCAGCAGATGATGTATCGCCAGCTCGCCGCCGCTCTCGTCCTTCCCCTTGCCCTGCTCTCGGTCCGTGTACGCGCGGCGAACCCTCTCGCGACATCGCTTCGTTGCCGGAAGACGATCGCCAGCTCCGTGAGTCAGATTACCTCCGCAGGACTCGCGCAGATGACGAGCTGTCACGCGAAGCGTGACAGGGGGAAGACGACCGACGATTGCAACCAGCTGCGCACCGGTGCCTTCGCTCTGGCCAAAAACCGTGCCGGCGGGAAAATCGGTGCTCTCTGCCGCCGCGACGCCTACCTGGACCGGTTCGTCACCGGTTCCGTCGAGACGGCCATCCTGCCGGCCGTCGGCAAGGCCCTCGAGGCAAGCGGCCGGGACGTCGAAGGCTCGCCTGCGATCAACGGCGACAAGGCGAAGCTCAAGTGCCACCTCGCGATCGGCAAGGCCCGCAACGCGGTCGTGGCCGACCTGCTGCGACGGGAGACGCAGTGCCAGAAGAGCCAGGACAAGACGGCAAAAGACGTCACGGACCTCGGCAAGATCTCCGGGGGATGCCTGACCGCGCAGAGCTCGACGCAGTCGTCCGCCGCGGCGAAGATCGCGAAGGCCTGCGGCACACTCGACGGCGCCGACGTCGGGAGCTGCTCGCCGCTCCCGGGGTGCGTGATCACTTCGGCGCAGGCAACCGCGTCGACGCTCGGGCGGTACGCCTACGGGCCGTGCGGCGACGACATCCTCGACACGGACGCGCTCGAGCAGTGCGACGACGGCAACACGTCGAACACCGACGCCTGCGCGAGCTGCAAGAGCGCGACCTGCGGCGACGGATTCGTCGAGGCGGGCGTCGAGGAGTGCGACGACGGCAACTCCGTCGACACGGACGCCTGCGTGAGCTGCAAGAGCGCGACCTGCGGCGACGGATTCGTCGAGGCCGGCGTCGAGCAGTGTGACGACGGGAACGACGTCCCGGACGACGGCTGCACGAACTGCCGCGCCGACATCGTCACGTGCGGCAGCGAAGGCATGGACGCCACGGTGATCCTGGTCGACTCGCCGAGCGCCGCACACGACATCGCGGGTCTGACGGTCGAGCTCGTCTACGGCCCGCCGCTGTCGCTGCCCGAGGCCGGCGGCGGCCCTGCCATCACGGCCCGGGTGACGGACCTCACGGGCGTCGGTGGGCTTAGTGCCCTCAACAACCTGGACACGAACCACGATAACGTCACCGACACGCTGCGGAATGCGTACGCGAGTCTCGGGCCTCCCGTGCCGGTGGCAGCGTTCGAGCGGGTGCGTTTCGATTGTCCCGCGAACACGAGCTTCAGTCCTGCGGACGTGCACTGCACGGTCACGGACGCCTCGGACAACCTCGGCCTCGCAGTAACCCCGCCGCCGTGTCGGGTCGAGGTCGCCGCGGCTGGCACCGGCGCGACCACGACCACCACGTCGTCCTCGAGCACGACCAGCATCCCGTCCACGAGCAGCACGACGGTGACCACCACGACCGTGGTCACCACCACCGTCACCTCGACCACGGCCACGTCGACGACCACGATCGTCGGCGGCTCCACGACCACCTCCTCGACGATCCCGATCACTCCCGTGTGCGGGGACTCGATCGTGGAGGAGGGGGAGACCTGCGACGATGGCAACACGCTCGACGGGGACTCGTGCCCGTCGAACTGCCGGATCGAACCCTGTACGCCCACCACGAGCACGCGCACGTTCTCGGTCAGCGTGACGCCGCCCAACGGGGTCACGCTCGGCGGGGCGACCCTGTTCGTGGACTATCCCGAGGGGAAGGTCGACCTCGCCGGCCACGGCAACGACTCGCTCGTGGTGCAGTCGATCACCGGGGTGCCGGCGGGCATCCTCGCGATCCCGAACGATCGCGACTACGGCCTCACGGAAGTGCTCGCGAGCTTGAGCTCGTCGATCCCGGCAGGAAAGCTCTTCACGCTGACGGTCTCCGATTGTCAGGGGGCCGTCACCGCCACGCCGGCCGACTTCAAGTGCACGGTCGAAGATGCTGCCAACACCCTCGGCAACACGGTGAACGGTGTCACGTGCAGCGTGACCGCGCCGTGACCACGCCCCGGCGGATGAGCGTGGCGGCCCTGGCGCTCATCGCGGTGGTCGCAGCGAGCGACGCGGTGCACGCGGCGGACGTCAGCCACCGCCTCGACGACTACGCGCTGTTCGCGACCGACCGCATCCGGGCGCACGGCCTCCGGGTGACGTCGGGCGACGTCGGCGTGAATGCCGGAGTCTTCGACACGCGGTCGTTGGATGCGCCCGCTTCGACGATCGGCGCCGACGTCGTGCACCTCCCGGCGACGTCGACGTGCAGCGCGTTGTTTGCCACCGGCATCGATCAGCTCCTCCCGGCGTGTCCGCTCGACGGCGTCTTCGATGGTCCCATCGTCGACGACTTGGCGACCGGCTGCGGCATGCCGTCGAGCGTGCCGGCGTGCGCGTCGGGCAACGGTGTGACCATCGAGGCCGACCAGACGCGCTCGCTGTCGCCCGGCACCTACGGGGCGCTCGACGTCCGGAACGGTGGCCACCTGGTGCTGCTGGACGGCGAGTACGTCTTCTGTGGGGCCCGCGTCGGACGCCGAGCCGGCATCACTGCGCCCGCCGACGCTGACGTCCTCGTGGTCGGCAACATGACAGTCGGACCCGGAGCGACGCTCACCCCGGGTGGGGGCGCCACCTCGGGGCCGTCCATCGTGGTCAGTGGCGACCGCGTCGCGCTGTCGCGTGGCACGACGCTGGCCGCGCGGCTGTGTGCACCCGCGGCACTGCTCATCGCCGGCGACCAGACCCAGCTCGTTGGCCGGTTCGCGGCGCGCACGATCCGCACCGGGCACACGACCGTCACCGGTCTCCCACGGGGGCCCGTCACGACGACCACCTCGTCGACCAGCTCGACCACCCTGCCGGTCCCCACCACCTCGTCGACTTCGAGCACGACCTCGACCAGCTCGAGCCTCCCCCCGACGACCTCGACCTCCAGCACGTCGACCAGCGCGCCCCCGACGACCGCCCCTCCAACGACGACGACCAGCTCCACGTCCAGTACCGTCGGCACGATTCCGCCGACCACGACGTCGTCCAGCTCGACGACGGTGACCTCGACGTCCAACACCTCCACGAGTGCCCCGCCGACTCTCCCGACCACGTCGACGTCGTCCACCAGCACCACCGCGTCGTCGACCAGCTCGACGACCGTCACTCCGACGACCTCGACCTCGACGACTCTCCCGACGTCGGTCTGCGGCAACGGCGTCATCGAGCCGGGCGAGACCTGCGACGACGGGAACACCGTCGACGGGGACTCGTGCCCGTCGAATTGTCGCATCGAGCTCTGCACGCTCGTGCCGTCCACCAGCCGGGTGTTCACGGTCAACTTCACGCATCCCCAAGGGTCGGACGTCGCGGGGATCACCGTGCTGGTCGACTACCCCGAGGGACGGGTCGGGATCGCCGGGAGCGGGGGTGACGCGAGCGTCAAGGCCGCGGTCACCGCCCTGCCCGCGGGCACCCTCGGCACGAGCAACGATCTCGACTACGCCATCCGCGAGGTGATCGCGAGCTTCAGCCCGATCCCCGGGACGCGGCTCTTCACCTTGACCTTCCAGGACTGCCAGGGCGCAACCGTGCCAACGGCCAGCGATTTCAAGTGCCGCGTCGAGGATGCCGCGGATACGTTCGGCCTCTCGGTCGACGGGGTGACCTGCACGGTGCAGCCGGGGTGATCAGAGCCGTTCCCGGAGGAGTCCGGGCGGCGTATTGCCTGCCACGAGTCACTGTAGTAGCCACCTAGGCTCTCGATCGGACCACGTCCGATCGGCCAGGGAGGGCGAGGTGATGAGTCGCAGGGTAGTTGGGGCGCAGGCGGCGGCGACGACGACGGCTGCCACTGCCGACAGCACTGCGGCGAGCGCACTCGATTGGCGGCGGGAGCGGGTGGAAGGGCGGATCGGGAAGCTCGAGAAGCAGGTGAGCAAGCTCGGAGACTGTGTCGCGGTGGAGGCGGAGCGACTGTCACCCCGGGAGCGCGCGCGCCTCCGTCTCCAGATCAGCCGGCTGGCCGACCGACTCCACGAGGCCGCTGAGCGCTACCTCGACGAGATCGCCGGCCGCCTCTGAAGCGGCCGCTCAGGGTGCGGGCGGGGCGGCGGGGGCTGCGGCGGGCGCCGTGCCCAGTGCCTGCGTCAGCGTCGCGATCGTGATCGCGCCGCCCGCGCGGGCCTGATCCATCACCTCGACGGTGAAGCCGTACTCGGCGTCGTCGGCGGCGTCGAAGAAGAGCACGTGATCGTCGCGGGCGGCGAACATCCGCCGCAGTCGCTCCGGGAGCTCGGCGAAGTCGATCGTGGTGCCGTTCACCTCGACCGTACGTCCCGCCCCGACGTGGAGGACCAGCGGCGGGTTCGGATCCGTCGGGGGCGGCTGCTCGACCTCCTGTTTCTCCTGCTTGGGCGTGTGCACCCAGAACGTCTTCGTGAGCAGCGGCGTGATCACCATGAAGATGATCAGCAGCACGAGCACGACGTCGACCAGGGGAGTCACGTTCATCTGCGGCGCGACGCCCTTGCCGCTGCTGCTGACGGTCATCGCCATGGCTCAACCCTCCGGGGGCTTTGGCGCCGGCGCGGCCGGCTCCCCGGCCTTGTGGCGCTCGCCGACCATCAATGCGATGCCCGGAAACCCGACCTGCTGCGCGCGCGCGAAGATCTCACGCACCTGACCGTACTGGAGCTTGCCGTCGGCGCGCAGCACGAGGCGCCGGAGCGGCTCGACGGCGTGCCGGTTGCTCAGCTGCTCGATCACCCCGTCCAGGTCGTACTTGTCCTGGTCCAGGTAGTACTCGCCGGCCTTGGCGACGCTCACCTTGAAGGGCTCGGTCTGCGTGTCGGTCTCGGGATCCGGATTGAAGATGCCGGGCAGGTTCACCTGGACGTCCTGATCGAGGCGCGGCGCCACCACCATGAAGATGATGAGCAGCACGAGCACGACGTCGACCAGCGGGGTGACGTTCATGTCGGGCAGGACGCCCGCGGTGCGAGCGCTCCTACGATGCAGCGCGCTCACGCGTGACCTCGACGACCGGCGTCGTCTCGCCCCAGCCCTCGACCGTGTCCACCAGCTCGCCGGCGGCGTTGGTGAGCGCCAGCTCATCGTGGGAGATGCTGGTCGAGAGGTAGTTGAAGGCGAGCACCGCCGGGATGGCGACGACGAGGCCGAGCGCGGTCTCGATCAGCGCTTCCGAGATGCCGGCCGCCACCGAGGAGAGCCCGCCGGAGCCGGTCGACGCGATGCCCTGGAAGGCCGAGATGATCCCGAGCACGGTGCCCAGCAGCCCGACGAACGGCGCGACCGAGCCCACCGACGCGAGCACCGGCAGCCCACGCTTCATGTCGGCGCTCAGATCCTCCACCTGACGCTCCAGGTGGCGGCGCATGCGCTCGAGCGGGGTCAGCCCTTGGCCGTCGGGGTGGACGTGCGCATGCGCGTAGGTCGTGAGCCCGACGTTCACCAGACGCGCCAGGTGGCCGTTCGGGTGGCCGGCCGCGACCTGGATGATGCGGTCGATGGCGTCGGCCTTCATCTCGTTCCCGACCTCGCCGGCGAACTGGCGGGACGCCCCGCGCGAACGCCGGATCGCGATCACGCGCTCGACGAAGACCGTCAGCGACGCCAGGCCCATGCCGAGGAGCGTCAGCGCGACGATCCGCGCCGGCCATGCCATCGTACCCCAGAGATCGATCAGGCTGAGACTCATGCCGGGTGTTCTCCTCTACGCGGTCAATTTGAAGGGGATCTGGATGATCCGGTACACGGTGATCGCCTGCCCCTTGAACTGGGCGGGCGTGTAGCGCCACGTCTTGACCGTCTTCACGGCCGCGCTGACGAACGGCTCCTCGCCGCGCATCACCTGTACGTCGGCGACGCGACCGTCAGCGAGGATCACGACCTTCAGGATCACCGTCCCGGTCTTGCCCGCCGCGCGTGCGTCGGGTGGGTAGGTCGGGATCGTGTTCGACGCGACGGGTACGGGCGGGACGCCGTCTTCGGGAAGCGCGATGGCGCCGCCGGCGATGCCGCCCAGCGTACCGCCCTCGGTGACGCCACCCTCGAGCCCGGCGGCGTCCCCCTTCCCCGGCGTGCCGTAGACCGCGACCCCCTTGTCTTCGCTGGGGTCGGCCTCCTTCGGCGGGGACTTCGGCATCTCCTTCGGGACGACCATCTGCTTCGGCGGGGGCGGCTTGTCGAGCTGACGGACCTTCTGGTCGGGCCGGACGACCGGTGCCATCGCGGCTGGCGCCTGCGGCTTCTCGACCGGGGCGGGTGCCACGGGGGCGGGCGGCGGCTCCTTCACGACGGTCTCGACGAACTTCACCTCGACCGCCTTCTTCGCGACCTCGATGGCGTGCTTGCCACCCAGGAGCGTCGCGACCAGGCCGATCGCAAGGTAGACCGCCGACGAGGTGAGGAGGGAGGTTCCCCACCGGCGCTCGCTCAACCCAACACCCGAATATGACTGGAACGCCGACGAGGTCTGGCTCATGACGCGCGCCCGCCAGACTGCCAGAGAACGAGGGGCGTTCCGCTTACTACATCGTGAAGATCCCGTGACGGGCCCCTGGTCTCGGGGGTCGGGCGCGGCTATGAGGTCGAGGCATGCGGATCGGGATCGGCATCGGTGACATTGCGAACGCGGGCGGGGGCATCGACGGGTTGATCGCCCAGGCGAAGCGCGCCGAGGCCGACGGCTTCGTAAGCGGCTGGCTCGCGAACATCTTCGGCACCGACGCGATCATGGGTGCCGCGTTCTGCCCCCACGACACCACGCGGCTCGAGCTCGGGACCGCCGTCGTGCCGACGTACCCGCGGCATCCCCACGCGATGGCGCAGCAGGCGCTGACGGCGCAGGCCGCCGCGGGCGGACGGTTCACGCTCGGCATCGGGCTCTCGCACCAGATGGTGATCGAGATGATGTTCGGGTACTCGTTCGCGAAGCCCTTCACCCACATGAAGGAGTACCTGGCGGTGCTGGGTCCGCTGATTCGCACCGGCAGCGCATCGTTCGCCGGCGAAGAGTTCCGGGTGAACGCGAACGTCGCCGTGCCGGGCGCCACGCCGTGTCCGATCCTGGTTGCGGCGCTCGCCCCGCGCATGCTGGCGCTCGCCGGCCGCGAGGCCGACGGCACCATCACCTGGATGACGGGGCCGAAGACGATCCGCGAGCACACCGCTCCCCGCATCTCCGAGGCGGCCGCCAAGGCCGGGCGCCCGGCGCCCAGGATCGTCGTCGGCCTGCCGGTGGCGGTGACGAAGGACGCCGGAGGCGCCCGGGCGTCTGCGGCGCGGGGCTTCCAGATATATGGTGCGCTGCCCTCGTACCGCCGGATGCTGGATCTGGAGGGCGTCGAAGGACCCCAGAGTGTGGCGATTGTCGGCGACGAGAGTGCGGTGGGCGAGCAGATCGCGGGCCTGGCCAAGGCCGGCGCGACCGACTTCATGGCGGTGCCGTTCCGCGTCGACGGGGACCGGGACACCGTCGAGCGGACGCGCTCGCTGTTGATGTCGCTGCTGGGTCGGGTCTGAGGCCGACCGAAGAGGCCCGGTCTCCGACCGTACGGCCCAGGCCCCTTGTCGGGGGCGGAGTTCGTACGTTACGAAGGACAATGAGGGGAATCCGCATGCGCCTGTCCCGAGTTCACGCCCGTTCCGCGACGCTGATCGCGCTGGCCCTGGGCCTGATTGCGAGCCCCGTCCGGGGCGATAGCTCGCAGACGTCGGGCCTCGAGCACCCGCTGAACCACAGCCAGCTCGTGATGCGTGGGTCGTCGAACCCCAACCGGCGCTCGGTCGTGATCTCGGGCAAGTGGTCCACCACTGGCACCATGTTCAATCCGTCCTCCACCGAATCGACCCTCCGCGTAGTCGGCAAGGAAGGGGAGGATAGCGGCCGCATCGCGCTCAGGGCCGACCGCTGGCGCGCGCTCGCGAAGGGCAGGGGCTTCAAGTACACGGACAAGACCGGGGCGGCCGGCGGCATCCGCTCGATCCTCCTGCGCTCCGCCAAGAAGGGCGGCGGCTCGATCAAGATCGTCGGCGGCGGCGCCAACTGGCGGTACGCGCTCGGTCAGGAGCAGACCGGCGTCACGGTGACGTTCGCGGTCGGCTCGGCACGCTGGTGCGCGGAGTTCGAGAGCTTCCAGAAGAACCTCGCGTCGAAGGTGCAGGCGTCGGCGGACCAGGCGCTGGCGAGCTGCCCGTGCGACGGGTTCGCGAGCACGTGGGAGGCGATCCAGGCGAGCGTGTTCGCGCGACACGGGTGCACCGAACAGCTCTGCCACGGCGCCGCGGTGCAGGGTGGGCTCTCGCTCGATCCCGCGACGGCGTACTCGCACCTCGTCGACGTCCCGTCGACCACGGATCCCAAGCTCACCCGCGTCAGTCCCGGCGAGCAGAAGACCAGCATGCTGTGGCTCAAGCTCGCGAAGGGGACGCTCGGCGAGTCGGTCACCGGACCCGTCGGTGGCGCGGCGATGCCGAACACATTGCCCCCGATCAGCAGCGACGAGCTCGACGCCATCCGTCTGTGGATCCGCGCTGGTGCCCCGCAGACCGGTGTGGTGCGCGGCACCGACACGCTGCTCGGCACCTGCCTGCCGCCGTCGGAGCCGATCAAGATCCGTCCACCCGCCGTTCCCGCGCAGACCGACGGCGTGCAGCTCAGCGCGCCGCCGTGGAAGATCAAGCCGCACGGGGAGAGCGAGGTCTGCTACGCGACCTGGTACGACTTCAGCGCGACGATCCCGGCAGGGGATCAGGCGCCGTGTCCCGACTACTGGGGCGGGCCCAGCAAGCAGTGCTTCTTCTACAACCGCGACGAGCTGACGCAGGACCCGAACTCGCACCACAGCATCATCCACCTCTACAAGGGCGCCTGGGACATCGCGGAGGAGATCATCGTCTGCAACAAGGGACCGAAGCGCGGTCAGCGGTGCATGCTGGGTGGGAACGAATGCGGTCCGAACGCGACGTGCGTGGACAAGGGCTCGGCCTTCGGCCCGTTCCAGTGTCTCGGCGGCGCGAACGAAGGGCAGACGTGCGACCCGAAGGGCGCGGCCGATCAGTGCCCGGGCGGCGGCTGTGCCGGCCGCGTGCAGTCGACGGTCGCGTGTATCGGCTACGGTCCGCCCGACTACGGCTTCGACATCTCGGGACTCGGCAGCGACAACGCCCCTGCGTTCGGTGGCTCGCAGCAGCCGTTCTTCCGCCGCGACCTGGCGCCCGGCGTGTTCCAGATGCTGCCGGTGAAGGGTACCGTCGTCTGGAACTCGCACGCCTTCAACCTCACGGACGAGGAGGCGACGAACCAGCAGTACCAGAATCTGTACTTCGCGCCGCCGTCGCAGCGGGTGTTCTACGGCCGCGGCATCTTCGATTCGCGCAACATCTTCGTGCAGAACGTCCCCCCGTTCCAGAGCCGCGAGTACTGCAAGACGATGACGATGCCGAAGGGCTCCAACGTCTTCGAGATGAGCTCGCACAACCACAAGCGCGGCGTGCTGTTCCGGGCGTGGGGACCGGGCATCGCGACGTCGTGCTCGTCGCAGGCGGGCGACGTCTGCGAGCCCGAGTCGACGCAGCCGATCCTCACTTCCACCGACTACAGCGATCCGGATCAGCCGGAATGGCTGGCGAACCCCGTCCACCTGGTCGACGACGACCCGGCGACGCGACGCTACAAGTTCTGCTGCAAGTACGACAACGGCGAAAGCGATCCGACCAAGGTGAAGCGTCAGTCGACATCGCCGCCGACGCCGTTCGGCGCCCTGGCGCCAGGCGGGCCGTGTCAGAAGGACGCCGTCGCGTGCCTCGACGGACCTCACAAGGGCGAGCTCTGCAACGGCGACAGCCACGCCTGCGACAGCTCGCCCGGCGCCAACGACGGCGTCTGCGACGCTTGCCCCCTCAGGGGCGGCGTCACGACCGAGGACGAGATGTTCATCCTCCTCGGGTCCTACTACTGCGATCTCGGCAGCGACTGCGAGACGCAGGCTCCCGGCAACTGATCCTTCAAGCGGGGCGCCCGGCGAATCCGGGCGCCCCGGCGCCTGCTTGACTCGCCTCGCCGCAGAATTGTACTGACTGGTCAGGTTAATTATGCCGCCGCGCGCCGCTCACACCCGCCGCCCGGTCCGCCGTCCCGCCGCCGCCCCGGCCGCGCGCGGCCGTCAGGAGCGCGGCGTCCGTACCGAGGAGGCGATCCTCGAAGCGACGCTCCGCCTCCTCGCCACGCGCGGCATCCAGGGGACGTCGCTCGACCTCCTCGCGGAGGAGGTCGGCGTCGCCAAGAGCTCCATCCTCTGGCACTTCGGCTCGGAGGAGGAGCTGCTGCGCCGGGTCGCGGAGCGGGTGCTGGAAGAGGTCGCGCAGGGGCCGGCGCGCGAGATCCTCGCGCTGCCGACGATCGAGGAGCGCAGCGAAGCGAGCTGGCGCTTCTACGCCGACAGCGTCCGCGAGCGTCCCGAGCTGCGCCGCCTCGTCCTCTGGCTGATCCTCGAGAGCGCGGAGGGGCGCCCCGAGCTGCGCGCACGGCTGCAGCACGTCTACCGCAGCATCCGCGAGCTGTTCGAGGCAGGGCTCCGCGGCGTGGTCGCCGACCGCGCGCAACGCAAGAGCCTCGCCGTGATCTCCGTCGCCGCGTTCGACGGGATGTTCGTGCAATGGCTGCTCGACCCCGACGCGATCGACCTGGAGGCGGTGCACGCCGAGATCCGCCAGCTCACCGAGCGCGCCCGTCGCGCGACGCCGAAGAGGAGGCTCCAGCATGCCTGAGGGACCGCGCGAGGTGCTCGACGTCGATCTGGCGGGCTTCCGCGAGATCGTCCGCAACCCGAACGCACACGCCGTGGTGCTCGGGCAGTACCGCATCGGCGAGTGGGCCGGCGTGGTGGCGCTCCGGCGTCTGCTCGCCGAGATCCAGCCGGAAGGCAAGCTGCACCGGGCGATGGAGATCCACCATCGTGACGAGGAGCGCCACTCGCGGCTGTTCACCGACTGGATGCGCCGGCTCGGCGTCGAGCCGCCGGCGCTGCCGACGGAGCTCGAGGGCTACTTCTCGACCAACCCCGAGGAGTTCCGCCGGCAGCGCGAGATGCTCGCGTCCCTGCCGCCGGAGCTGCGTCGGATCATCGTCTTCGCGGGCATCAACGTCATCGAGCGGATGGCGTTCACGCAATTCGATACCCACCTCCGGGTGCTCGAGGGTCCGGGCGACGTCGCGGATCTCGAAGGCGTGATGGCGGAGGAGAAGTTCCACTTGAGCTACGTCGAGGCGGAGCTGGAGCGGCAGGAGCAGGGGCCGAACGGGGCGTTCGTCACGACGGCGCTCGAGCAGGCCCGCGCCCGCTTCACCGACTTCCAGGAGCTGCGGCGGCGCGAGACCGCCGCCGCGATCGAGCGGCTGCTCGGCGCCGGCGCCTGAGCGATTCGAAGGAGTCCACGATGAAGTTCGGCATCTTCTACGAGCACCAGATCCCCCGCCCCTGGCAGCGGGGCGACGAGCACCGGCTGTTCAAGGAGGCGCTCGACCAGGTCGAGCTGGCCGACCGGCTCGGCATCGACTACGCCTGGGAGGTCGAGCACCACTTCCTCGAGGAGTATTCGCATTCCTCCGCGCCCGAGGTGTTCCTCGCCGCGTGCAGCCAGCGCACCAAGAACATCCGGCTCGGCCACGGCATCACGCTGATGCCGCCCGGCTACAACCATCCGGCGCGCGTCGCCGAGCGCATCGCGACGCTCGATCTGGTGAGCGACGGCCGCGTCGAGTGGGGCACCGGCGAGTCCAGCTCGCGCCTCGAGCTGGAAGGCTTCGGCGTCGGCTACATGCAGAAGCGGGAGATGTGGGAGGAGGCCGTCCGCGAGACCGCGAAGATGATCGCGATGGAGCCGTACCCCGGCTACCAGGGCAAGTACTTCTCGATGCCGGCGCGCAACGTGGTGCCCAAGCCGGTGCAGGCGCCGCATCCGCCGCTCTGGATCGCGTGCTCGAACCGCGACACGATCAAGCTCGCCGCGCAGCACGGCATCGGGGCACTCACCTTCGCGTTCATCGACCCCGCCGAGGCCAAGCACTGGGTCGACGAGTACTACGAGACGTTCAAGAACGAGTGCACGCCGATCGGCCGCACCGTGAACCCCAACATCGCGATGGTCACCGGCCTCATGTGCCACGAGGACAGCGAGACCGCCGTCGCGCAGGGGCTCGAGGGCTTCAAGTTCTTCGGCTTCGCGCTCGCGCACTACTACATCACCGGTACCCACGTCCCCGGCCGCACCGACGTCTGGGAGAAGTTCAAGGCGAGCCCGCCGTTCCCGTCGCTGCCGACGGGCGGCATCGGCAACCCCGACGAGGTCCGGAAGAACCTGGCCACCTTCGAGGAGGTCGGCGTCGACCAGACGATCTTCATCCAGCAGGGCGGCCGCAACCGGCACGACGACATCTGCTCGTCGCTCGAGTTGTTCGCGGGGAAGGTGATGCCGGAGTTCAAGGCGCGCCACGACGCACGCACCAAGAAGAAGGCGGAGGAGCTGGCGCCCTACGTCGCGAAGGCGATGGCGAAGATCCCGCCGCTCGATGCGGACGCGAACATCGAAGAGATCGAGTCGTACCCGGTGCTGATGGCGCGGCTCGGCGTCGAGATGTCGCAGCTCCCGAACCAGCGTCCGATGGGCCCGGCGACGAGCGTGATCACCGCCGCGATCCGCGCGGCGGCGGAACGCTGAGACGCGGTGCCCGCCGGCGGGTCGAACGTCCCTAGGGCACGGGCCGCGTTCGAAATACCTTCGGGTGCAGCTCGCGGCGATAGACGTCGATCGATCGCATGAAGCGCGGCTGGCTCCCGCAGTTGAGCGCGCGACAGTGGAGCAGCCAGGGATCCGTCAGCACGACTTCGCCGGCGCTCCCGCGCAGCTCGACGACCGCGAGCCGCATCCCGCCCGACGTCTCGGCCGCCGCCATGAAGCGCCCGACGCGGTCGCGTCGATCGTCGGCCGACGTGAGCGCGCGAAGCCACGGCTCGCCACCGAGAATGCCGAGCCGCACGCGACGCGTGTCCGCGCGCGCCTCGGGCGGCAGCGACGCGACCG
>JACXTT010008014.1_pt1 | contig 14735 bp, 12 predicted proteins | sample 9270951 | NCBI WGS metagenome assembly JACXTT01 (sample SAMN15532306, study PRJNA645909) | rock metagenome | isolation source: weathered quartz diorite | place: Puerto Rico | collected 2017-06-21
GTGGGCGGCCAGGCAAGGCTGCACGCGGGGCAGGCGATCGGCATGGCGGCGGGGCTCTCGAAGCCCGGCGAGGGCAATGTCGGGCTGCAACTGACGGCGGGCACCGACGACATCGACGTACAGGCCCAGCACGACCTGCTCAGGCTGGCCGCGCAGCAGGACCTGACGATTGTCTCGACCAATATGAACGTGGACTTTGCGGGCGCGAAGCGAATCCGGATTGCCACCGCAGGCGGGGCCTCGATCACGATCGAGGGCGGGAACATTACCTTCGAGTGTCCGGGGGCGATTACGTATAAGACGGCGCAGCGGGTGTTTGAGGGGGCGGTACGCACCAATCGCGACCTTCCGCTATTTCCCGAGACGCCCCTTTCCCTGGACGACGACTATCCGTTCTCCATCTAAGCCGAGCACTCCGGAAACTGGACAATGTTGATCAGCCCTCCATTCCTGCCGCCGCGAGCGGCCAATCAAACAGAAGACCGATGGCTCGACGCTGCTATGCCCGGCGGCGAACCTGGGGACGGTGCCTACCCGGTCAGCCACAACCTCGGATGGCATGGCGGGTTGCACCTACAGGCCCCAACTCGCGGGAACGACGGTGTGGAACCTGTGCGCGCTATCGCAGATGGCGTCGTCGTCTATCGGCGTGGTTCGACGGAGCCGCCAGCCGCGCCGGCGCCTGACGCTCCCTTAAGCTATGGCGGCAGAACCAGCGATGGCGTAGTCATTTTGCGGCATGAGACGGAAATCGGCGCGACCCGCGACGGGAACGTCCCGACACGCGTGGTCTTTTTCTCGGTGACCATGCACCTGCATACGCTCCGCAATACAGTGCAGCCGGGGCGAACCATCCATCGTAAAGATGAACTCGGCCAGGCGGGCTACATCCGGGGACGCCCCAATCGAATTCACATCGAGATCCTCTGCGATGACGCGAACTTGCGCCGGCTCATCGGTCGGGGCAGCGGCGATGTACCACTGACCGGCGACGGCCGTAGCGATGCGGTGTTCGGTGAACTCTACTTCCATTTGCCCGCCACCACTCAGGTCTACCCACAACGTCCGCCACGCAACCAACCCGCACCGGCAGGTGGCGCGCCACTGGGACAAGAACTGTTTGTGGGCTTGCGGTACGCGGAAGGTGACGGCGCCCAAGGTACGCGCGGACACGCCTATTTGACGACCTGTCAGCCGAACGGCATGCCCTTGGGCAATGCATTGCCGGAAGCCGACGCCGAGTACAACCTGTACCGGGATGCCAACGACATTAGCGAGGCCTACCCCGCAAATGCGCGTCCGGCGCCCAGTGCAATCTACGAACTACTGCGCTTTGGACGGGTGATCGGCCCCGATGCGCTGGTTCCCGCAGACGTGCCACATTGGCGCCAGATTCGGACGCCGACAGGCACCGGCTGGGTCAATCTCAACGCCCAGGGCATCCACAAGTTCAGCGATGCCGACTTCCCGCACTGGCGCGGCTGGCGTCTGGTCGAGGACTCACAGGACGGCAATTGCCTGTGCAACGATCCAACGATTCTGCGTGCAGTCGATGTGAATCGCGATAATGTGGTTACGGCGGAAGAAGTACAGGCGCGGTTGAATGTCGCGGAGGTTTGCACATTTCTTAAGCGGCTGATCTGCAAGTTCCCCACGGAATGGGATGCGGGCTTGATTGAGGCGCGCTGGGGATGGCTGAAGACGCAGAGCCCGAGCAACCCGAATCCGATGGCCGAGGCTCAGTTTGGGCGGCTACGCGCGCATATCGAGGTGCTGGCGTTCTGGCAGCAGGCTGACTTGCGGGTGCCGCAGTACGATGCGCAAGGGCAGCCGGCGGGAGAGCAGGCGCTGTCGAATCTGCATTGGCGGGTTGAGCCGAGGGAGTTTATTCGTGCTTTCCGAAAATGTGGATGGCTCAGCCGAACTGACTTGGCATTGATCTACACTGACACGTATCAAAGGCAAGTCGGTACACGACTAGAGACGGCACGAAATGCGCTCAACGACGTTATTAGGGAGCGCTACCGCATCCATATCAACAAGGTCGCAAGAAAATATCAAGTTCACTCGTCTGGTTATCGACTCGCACACTTCTTTGGTCAAGGCGCTGAAGAATCGAGAACGCTGACATTAATGTTCGAGCAGAGGAGCGAGTTGAGTTGCAATCAGCTTTACGGTGGGCTGATGGGAAACGACCTTCCAGGGGATGGCTATCGATACCGCGGGCGTGGCATGAAGCAGTTAACTGGAAAATACAACTATACGGAATATTGGGTCTATCGAGGATGGATTAGTCGCACCTCATTTGATCGTAACTGGTGGCGAAGAACTGGAGCCGTTCGCCGTCCCGTCATTACCAACCCAGATGTCATAGGCGATGATGACTACGCAGTTGTTGATGCTGGCGGATGGTACTGGGCTGCCTCTCCGCATCGCGGAGAACCACATGAGCTCAGCTCAATCAACCGAGTCATAACTGTTGCTCAACCCAATCGTGATTCCGTTCGCACAGTAACTCGTGCTATCAATGGTGGCGAAATTGGGCTAGATAATCGGTTGTTTCATGTGGATAGAATTTATCGAATTATTGGTGATGAGGTACATCAATGAAGAAGGTTGTTGCCATATTTCTTCCTTTTCTCATGATCCCATGTAGCGCGAGAGTGATGGATGGCATGGAAGTCTTCGATGGGAGATCAGTGCACCTGGAATTCAAGAAGAGTGATTACAGGAGTGCGAAAGAACGACCTGCCGCAGAAGGATCTGATGCAGAAAAAAATGAGATTCTGTTTGATATTACCCTGACAAGAAGTCGGCAGATTGGTGGTAGCAGTTCAGATTCCGGAACTGTTTGCCGAGGGACGGTCGCTAAATGTCAATCTATTGGGCAGGGTATCCTGCCATATTGGATTGATGCGGGAAATTCGCTTCGAATTGGCGAGCCTACGGAGGTTGTACGCGAGGTTGTCATTGCCAATCGGCGCGCATTCGAGGCATTTCCTCTCTGTGGCTGGGATCATCGGGGCGCAACTATGCCCGTCGGGGGGCAGTGTTACACGGTGGTTATGCCCCTTGAAAACAAAGTTGTGAGCCTGAGCTTCCTCCTAGGTAAAAACGTCGGTTGCAGGAGATATGAAAGCTGCTGGCGCAAGGAACTAGCTAAGGTCAGGGCGATTGCTGCTAGCGCTAAGTGATTTTTTAGCCAATAACACGGTACAAACTGCTGCTGAGTTCCCTGCAGAAGCACATCACGCAGATTTATTTCCCCTGGAAAATAAGGTTAATAACCATTTTTCAGGCTTGGCTAATTAATGAGGAGGATAAGAGGTCCGTATCACAATTGTTCTGTCTGCTCTTTAACTATTACCCCGCTCCAGGTGAGCGGACAGGGGCGCCAGTGACCTGACAAGATCGCTAGGCGAAGGTGCCGTGACACACCAAACCGCACCGCTCTCAACTGCCAGGGACGACGACGCGCCCCTGCCGAAGCAAGCCAAGGCCGCCGCCGGCATGGTCGACGGCAAGGCGCTCGACACAGCCCGACAGGACGCCGCCAGCGGCAACACCACCACAACAGGCAAAGTGCCGCATCAGGGCGAGGCGATGGTCCACCTGGCCGGCCGCGCGGGCCTGGCCGTGGTGGCGGGACAGGACCTGCAGGTCGCCAACGGCCAGAGCCTGTCGCTCTCCAGTTGCCAGGACAGCAACGTCGCGGTGGGCGGCCAGGCGCGGCTGCACGCGGGGCAGGCGATTGGCATGGTGGCAGGGCTGTCGAAGGCCGGCAAGGGCAATGTCGGACTGCAACTGACGGCTGGACAGGACGACATCGACGTACAGGCCCAGCACGATTTGCTGAAGCTGGCGGCGCGCGATGACCTGACGATCGTCTCGGCCAATATGAACGTGGACTTTGCGGGCGCGAAGCGCATTTGCATTGCCACCGCAGGTGGGGCGTCGATCACGATCGAGGGCGGGAATACCCTGGGACCGGTCACGGAATGGGATCGAGGCGTGATGGTAAGAGAAATAGAAAAAAAGCAGGAGAAATACAATCTTCTCGCAAAACGCCGTGAATTGACTGGCAACTTGGATCAGCGAGACAGGATCGAGATCCAAATGAGTGCCCTGGCATTGAATAATTTCGAAAAGCGTGTCTTGGCGGCCTGCGGCCGCAAGCAAGCATGCGATTTCCCAGTTATGGAAGACTCAGATGCGGGAGACCTGCGCGACTATGCAGGCCTGAAGACGTCAATTGCCGTTCGGTGGTTGGTTGGCAGCAATACAAGGCGAGAACCGCATGGTCATGCACGCTATCGGCGTGTCTTTGACAAGAGCTAAGCCCTTGCGCTATTAAATATGCGCACGGCGCTGGCTGACCCCATGGGGCTGCTTGACGCATCCCCGGTCCCGCGCATTCCACTGTACGGGCGCCGCCAGCGCGCTGCAGGAACTGCTGCCGGGTCTCTCCCTACCTCCTGCGCTTTGCCGATACGCGCGTTTTGGCCGCATTGCCCGGCGTGCTGAATTCGGCCGCATGGGACCAGCTCACGGCACCGTTGCCGCAACAGACCAGCGGCCGGGAGTTCTGGCAGCTGTAGGGCTACCTGCGCTGGCGAACCGTGTACGACGACAAGTACATGGACTACCGCACCGCCTACCCAAAGCTCGCCGGCCTCGACGCCGCGGCGCTGAAGAAGCGGAACAGGGAGTTGGAATCGCAGCTCAAGGCATGGCGCAGCCAATCCGAATCGCTCCAGAAGACGCTGAACGGCATGGCCAGTTCCGGTCTGCCACCGGCAGAACTGCTCAATCAGTTGGGCGGCTTGCTACAAGGCGTGACGGACAGGGAACAAGAAATGGCGGCGATCACGGCGTTCATGGAGGAGATCGAAAACGGAGCGCGGTGATCAGGTTCTCCTACGCATTTGCGCCATTTGAAATTGGAAAATTCCAGCTGGCTCAGAACGGAATCTTCCCACTCCAGATCTGCGCGTACATCACCCAGTCGCCCATCAGGCTGTAGAGCGGATGGCGGAAGGTCGCCGGGCGGTTTTTCTCGAATGCGAAATGGCCGATCCACGCGAAGCCGTAACCGGCCACAAGGGTGGCCAGCAGCCACCACGGATTGCCCGTCAGCACGAGGGCCAGCAGGCACAGCAGCGACAGCGTGGAGCCGACGAAATGCAGCCGGCGGCAGGTGCGGTTCTTGTGCTCACCCAGGTAGTAGGGGTAGAACGCCGCGAAGCTCTCGAACTCGCGTGAGCGGGCCTGCGTCATGGCTGTCTCCTTGCTTTGTCTGCTGCCTGGCCGGAGTGTAGGTCGCAGGCGCGGGCGGCAAGTGCCCGCCGCGCCCGGACGCTCAGGCGGCTTTCACCACCTTGCATGCAAATGCCGCCAGCGCGTCCAGCACTTCGTCCGGCCGCTCGCCCATCATGGCGTGGCCGCACGGCACGGTGACGGTGCTGGCGGCTTTCATGCCCGCCGCCAGCGCCTGGGCGGCCTTCGGCGAGGTCATCATGTCTTTGGTGCCATTGATGAAGAGCGCCGGGCAGGCGATGCTTGCCGCCGCTTGCTGGCCGTTCGCGTAGGCATTGCAGGCCGAGAAATCGTTGTGGAAGACGTGCGCCTCGGGGTTGTTGGCACCCACGCGCTCCATTAGCCGCTGGCTGCCGCCGTGCATCCAGAAGCCCGGGCCGGGCGCCGACGGCTTGTTGGCGAGGCTGGAATGCGACCACTGGTTGACCATCGCGATGGCCTCGTCTTCGCGGTGCAGCGAGGCGTCCAGCAGCGCGTCCGAGACCTTCATCGGGTAGGCGGTGGCGAGCAGCGCGATGCCGCGCACGTCGCGCGGATGCCGTGTCGCGCATTCGAGCGCGATCAGCGATCCCATGCTGTGCCCGAAGACCAGTACCGGCGCCTGCACGCCCGCCGCTTTCACGAGCGCCATCACCCAGTCGGCCATCTCCTCGACCGTGCGCAGCGGCGTGCCCTGGCTGCGGTTGTGGCCGGGCAGGTCCACGGCCAGCACCGAGAAGCCGTGGTGCGCGAACCAGCGTGTCTGCAATGCCCACACGCTGTGATCGTTCTGCGCGCCGTGCACGAATACCGCGCAGGGCAGGGCGGGATCGAAGGGTTTGCCGCCGGTGTAGGCGTAGGCCGTCTGGCCCGCAATCTTCCATTCCATCAGGCTTTCCCTCCCGTTGCACCCTGGCTCATGGCCTTCTCGGCGGCTTTCAGGCCGCGCTTGAGGTCGTCGATGAGATCGTCGGGATCTTCCAGGCCGATCGACAGCCGGATCGTGCCCTCGCTGATGCCGGCCGATTGCAGCGCGGCGGCGTCCATGCGGAAGTGCGTGGTGGAGGCGGGGTGGATGACCAGCGAGCGGGCGTCGCCGACGTTGGCCAGATGCGAGAACAGGCTCATGCTCTCGATGAAACGCTGGCCGGCGGCGCGGTTGCCCTTCAGGTTGAAGCTGAACACGGCGCCGCAGCCGCGCGGCAGCAGCCGCTTGGCGAGCGCGTAGTCGGGGTGCGACTCCAGTTCGGGGTAGGCGACGGACTCCACCATCGGGTGCGACACCAGGAACTGCACCACGCGGCGGGTGTTCTCCACATGGCGGCTCATGCGCAGCGGCAGCGTTTCCACGCCCTGCAGCAACTGCCACGCGGCCATCGGGTTCATGCAGGCGCCGAAGTCGCGCAGGCCTTCGCGCCGCGCGCGCAGCAGGAACGGCGCCACCGTGCTTTCCTCGGTAAACACCATATTGTGGAAGCCCTCGTAGGGCTCCGACAGTTCCGGGAAGCGCCCGGAGGCCGCGAAATCGAACGTGCCGCCTTCCACCAGCACGCCGCCGATGGTGGTGCCGTGGCCGCCCAGGAACTTGGTTGCCGAGTGGTAGAGCAGCCCCGCGCCGTGGTCGAACGGGCGCAGCAGGTAGGGCGTGGTGAAGGTCGAGTCCACCAGCAGCGGAATGCGGTGCTCCTGGCCCAGTTGGGCGAGCGTGGCGATGTCCAGCACGTCCAGGCCCGGGTTGCCGAGCGTCTCGCCGAACAGCAGCCGGGTATTGGGGCGGATAGCGGCGCGCCAGGCGTCGATGTCGCGCGTGTTGACGAAGGTGGTCTCGATGCCGAAGCGGCGCAGCGTGTAGTGCAGCAGGTTGTGCGAGCCGCCGTACAGCGCGCTGGACGCCACGATGTGCGAGCCGGCGCCCATCAGCGTGGCCACCGCCAGGTGCAGCGCGGCCTGGCCGGACGCCGTGGCGATCGCCCCGGCGCCGTTCTCCAGCGCGGCGATGCGCTCCTCGAGCACGGCCACGGTCGGATTGGAGATGCGCGAGTAGACGTGCCCGGCGCGCTCCATATTGAACAGCGAGGCGGCGTGCTCGCTGTCGCGGAAGACGAAGGACGTGGTCAGGTGGATGGGGGTGGCGCGGGCCCCGGTGGCGGGGTCGGGCGCGGCGCCGGCGTGCAGCGCCAGCGTATCGAATCGTGTACCGGACATGGCGGTTCAGGGAATGGTTGTCTCCGGCATGCATCGTAGCATCGCGCGCCCCGCGATGGGGCACGGCGGGCATGGCCGCCCGGCTGGAAGCCGCTCCTGCTTTACTTGGGCGGCCGGTTTGGGCTAGGATCGGTTCACCGGGGCGGGCGGCGAGCCAGCCGCCCGGGCACCCAGACACCCAACGACAACACAACATCATCCGGCGTACTGGCCGGCCGGCGGGCAGCCCGCAGGGCGGCCATGCGATCCGGCAGCGGAGACCATCATGAAAGTCAGCGACATCCTGCAGATCAAGGGCAACACGCTCTATACCGTGACGCCGGATACGTCCTTGCAGCAGGCCGTCGACACCATGGCCGCGCACGACATCGGCTCGCTGGTCGTCATGGAGTACGGCGACCTGGTGGGCATGCTGACCTTCCGCGAGGTCATCGAGACGCTGGCGAAGAACGGCGGCAGCCTCGGCACCAGCAGCATCCGCAAGGTGATGGACGACGCGCCGCTCACCTGCACGATGGAAACCGATGTCAACGAGGTGCGCCGCATGATGCTGGAGCGCCACACCCGTTACCTGCCGGTGCTGGACAACCGCACGCTGATGGGCGTGATTTCGTTCTACGACGTGGCAAAGGCCGTGGTCGAGGAGCAGAGCTTCGAGAACCGCATGCTCAAGGCCTACATTCGCGACTGGCCGCAAGAGAAGACGGACTGAGGCCGCGGGTTGGCGCAATCCCTGAAATGGGCCGGTCCTGCCATGTCAATGAGGTAGCAGACCTGGCCTGTGACGACAAAGCGGCGGGTTTTTCACCCGCCGCTTTGTCGTGATGGCATGATGGCGGCCGTGCATCGTTCCCGCCCGCAGCCGGACCGCCACGGTGGCGCGGGCAAGATTCCTAGCCGCTTTCATGAGCCAACACAGCCAATTCCGCCTGCTGCGCGCGCGCCGGTTTGCCCCGTTCTTCTGGACGCAGTTCCTGGGGGCGATGAACGACAATGTCTTCAAGGTCGCGTTCACGTCGCTGGTCACGTACCACACGGCGCTGTTCGAGGGCGTGGATGCCCGTAGCGCGGCGTTCCTGATCTCGGCGATCTTCATCGCGCCGTTCGTGCTGTTTTCCGCCACCAGCGGCCAGATCGCCGACAAGCTGGAGAAATCCCGGCTGATCCGGCTGGTCAAGTCGCTGGAGATCGCCATCATGGTGCTCGGGCTGGCGGGCTTTGCCTGGCACAGCGCGACGCTGCTCTACGTCGGCACTTTCCTGATGGGGCTGCACTCCACGCTGTTCGGGCCGGTCAAGTTTGCCTACCTGCCGCAGCACCTGGACGAGACCGAACTGGTGGGCGGCAACGGGCTGGTGGAAATGGGCACGTTCGTCGCCATCCTGCTCGGCACGTTGATCGGCGGCGAACTGGCGGGCCTGGAGCTGGGCGGCAAGATCGTCGGGCCGCTCTATGTGGGCGCCGTCTGCGTGGCGCTGGCGGTGGCGGGGCGTGTGGTGTCGTCGGGTGTGCCGGTGTCGCCCGCGCCGCAACCGGACTTGCGCATCAACTGGAACCCGTTCTCCGAGACCTGGCGCAACCTGACGCTGGCGCGCGGGAACCGCACCGTGTTCCTGAGCCTCTTGGGCATCTCGTGGCTGTGGTTCCTCGGCGCGACGTTCCTGACCTCGTTCTTCAGCTTCGCCAAGGACGTGCTGGGCGGCGACCAGAACGTGGTGACATTGCTGCTGGCCGTGTTCTCGCTCGGCATCGGCACCGGCTCGCTGCTGTGCGAGCGGCTGTCGGGGCGCCACGTGGAGATCGGCCTGGTGCCGTTCGGCTCGATCGGCATGACGGTGTTCGCGGTCGACCTGTACTTTGCCAGCCACGGTCAGGCCGCGGGCGGGCACCTGGCCGGCATCGCGGGGTTCGTCGCCGAGCCGGGCCACTGGCGCGTGCTGGCCGACCTGTTTCTGGTGGCCATGTTCGGCGGCTTCTACAGCGTGCCACTGTATGCGCTGATCCAGAGCCGCTCGGCCCCCACGCACCGCGCGCGGATCATCGCCGCCAACAACATTCTGAACAGCTTCTTCATGATCGGCGCGTCGATCCTCGGCGTGGCGATGACGCAGGCGGGCTACTCCATCCCGCAACTGTTCCTGGTGGTCGGGCTGCTCAACGCCGTGGTGGCCGTCTATATCTACTCGCTGGTGCCAGAGTTCCTGTTGCGCTTCATCGCCTGGATTCTGGTGCACACGATCTACCGGCTGCGCCGCGTCAACGCGGAGCGCATCCCGGCCGAGGGTGCGGCGGTGCTGGTCTGCAACCACGTCAGCTTTGCCGACGCCGTGGTGCTGATGGCGGCGAGCCCCCGACCGGTGCGTTTCGTGATGGATTACCGGATCTTCAAGGTGCCGCTCCTGTCGTGGTTCTTCCGCCAGGCCAAGGCGATTCCGATCGCGCCGGCGCACGAAGACCCAGACATGCTCGCGCGTGCCTACGACCGGGTGGCCGAGGCGCTGCAGGACGGCGACCTCGTCTGCATCTTCCCGGAAGGCAAGATCACGGCCACCGGCGAGATCAATCCGTTCAAACAGGGCGTGCAGCAGATCATCCGCCGCACGCCGGTGCCGGTGGTGCCAATGGCGCTGCGCGGCCTGTGGGGCAGCTTCTTCTCGCGCAAGGGCGGGGCGGCGATGTCGCGACCGTTCCGGCGCGGCATCCTGAACCGGCTGGAACTGGTGGTCGGCGAGCCGGTGCCGCCCGAGCAGGCGACGCCGGAAGGGCTGCAACAGATGGTTCACGCACTGCGCGGAGACTGGCAATGATTACCCTCTACACCTTTGGCCCCGCGTTCGGTCTGCCGGATGCGAGCCCCTTCGTCACCAAGGCCGAGATGCTGCTCAAGCTGGCCGGGCTGCCGTACCGCACCGAGCGCGGCAACCTGCGGCACGCGCCAAAGGGCAAGCTGCCGTACCTCGATGACATGGGCCGGATCGTGGCCGACTCCACGCTGATCCGCTGGCACATCGAGAAGACCTATCGGATCGACTTCGACGAGGGTCTGACCGATGCCGAGCGCGGTATCGCCTGGGCCACGGAAAAGCTGATGGAGGACAATCTCTATTGGGCCGTGGCGCGCACGCGCTGGATGGACCCGGCCAACTTCGCCAAGGGGCCGGCAACGTTCTTCAAGGCGGTGCCGGCGCCGGCGCGCGGCATGGTGGAGTGGCTGGTGCGCCGCAAGATCAAGCGGACGCTGTGGGGGCAGGGGCTGGGGCGGCACACCGACGAAGAGGTGGTGGCGATGGCCAACAAGGGCGTCACGTCGATTGCCGACATTCTCGGCGAGCGGCGCTACCTGATGGGGGACCGTCCATGCGGCGCCGACGCCACGCTGTTCGCCTTCGCGGGCGCACTGCTGTGCCCGCTGTTCGACACGCCGATCCGCACGGCGGCCGAGACGCACCGGAATCTGGTCGACTACATCGCGCGCATGCGCGGGCAGTATTACCCGGATCTGCCTGCGCGCGGTTGAGGATTGTCGGTACGGCCGGGACGGGCCGTTCCGTCCCCGTTGGCCTTACAATGGAGTCCGTCCCAATTCCTGTGCGGTTTCGATCATGTCCGGCAATACCCTCGGCCTGCTTTTCACTGTCACCACCTTCGGCGAATCGCACGGGCCCGCCATTGGCGCGGTGGTGGACGGCTGCCCGCCGGGCATGGCCCTGTCGGAAGCCGACATCCAGGGCGACCTGGACCGCCGCAAGCCCGGCACCTCGCGCCACGTCACGCAGCGCCAGGAGGCCGACCAGGTCGAGATCCTGTCCGGCGTCTTCGAGGGCAAGACCACCGGCACCCCGATCTGCCTCTTGATCCGCAACACCGACCAGCGCAGCAAGGACTACGGCAACATCGTCGAGACCTTCCGTCCCGGCCACGCCGACTACACCTACTGGCACAAGTACGGCATCCGCGACCATCGCGGCGGCGGCCGCTCGTCGGCGCGCCTGACCGCGCCGGTGGTGGCGGCGGCGGCCGTGGCCAAGAAGTGGCTGCGTGAGCAGTACGGCACCGAGATCCGTGGCTACATGTCGCAACTCGGTGAAATCGAGGTCCCGTTCACCGACTGGTCGCACGTGCCGGAGAACCCGTTCTTCGCGCCGAACGCCGACATCGTTCCCGAGCTGGAAACCTATATGGACGCGCTGCGCCGCGACGGCGATTCCGTCGGCGCGCGCATCGAGGTGGTGGCGAGCGGGGTGCCTGTTGGTCTGGGCGAACCGCTGTTCGACAAGCTGGACGCCGACATCGCGCACGCGATGATGGGCATCAATGCCGTCAAGGGCGTGGAAATCGGCGCCGGGTTTGCCAGCGTCGCGCAGCGCGGCAGCGTGCACGGCGACGAGCTGACCGCCGAGGGCTTCCGCACCAACAATGCCGGCGGCATGCTCGGCGGCATCTCCACCGGCCAGGACATCACCGTCTCGCTGGCGATCAAGCCCACTTCCAGCATCCGCACGCCGCGCGAGTCGATCGACAAGGCCGGCCAGGCCGCGACCGTCGAAACCTTCGGTCGCCACGATCCGTGCGTGGGCATCCGCGCCACGCCGATCGCCGAGGCCATGCTGGCGCTGGTGCTGATGGATCATGCGCTGCGCCATCGCGCCCAGTGTGGCGACGTGAAGGTCGACACGCCGCGCATTCCCTCGCAGGCGCGCTGAGTTGGGCCGCGCGCCCGGCCACGGCGCGTCCGCCCGGCTGACGCCGTCCAGCCCGCAGTCCGACCCGCAACACCCACCAGGGCGGCCCGAGTACGGCCGCTTCGGTCTCTTTTACCTCGGTTACTACGGCTACGTCGGCGTCATCTCGCCGTACATCAGCCTCTATTTCGCCGGACGCGGCTTCTCGCCGGTCCAGATCGGCGTGCTGATGGCCAGCTTCCAGGTCAGCCGCATCGTCGGGCCGTACCTGTGGGGTTGGCTGTCCGACATGATGCACACGCGCGTGCGCATCATGCGGCTGTCCGCGTTGACCTCGCTGCTGGCCTTCATGATGGTGCCGGGCGTGGACAGCTACGGCGGCATGATGGCGATGATGCTCGCGCTGAGCCTGCTCACGAGCGCCATGTCGCCGCTCGGTGACGCCCTGACCATCTCCACGCTGCGCCGCCACGGCGCGTTCGACCACCGCTACGGCCGCATCCGCATGTTCGGCTCGGCCGGCTTTATCGGCGCGGTGCTGGCCGGCGGCGCGTTGTTCGAGTATGCCGGCATGGGCGCGTTTCCGTGGCTGGCGAGCGGGCTGCTGGCGATCCTGGCCGCCGTCGTCCACACCATGCGCGATGCGCCCGACGACGGCCCGCGCGTGCGCCCGCCGCCCGCGCTGCCGCTCCTGCGCCGCCCGGACGTGGCGTGGTTCCTCGCCTCGGCGTTCCTGATGATGTTCGCGCACGCCGCCCTGTACGTCTTCTACTCGCTGTACCTGGAGCGGCTTGGCTACAGCAAGCTGGCGATCGGCGCGATGTGGACGATCGGCGTGGTCGCGGAGATCGTGTTTTTCTACTATCAGGGGCTGCTGTTCCGGCGTTTCGCGCTGCGCACGATCCTGGCCGGCACGTTCGTGCTGGCGGCCGTGCGCTTCGGCCTGACCGGCTACTTCGCGCAACTCGCGTGGCTGATGGCACTGGTGCAACTGCTGCACGCGGCCACGTTCGCCGCTCACCACAGCGCCAGCCTCAAGCGCCTGCAGCACTGGTTCGCCGGGCCGCTGCAGGGGCGCGGGCAGGCGCTTTACACCGGGATCTCCTACGGCGTGGGTGGCACGCTGGGCGGCCTCGCGATGGGCTGGACGTGGAAGGCGCTGGCTCCGGCGCACACGTTCGGCCTGGCAGCGGCCGCCGCCGCCCTGGGAGCCATCTGCGCGGCGATGAGCTTTCGCGGAGAGCGTGCCGCGCCTTCGGGTGAACAGGCAGACGATCAGGCAACGAGCGAGGCCGCCCGTTCCGCGATGGCCAGCGACGCGGTCAGCCCCGGCGACTCGATGCCGAACAGGTGAACCAGCCCGGGCACGCCATGCACGGCGGGCCCGTCGATACGGAAATCTGCTGCCGGCTCGCCGGGGGCGCTGATCTTCGGACGGATACCGGCGTAGCCCGGCTGCAGCGCGCCGTCGGCGAGGCCCGGCCAGTAGCGGCGCACTTCATCGTAGAAGCTGTCGGCGTCGGCCGGATCGACGCTGTACTCGATCTCGTCAATCCAGCGCACGTTGGGGCCGAAGCGCGCCTGTCCGCCCAGATCGAGCGTCAGGTGCACGCCCAGGCCGGCGGCTTCCGGCACCGGGTAGATGAGCCGCGAGAACGGCGCGCGCCCGGCCAGCGTGAAGTAGCAACCCTTGGCGTAGTGCTGCGGCGGGACGTGGGCGGCGGGCATGCCCGCGATGCGCCGGGCGAGCGCCGGCGCCGTCAGCCCGGCAGCATTGACGACGGTTCTGGCCAGCAGCGTGGTCGTGCCACCGTCTTCGGCGCCGACCTCCAGCCGGATGCCTTCGGCCGTCACCGAGCCGGCATGCACCGGCGACTGCACGGCCAGCATCGCGCCCGCGTTCTCGGCGTCGCCGAGCAGTGCTGTCATCAGGCCGTGGCTGTCGACGATGCCGGTGGACGGCGAGACCAGAGCGGCGTGGCATTGCAGTTGCGGCTCCAGCGCCTGGGCCTGCTCGCGCGACAAGAGGCGCAGGTCATCCACGCCGTTGGCCGCGGCCTTGGTGCGAATGCCTTCCAGTGTGGCGACCTGGGCCTCGCTGGTGGCCACGATCAGCTTGCCGCAGCGCTGGTGCGCGACGTGGTGCGAGGCGCAATAGTCGTACAGCATCGCCTTGCCGCGCACGCACAACTCGGCCTTCAGCGAGCCGGCAGGGTAGTAGATCCCGGCGTGAATCACCTCGCTGTTGCGCGCGCTGGTGATGGTGCCAAAGGCGTTCTCCGCTTCCAGGATGATGACCTCGCGGCCCTGTTGCGCCAGCGCGCGGGCGACGGCCAGGCCCACCACGCCGGCGCCGATCACGACGCAATCCACTGTCTCCATGTTCTTCTCCTCCATATGCTGATGTTGGTGGCGCGGCGCCAGGTGCGCCGCGCGAATGTTGTCGGGGCCGGAACCCGCAGTTGTGCTCAGTGCAGGGCCAGGCCCATGCGCGCGGCGGCGGCCGACAGGTGCGCCGTGGCCGCCTGGCGGGCCGCGGCGGCATCGCCGGCG
>JACXTT010008015.1_pt1 | contig 14735 bp, 21 predicted proteins | sample 9270951 | NCBI WGS metagenome assembly JACXTT01 (sample SAMN15532306, study PRJNA645909) | rock metagenome | isolation source: weathered quartz diorite | place: Puerto Rico | collected 2017-06-21
GTGCGAACCAGCTGAGGATACGGGGAGCGGGTGAGGGTCCAAGGGTCATGTCCGCTATCCGGCAGAGAGTCGCCTAAACGCTTCGTAAACACAGAAGACCCCTGGCCCATCGGCAATTCGCGCAGTGGCAGCGCGGCCCTTGCGCCACACCGCGCAGCAATTGGCCAACGTCTATTGCCGCCACGCCACTGGCCGCTCTCATCGCCACTAGCGCCACTCTCATCGCCACTAGCGCCACTCTCATCGCCACTAGCGCCACTCACTTCGCCACTAGCGCCACTCCCTTAGCAACCAGCGCCACTCAGGCAGTCTCGCGGGCCACTTGCCGTGACACCGCGCGGCACGCGCGCCACATGCAACAACGTGGTCGGGGTAACGGCAGGCGGCAGGCGTGCGCGGCCGTATGGAGCATTCTAGGTGCCAAGCGTTGGCCTGGGATCGCATAGGTGAGCGCATGCAATTGATGCGGCGCATAAGGCGCAGTATGGGAAATCGCGACCGTCCGCTTTTGTGCGGATGGTCTTGTGTCTGCCGTTCTCGGTGACAATGACCTTTTCGGACGCTGCACGCTGGATTGTGGTTTCGACACTGCGCGATTCGAGCAGTCTGCCTCCCCGCCGCATCCGGCCGTTCGACTTCCGCATCATCGTTCATCCCAAACACGCCCGTGGCGGCGCCTTTTCACGGCGCATGCCGGGAGGCGCGGCTATGTTCGGGTCAGTTCAACACTGGTCCTCACGCTGTTTTGGATAGTCTGAAAGATCACGCAATAGCGGTCCGTTAGATCGACCAGCTGATTGAGCTGGTCTTCAGTTGCATCTGAGTCAATGTTGAACCGTAAGCGAATTTCCTTGAAGCCAACCGGGACGCCGGCGCTCACACCGAGTGTCCCGCGCAGGTCAACATCGCCTTCCGCTGACACCTCCGCGGATCTAATGGGAATCTCAAGCACCGCCGCAGCTGCTCGCATTGAAACTCCGGCGCAGGCGACCAGTGCTTCCAGCAGCATGTCGCCGGAGCAGAGCTCTCGACCGCTTCCTCCCGCCTTGGGATGAATGCCCGCGAGCGCAAACCCGCGACCTGTCTCGACCTTGCAAGTCACGGCAGAGTCGCTCGCGGACCCTCGTGCCTTCAGCGTTAAAAACGCGGCAGCAGGATCCTTCTCGAAAAGCGCCTTGATTGGCTCCTGGCTTGCTTTGAACCTTGTCACTTCCATTGCTTTGCTCCTAACTGAAATAGGTATCGATCGCGCTCTTCATCAGCGCGTGATTGGTTGTTTGCTCGACGCCGCCGCTCAGAATCACCCACAGCACGAGGCACTGAGCAGCGGCGAAGCCGATTCCGCGCCGCCGGCGCAATCCACATGGCAGGCCGCTATTCAGCGACCGCAATGCCAGACCCTCCCAGTTCAGCTGGAAAATCCTTCAGCTTTGGCAGCCCGTCCTTCATCGACAGCACTGTCTCGGCATAATTGACATGAACAGTCGGACTGAACTTCAGAGTGGGGATCGTTGCAGCGTAAACATCGACCAGTCCGAGCAGTGGATGGTCGGTCATCACGTGACCCCCGCAGCGCCTGCAGAACTGCCGCTTGCTGGTCTCAGTCTTCTTGAACTTTCGCAGGAACTGAGCGCCCTTCGTAACCCGCACATTTTGGGGCCGCCACAGCGTGAAGGCGTTTACGGGCGCCGCCGACCACGACCGACAAGACGAGCAGTGGCAAAACCCCATGGCCTCGGGTGAGCCTTGCGCCTCGATTTCTATCGCTCCGCAGAAGCATCTTCCCTTGTGTGTTGTCATGACGTCGGTCTCCTGATGACGTTGGGCACTGCCGCCTAATGTCCAAGACCGATCTCTTACGCACTCCGTTGCCGACCTGAATGATCGCGCGTTCGGGTTGCTTGATGCATCGTCCGGCCGGCGTTCTCGAATCGCCGCGAACGGCGACTGGACGTGCCTTGCTTGATCGAGCGTCCTACTTGCTTGATCCAGCGTCCAAAATTTTGGAGGATTGGTCGCCTCGTTGATTTCGGAGACTTTGCAGCCACGGACAACGAGAAAACCGCGAGCGAATCGAAGATGGCCGCCGACGCCCTGTCTGAAGTGTTAAAGAGCGCCCGGCTCACCGGCGCCGCTTATTTCGATATTGCCGCGCAGGAGCCGTGGTCGGTGCACTCCCCCGCTCGTGATTTGATCTTGCCGAGAATCCTGCCGGGCGCCGACCAACTCATCGCCTATCATGTTGTGACCGCTGGCCGTTGCTTCGCCAGTCTCGATGGTGGAGACGCGGTGCCGATCGAAGCTGGCGAAGTTGTGATGTTTACAAACGCGGACCCCCACGTGATGTCGAGCAGCGCTGGGATGCAGGCGGAGGCGCCAACAGCGGATATGATCGACATCGCCGAAGCAGGCCAGCTTCCATTCCACGTCAATCTTATGAAAGGCGGAGCGGCAACGGCCAAGCTGATGTGCGGCTATCTCGCTTGCGATGGAAAACCGTTCAACCCGCTGCTTAGCGCGCTGCCGCCAATGTTGAAGGCTGGGGATCCGCGCAAAAACGATGCTGGCTGGCTGGGCCAGTTCATCCACTTTGCGGTTGCTGAGGTTGCCGATCGACGCGTCGGCAGCGAAAGCGTGCTTACGAAGCTCAGTGAGCTAATGTTCATCGACGTTGTGCGGCGCTACATCGAGGCCTCGCCGCTGCAAGACAACGGTTGGCTGGCGGGGCTGCGCGATCCCATCGTCGGCAAGGCATTGGCGTTTATGCATGCGCGGCCGTCATTTAGCTGGACCATCGAGGGATTAGCACGCCAATGCGGCGCCTCGCGCACCGTACTGGCCGAACGATTTATGCAGTTCGTTGGTGTTCCTCCGATTCACTATCTTGCCAAGTGGCGGATGCAGGTCGCGTCGGAGATGCTCCACCGCGGCAATTCGAGCATGGCCACTATTGCTGGCGAGATCGGATACGAGTCTGAGGCAGCGTTCAGTCGCGCCTTCAAGAAGGTGACGGGAGTGACGCCTTCGGCCTGGCGGTTAGGGATCCGCGAGCATTCGGACAATCGCAAATAGCCAGTATGTCTCATTGATCGTCACGATTCGCCGGCAACTCACATGTTCCAAAGCCGCCGTTCGCCCAATGTGGGCCGGTTAGTCCGGTCGTCGCCGAAACGCGACAGTCTACTTCGTGTGCAGCGCCATCAATGTGTGGTGGGGGGCACGCTCATGCGATCTCGTTATCTGCAGTATCTCGGCAGCCGCCACGCGGGCACTTCTCGGATGACACTCAGATCCATGCACTCGGCGGAATGGTCCGCGCCGATTGCGCCCCAATAAGTTGAGCTCATGCCGCTTCTGACACCTACGTTAGGCCCACGCGGAGGTGTCTGCGACGTCGCCGGTTGCATGATTAGCTGCAGCGTCGCACGTGACGGTCTATAGCTGTGCAACACGGCCTCGACCGTTGCGCGTTCCTGAGTTGCAACCGCCTCGGGCACTTGGGCGTGATTCCAAATCAATTTGAAGATGCCGGCGGAATCGGGTCGCAGCGAGCAGAATTGCGTCTCAAACTTTGAATTCCCCCTGGCCGTCGTCATGATCCCGAGAAATACGCCACACTCCCCAATCGCCGGGGCGATTTGAATGGGTCTTGAGGAAATGATCCTGACCTGCGGTGCGGGCGTTCCATTGGCCGTGGACGCCTGTTGCCAGAGCATCGCGAACTTCTGAGCGAGGCTTGCCTGGTAAGGCATGGTCGCTTGGATTCGCACGCTTGAACGCGTGCCAGCGCGCGCTGCGCTGTCTCGGACGTATATGCCCTCGCCCAATCCGACTTGCTCGCCCTGCGGACCGGACATCATGATCACGCCGTTTCTACCCTGGGTGACCTGCCAGCCGGTTGGAACACTGGCTGATGCACTCCGGTCGGACGCAGTGTACGCCCGAAGCTGCGTGTCGGCCGCAACCGGAACCGTCGACGCGGCCATCACGCCCAACGCCAAACCCGCGAAAAACAGCCGCCGCATTCCCTCAGTGCCGAGCTTGCTCACGCGCGCCTCCCGTTGCGCGGACCGCCTCGCAGTCCGTCAGACTGACTTGAGAAATGCACTTACTGTCGGCGTTGGTATCGTGCAATCCGGTCGCTCGTCACACCGCAATCGCGAAGACTGGACATCGCCGCAAGGCGGCCTCCAGGACGCGAGCCTGCTGCTTTACCAACCGCTCAGAAGTTGATTTATCTCGGGGAGGGTCACGGCGATGACGTTTCGCTATGCGGCTTCATTTCCTATTCGAGCAAGGATGCGGTGTTCGCGAAACGGTTACACCGCGCGCTTGAAGGCTGCGGCATCCCAAACGCGCTCGGAACATTCGACGTTGTAGGCGACGGCAAACGCAAGAACCGCATTTACCCGGTGTTCCCCAACCGCGAGGAACTTCCCACCGGCGAGCTCGGAGAATTGATTGAGGCGAGCGTGCGGGCCTCCGCTTGACCGAAATCGCCACCAACAGCGACACGTTGCGCAAACTGACAAAATTGTCAGACTTGGAGACAACGCGGTTGTGGGCGACCGACCTAAAATGGGTCACATCGACAAGATCGATTTACGCAAGCTTTGCTTCCGCCAATGATTTTGCTGCGCTTGGGAGAAGCGCAATGAAATGCCGAAGTGCATTGCTGTTGGAGAAGCAGCTCGGACGCCGGACTTTACTTGCCGAGCTTGTCCAAGAAGCCGGTTTTCTTCAGGTCATCGAAGCGTCGTCCGCAGTGAATGCTCTGGAGTGCATGGAGCGGATCAGCTTCGACATGGTGTTCGTCGAAGTTTCCGGTGTACGCGATCCCAATTTCAAACTCGTGCGCAGCATTCGTCAGGATCGGACCGGCAATTTCCGCGTGCCCATTGTCATTGTATCGACGCTTACAGTGCGTGGGATCGTCGAACAGGCGCGCGACGTTGGCGCCAGTGGTTTTCTGCTGAGGCCGTTTTCTCGTGGGCTCCTGCAGTTGCAGATCGCCCGCGGACTAAGAGATGCGCGTCCGTTCATTGAGGCGGAGACGTTCGTGGGTCCGGATCGCCGCCGATGGAATGACCCCGATTTCCCCGGTCCCGATCGACGAACGAATTTCGCTTTCATCTGACTGGCACCGTCGTCCAGAGTGAGCCTCACAACGATTGGGGACCTTGAGGCTCGCATGTCTGACGTCATTCCCGCGCATTTGCGCCCGATGATTTTTGGCCTCAATGAATTGATGATGGAGCTCCTCTACCTGCTCCAAACCTACAGCAACACCGATCTCGAAAGTTTGCTCATTCTGTTTTATGTAAACGACGCGACCATGCGCCCTTTCATGCTTGATGAAGCGCCCTCAGCGGAGCTCCTGGCGACGCCCAGGCCGCCCGATGCAATTCGCGGTGCAGTATCGCGACGCATGCTCGCCGAGAAAACCGGCCTCTCGCGCGAAACCGTCAGGCGAAAGATCCGTCACCTCGCGAGAGCTGGCCTTATCCTCATCGACGCAGATGATCATGTGCGCTCGGCGCAACGCCTTCACGAACCAGACGTGCAACGCATGATCGAGGCGGGACACAAGGCCGTTACCCGCTATTTGCACCGCTTGGACTCCTATGGCGTCGATTGGACGCCCCGAGACTAAGTGCAATCACTTGGAGAACCCCATGAGGGAAGCGCTGCCTGCGACCATGCTGAGCCAGATGAACTTCCTCGCCGGCCACTGGCGTGGCGAGTGCAAGGAAAAAATCATCGAAGAGGTGTGGCTTGCGCCAAATGCCGGCGTCGCCCTAGTGTCCTGAACCAGAAGTTCGCAAGATAATGGCATAATGGTTAGGTCGGCGCATTGCGACGGCAGAATCGCTCGATCGAGGCGAGGATGTCGTCTGCGGATTTGGTCCAGCGGAAGGGTTTTGGATCGGCGTTGTGTCGGGCGATGAAGGACATGATGTCGGTCTTGAGCGCAGCCACGCTGTGATAGACGCCGCGCCTGATCTTGCGTTCGGTGAGGAGCGCGAAGAAGCGTTCGACCTGGTTCAGCCAGGAGGCGCTGGTCGGGGTCAAATGGACGCGCCAGCGTGGCCGTTTCGCCAGCGAGTTGCGGATGAGCGGGGTTTTGTGGGTGGCGTAATTGTCCATCACCAGATGGACGTCGAGGTCTTCGGGGACCGCCGCTTCGATCTCGTCGAGAAATTTTCGGAATTCACGGGCGCGGTGGCGGCCATAGCACTTGCCGATGACGGCGCCGGTGGCGATGTCGAGCGCGGCAAACAGCGAGGTTGTGCCGTGCCGCCTGTAATCGTGGGTTCGCCGGGCCGCCTGGCCGGGCCGCATCGGCAGCATCGGCTGACCGCGGTCGAGCGCCTGGATCTGCGATTTTTCGTCCACGCACAACACGATGGCGCGCTCCGGCGGGGCCATATAGAGGCCCACCACATCGCGCACTTTGGCGACGAAATCAGGATCAGTGGAGAGCTTGAACGTCTCCAGCCGGTGCGGCTGCAGTCCGAAGGCGCGCCAAATGCGCTGCACGCTGGAGACCGACAGACCGCTCGCTTCAGCCATGCCGCGTGAGCTCCAATGGGTGGCGTTTGGGGGCGCGCTCTCCAAGGTCTTCACAATCACGGCTTCGATGCGGGCGTCGTCGATCGTGCGCGGCGCTCCAGAACGGGCATCATCATGCAGCCCATCCACGCGCCGCTCGACAAACCGCCGGCGCCATTTGCCGACAGTGGACCGATCCAGGCCCATCTCGGCCGCTATCTCCTGGTTCTCGCCGCCTTCTGCGCAGGCCAGCACAATCCGGGCCCTCAGCGCCAATGCCTGCGCCGTCTTTCGCCGCCCCGCCAAAGAATTCAGTTCCAATCGCTCCGCCTCACTCAGCAGAAGAGGCGCCAGCTGCCGACCCGCCATCGATCTCTCCGTCGTTGCCACCACCCCAATCTGGCGCAGCAACGCGACTCCGACGCGAATCTACTTTGAATCTAATGTTCCGAACTTCTGACTCGGGACACTAGGTGCGGTCCGCCTTGTTCAGAACGGCGCCGTTGCGGCTGTAGAATTGATCGTAGTGGCGGCTGAAGATAATCGCGTCACCATGCGGTACAAGCATTTTCACCCCGACTATCGCACATGGGAGGAGAATGGGCCAATTGCACTGACGCTCACAACTGCGCGCGAGGGCGAAGTGATCTTCACCAATGAGCAAAGTGCGCCGCAACACGCGGCGGAGATGGGCTATCGGCTGACGGGACCGCAATCGCTCCACTCTTGGGTCGTCGCGCTACAGCCAAACGGATCGACAAACCGAGTGAGCTTTGATTTTTTCAGGGTTGGTTGATTGCATGCGCGCTTTTCGTGGGCGGCCACGCTATGGCGCTTCGTACTCGATGGTGTGCTGCCAGAGGGCGCGATCGTGAAGCCTTCGACCTAACTGTCGCCGAAACCCCCGGGGAGCAATACGACGCCAGTGCGCCACGGTGACGGCGAGGCTCGCCATCGCCGAAAGGCGACATCCGCCCTCAGCCGGCCTCGCGATCCGACAAGTCCGTCAGAGTCGCACCGTGCGGCCCTCCATATTCGATGAGCCACACTGGCCGCTCGTGGCCAACCGAGTCCACTTCAATCTGCGCCCCGTCATTGTTTGGACCGGCGTGGCGATCGGGAGTCGGGTCATCATAATAGAATGGCGAGGCGGTCGCGATCGCCAACGTTCGAGCGATCGTGGCCGCGCCTACATCGTCTCTCTCCGCTTCAACGCTGAGCCAGCCGGCGATTGGACCAGATTCCGGCTGATAGCGTTGCAGCAGGACATGAACCAGACTTCCGTCGTACGCAGCGCTAAGCGCGGCGTCGGCCTCGCAATCGGCCGATCCAAAGACAGCGATGACATCTGCGTAAACAAACACATCATCGCCACGGACGCCGAACAGTCCGGCGAGCGACGTCCGCAAGATTTCTGCGTCCGGCGCCTTCAAGAAGCGTAGGTAAGCTCGACCCATACGGGCGCCTTCGACGTTATCGCGTCTTTCCCTGCGCGGAAGCGCGGGGGGAAACGATGCGCTGTCAACCCTTGTCGGTTCCTGGATGGGCTGATGGATCCCTAACGACGCGTTCGACGACCCCGAAGGCGTCCCAGACAATGTGGCCGCCGCCGCTTACGCGGACGGCGCCGCGATTGGTCAAATTGTAAACACCGTCGGCCAGAACCGCATGACGTCCATCGCGCAGCGTGCGAAAACCGTAATAGGCGCGCCGGCCTCCGTCGAAGACGACATCAATGTGCTCGCCTGCCGTTGTCATGAGTGTCTGATCACCGACTTGACCGGTGTGATATGCGGGCTGTCCGCCTACATAACCGGCGACGCCGCCAATCGACGCCCTTTGTGCGCCCGCGGTCATCGCCAAGCCTGCAACCAATAAGAGCCCGGCGTAAATCCAACGATGCATTATCGCCTCCTTGCGAAGACGTCCCTTGCAGGCGAGCCTAGCGCTGCGACCCGAAACGGCCAAGCGTGGATTTGGCCCGACGCGCGCAAGCTCGCGCCACCTGCCGCCCTTGGCGGGTTCCGGTTTGGCCTGTAGGCTTCCATGCGAGGGACGTCTTCGCAAGGAGGCGACTATGATCCGGTTGTTTGTGCTGGCGTCGTTAGCTGCGATGTTGGGATCAGCAGCATTCGCCCAAGTCCCGCTCGGCGGCGTGACGGGCTATCGCGGTTCGGTTGCCCCTGCTTATCACACAGGGCAGAACGGCGATGAAGCCCTGGTGACCAGTGCGGGCGATCAAGTCGACATCGTCTTCGACGCCAGCTCACGCAATTTCTACGCTTTCCATCTGTTGCGCGATGGTAGGCGTGTCGTGCTGCCGGACGGCGCCTACAATCTAACCAATCGCGGCGCCATTCGCGTAAGCGGCAACGGCCATGTTGTCTGGGACGCCTTCGGCGTCGTTCAGCGCGTGATGCGAGACGCAACAGCCTATCCCGGGAATGACAAGAGGCTAGCCCATGACAGCTAGCCTGGGCGCAGCGTTGGCACGTCTGCTTGCACCATTTGCGCGCTTGTTTTCGCAGGACGGCGAATTCTTTTGGCCCTACATTTTGGGCTTCGCGCTTGTCGGCGCGATCATTTGGGTCGCGCGCGGGCTGCCCGGAAACCTATTGGCGTTTCTGTTTCCGCCGTCGGTCTATCGAACGCCGTCAGCGCAACTCGACATTCGCTACTTCGCCATCAACGTCCTATTCTACGGGCTGCTGGTCGCGCCATTGCTGATCAACTCGGTTCTGGTGGCGCACCTGGTAGTCATAGGCCTCGTGCACGCGTTTGGGGTGCCGGCGGCGCCGATCGCAAGCGGCCCGTTGGCGGCGGTTCTGGCGGCGGCGGCGCTCGCGATTGCGGGCGATTTTGGCTTTTTCATCTCACATTTTCTCCATCACAAGGTCCCCGCGCTGTGGGCGTTTCACAAGGTGCATCACGCCGCCGAAGCATTGCATCCGCTGACCGCGTTCCGCTCACATCCCGTCAACCTCGCTGTCGACTTCACCGTCACCAGCCTTGTTTCTGGCGTGATGACGGCCCTGTTGGCTTATGTCTTTGACGCTGGTTTGACGCCCGCCTTGGTGCTCGGTGTCAATGTATTCAACTTTGCCTTCCAAGCGGCAGGCGCACAGCTGCGCCATTCCCACATCTGGCTCGACTATGGCCCGCGCTGGAGTCGCGTTCTCGTCAGCCCGGCGATGCATCAGCTGCACCACAGCGCCGCACCCCAACATCGCGACAAGAACCTGGGAGGGATATTCGCATTCTGGGACGCCCTTTGCGGCACCCTGTTTGTCCCACAGGCGGAGGCTAGGCTTGAGCTGGGCTTGCCGGATGGCGAGAGCCGACACTACAGACGGGTGCTCGACTTATACTTTCGCCCGCTCCAGGACCTGGCGCGCATGCTGCTCAGCTTGGTCGCTTCAAAATTTGGAGCCAAAGTCAAAGCGGGCTGACCGAGCGAGTGTCGGTTTGGGCCAAAGACGGTCCTCCGCAAAAGCGTAATCAGTCGGCCCCAATGTCCGCAGGCAGGGGGTAATTCAGACATTCTCGGTCTTGGAGACGGGCCGAACCAAGCCGCACGGCCCCTCTCCTCTTACAAGTCGATTTGCTCCGAAAGCGCCAAGGCGTCGTCGACTTCGACCCCGAGATGGCGAACTGTGCTTTCGAGCTTGGTATGGCCCAGCAGCAACTGCACAGCGCGCAGGTTATTCAGCAAGCGAGGCCATCGCCGCGCATCTTTCGAGTTAAGACGGCTCGCGCCACAACCGCGAGCGAAGGCTTAGCCGGCGTTCACTCCAACAATGGCGCCGCCATTCTGGCGCTGAACCAGGATTGCCGTGCGGAGTCCGCCCTCGCGCGCTCTTGGCAGTGCGTAGTCGTGCGCCCCGCCCTGCCAAGTTCCCAGCCTTCTTACTTCGCGAACGACATGGACATGCGGCAGAGTACGCCCGTTGTTTTCACCAGCGCGTATGGGCACTTCAAGGGTTCTTGGATCATAGCGCACCAACCACACATCGGCTGCGGCGCTTGGCGCAATGCTTCCGGTGACCCGCGCGGTGTTGGCGTCGACGCTCACTTGCGCTGAAAATACGTCTGCGTGCGCGCGGGCCACAGCGGCGTTGAGTTGGGCGCGATCGCCGCCAACCAGATCGCGGCGTCCGTTCAACACGACTTGGGGGGTGTAGACATTGTCGTTGCCAAGTCCACGCTGATAGTCGCGCTGGCGCTCGGTAAATTCTGGACGCGCGAAGGTATCGGTCCAACCCAATTGATCCCAATAGGTCACGCCATAGATGAGCGTCAGCAGATCAGGCCGCGGGGCCAGCGCATTGACGTTGGCGTTGGCCGGCGGACACGACGAACAGCCTTGGCTTTCAAACAACTCAACAACCACCATGGTGCGCGCTTCTCCCGCCGCGCTTGCGCTCGCTTGTGAGCAGACGCTGGCCAGCGCAAGCGCCGCCAGCATGCCGATTGTGCGTCGCATCCGAGGCCTCCATTCGACCCCACTTCGTTCGGTGGGGTCGCGCGGTTACACCAGGTTGAGAGTCTTTTTTGCGCACAAAATCGATATTCTTAACGCACACGCAATCGCCGAGCGTCAGCATGGGCAAAGGAGACCCCATCCTGTGAGCATGTCGGTCAATTATTCGACGCCGGTTCAAGTCAACGGCTACAGCTGCCGCAATTGCACCGACGTTGATTATGCAAAGAAACATATCGATCCGCGGCATCCCCAAAGCGGTCCCTACGATATTAATGCAGCCTCCGATCCGACGCGCCGCGGGGAGACAAAGGCGGCGACGGCAGCGTCGCTTTCGCCTACCGCGAGTTTTCTCGACATCAGCGTTTAACAGGCACGCGCGGGTGTAACTTCGGGACGGCTCTTACGAAGAAGGGTCGAGGCAATCGCGCCTCGCATTCTTGGTAGGAGACGCTCCTCATGCAAAAAATCCCAACCGTGAAGGTGTTCGCGGCGTCGTCATTGCTCGCGGGCCTCGCGCTTGCGGCAGTATCGGCCGCCTCCGCACAAACCCAGCCCATGCAGGACCATGCCATGGCCGCGCCCGCGACGATGGAAAAGTGCTACGGCATCGCCCGCGCCGGCCACAATGATTGTGCGGCCGGCGCCCATTCCTGCGCGGGTCAAGCGACACGCGACAACGATCCAGCTTCGTTCGTGGAATTGCCGGCCGGCGCCTGCGCGAAGATCGCCCACGGCAGCCTCACCGCGGGTCACTAAGGGCAGTGGTTGCGTCGCGATGCGCCATATCTCCCCATCCCCCCAGGCCGACGCGGCGCAACCCGCTCTCAGCGGCGCAGGCATTGGCCTGCGCACGCCCCATCATGATTTCGTTCGTTCCACCAAACCAGACATTGCTTGGTTTGAACTGCATCCCGAAAACTTCCTGACCGACGGCTTGGCGGCGGAAGAGCTCGAAGACATCGGCCAATCCTATCCGTTGTCGTTTCACGCGGTGGGCATGTCACTTGGCTCTGCGGCAGGTCTCGATCGCGATCATCTCGCGAAGTTGTCGCACCTCATTGCGCGTTACAATCCAACGCTCGTTTCCGATCATCTTTCGTGGAGCGCCGCAGGCGGCGTGCACGTGCCTGATCTTTTGCCACTGCCGTACACGCGCGAGGCTCTGACCGTAGTGGCGGCCAACGTCGGGCGCGCGCAGGACGCTTTGCAGCGCCGGATCCTGGTTGAAAATCCTTCTTCCTATTTCCGCTTCGCTGAAACTGACGTGCCGGAAGCTGAATTTCTGGCGGTCTTGGTCGAACAGACCGGATGCGGCGCGCTGCTCGATGTCAACAATATCTATGTCAGCGCACGCAATGCGGGGCTTGATCCTGACGCCGAGCTCAACAGCTTTCTAAAGGCCATCCCGAACAGCGCGATCGGCGAGCTGCATCTGGCTGGCCACGCCACGATTTGCGAGCCAGATCTTCCCCACCTTCGCATCGACACGCACGGCCAAGCCATCTGCAAGGAGGTGTGGGCCTTGTTCGATGTCGCTATCGCGACACTCGGACCAAAGCCGACCTTGATCGAATGGGACACCGATATCCCTGTATTCGAGGTCCTTGCGGGCGAAGCCGCAAGCGCCCAGCGCCGTCTTGATTGCTGCGTCACCGAAGCCGAGGTCCGCCATGCCGCAGCCGGCTGAATCCTTGGCCAACGTGCAAAGCGCGCTGATGGATGCGATTCTGCACGATCGATCCGATGCGATTGCGAGCTTGGCAGCGCCTGCGTCTATTGATTTTCAGCGCGCCTTGCGGGTGCACCAGCGCACCGTCTTTGGCGGGCTCGCCAATGCGCTGCGGCTTTCAGCGCCGACAGTAAACTGGTTGGTTGGCGAGAAGTTCTTCGATCAAGCGGTTCGCGACTATGCGCGCACTGATCCACCCCGCCAGGCTGACTTCGCGCTCTTCTTTGATGGCTTTGCCGATTTTTTGGCCGCCTATCCGCTCGCTGGCAGCGTGCCGTATCTCGCCGAAGTGGCCCGCTTCGACCGCGCCCTGGAACGGGCCGGCCAACACAAGCTCGGCTGGGGCGCATTTGCTTACGTCTTGGATGCGAGCACACGGCTCTCGTTCAGTGCGTCGCTTGCCGTCTTTAAGACGCCGTATCCGGTCGATGCGATCCGGGAGGCGTTTGAAGGCGTCGACGAGGAGGCGCTCGGGCGCCTCGACATGGCGTCGCCGCGTTGGCTGGCGATTTGGCGAAATCAGAGCGGCGTCATCTCACGGACGCTGTCTCAGACACCCGGCCGTTTTCTCCACGAACTTCTCAGCCATGGCGACGTCGCCAGCGCACTCGATCGTGCGCTTGATGCTCTGCCTGATGACGCCACGCCAGAGGAGGCGCTGGGCGCCATTCAATCCGAAATCTTTGCCGCGCCGTTTGCGCGCATCACCACCACACAGACATCAGGGAGCGTATGATGTTGGCTCAAGCCCAACCGACAGCTGGTCCATTTCCGATTGTCAATTCCGCCATCAATCGCTTGAACCAGATTCCATATTCGGTATTGGCAGTGGTGGCGCGGCTGGCCACGTTTTCGGTGTTCTGGCGGGCTGGCACGCAGAAGCTCGATGATTGGCAGGCGACGCTTGGACTGTTCCAGAACGAGTATCACGTGCCGATTTTGCCGCCGCACATCGCGGCAATGATGGCGCTAACCATTGAATTGAGTGGATCGACTCTGGTGTTGTTGGGTTTGGGTACGCGCGCCGCGTGCCTGATGCTGCTCGGCATGGTCTCGGTCATTCAGATCTTTGTCTATCCGACTGCCTGGCCCGATCACATTCAGTGGCTGGCGTTCATGATCTTTCTGGTGGCGCGCGGTCCAGGTCAGTTCTCGCTCGACGCGTTGATCGGCCGCTGGTGGGCAAGCACGCGCCCGGCCGCCATGCGCACGGCCTGAGGCGGCCATGGAGGGCGCCATCCATCAATTTGACGCTGGATTGCGCCTGATTGGGTTTCCGGGCGCGGTCGTGACGCCACGGTCTGTGGGAGAGGTGTTGCTCCTACGGACCGCGCCTGCGAAACAGAGGGGTGTCGCGAGCGCCCGTACTATGACTGATCCGCAGGCAGAATGGCGTGCGCTGATGCTGGCCGCCTTTGCCGGCGATGCGGGCGCCTATCATAAGCTGCTTGTCGTGCTGGCGCCACCCATTCGCGCCTTTGTGGGCCGCCGCTTGCCCAACGATCGCGCCGGCGTCGAAGACATTGTGCAAGAGACGCTGCTGGCCATCCATCGCTTTCGCGATCGCTACGATCCAGCCCAGCCCTTAGTGCCATGGGTATATGCGATCGCCCGCTACAAACTTGTCGATCATTGCCGGCGCGCAAAGCGCGGCGGCGTCGCGGTTCCGCTTGCTGGCGTTGAATAGTTTTTGATCCAGCCCGAACCCGAGGAGCTCGCCGCAGGGCACGACCTAGCAGCGTTGATCGCCAAACTGCCGCCCAATCAATCGATGGCTATTCGGCTGGTGAAACTGGAGGATATGTCGGTTCGCGAAGCGGCGGCGAAATCCGGCATGAGTGAGTCCGCCATTAAAGTGAACATCCACCGCGGCATCAAGAAGTTGGCCGCCCTGGTGGCAAGGGTCGAGACCCCATGAGGACCCCCGAGCCCCACAACGCATTGGTGGCCAAAGACCCAGCCCCGCCCCCC
>JACXTT010008016.1_pt1 | contig 14735 bp, 12 predicted proteins | sample 9270951 | NCBI WGS metagenome assembly JACXTT01 (sample SAMN15532306, study PRJNA645909) | rock metagenome | isolation source: weathered quartz diorite | place: Puerto Rico | collected 2017-06-21
TTCGAAATCGAAGTCAACTACGGCCATTGGATAGCTATTGTTTCTCCTGCTTTGGAATGGGACAGAGCGGCAGCATCTGGCCTTAATTGAGCGCACCTCGCGCGGGTTTCTACTGTCCCGGGAAAGAAGCTGCGGAATGCGGCGGGAGTCAAGTCGTGAAAATGAGATGGCTGTGTGTACCCCTATTGTTTTGCAGTCTGTTCAGCGGCTTCGCCTCGGCCGACAATCGCGTCATTGTTCGAACGACGCTTGGGCTTCAGGGACTTCAGCAATTCTGCAATCCTGTACTATTTGTTTAGACGTGTACGGTGGTGCGCGGGCTGGGCGATCCGCTCAACCAGTTATTTCTAGTCACGACTCCGCTTGATCTCACAACCTTTCTGAATCTGCTGGGCAACACTGTGGGCATCCTCGACGCCGAAGCGGACCAGGTGGTCAGTCTGATTGAAGGACTGAATCAACTGACTACTCCGCCTGCCGGATTATCGGACACCGCGCCTAACCATTACTTCAACACGAATGTCTGGAACGGCTATGCCATTCAACCCGCCGCGAAGATCGTGAGAGTTTCCGAAGCGCAAAGTGTGTTTCACGTTTCTGGAAAGGGGATTGTCGCGGATATTGATACCGGCGTAGATCCCAATCACCCAGCACTAAAGAACGTGCTGCTTCCAGGCTATGACTTCACACGGAATCAGCCTGGCGGCTCGGAAATGAACGATTTTGCCGGACCTCCTCCGACGGGCAGCACGAGCAATATTGCCCTAGTAAACCAGTCCACCGCGGCAGTGCTCGATCAATCCACAGCGGCGGTGCCGGATGGCAATCCGCAGTATGCCGTGTTCGGCCACGGCAATGGTCTTGGGCGTCGTCCACCTTGTCGCTCCCAAGGCAAAATTGCTGCCTTTGAAAGCATTTGATTCCAGCGGATCCGGATTTCTTTCGGACATTTTGCGGGCGGTTTATTTCGGCGTCCAGAATGGCGCGAACGTAATCAACATGAGTTTCGACTTCAAAACGAGTTCGGCGGAATTCAACAAGGCCCTGGACTACGCAAACCAAGAGAACGTGATTTGTGCGGCTTCCGCCGGAAACGACGGCATGCAGGAAATCGTCTATCCAGCAGCGCTTCAGAATGACGTGATGGGAGTAGCTTCGACCAGCTATGCGGACACGCGCTCGTCCTTCTCCAACTATGGAAACGCAATCGTGTGGGTAGCTGCCCCCGGGGAAGCAGTCATCTCGACCTATCCTTTCGGGACATACGCAGCGAGTTCGGGAGCCTCATTTAGCGCGCCCTTTGTTTCCGGGGCTGCGGCCCTGCTTTTGGACATGGATAAAGGTACCGGCGAAGCCCAGGCTGCGACCGCAATCGCCAACGCAGTGCCGGTCGGTGACGGAATGGGCAACGGCCGCCTCGACCTGGTTCTCGCTTTGCAGGCCGCCTCTGCCAAATAATCTAAGAACGAACCAAAGTAACCAGGTTGCTTCGAACACGCGGATTTGTTACGTTGATTTCAGAGCGGGCGTCGTACAATGGCAGTATAGAAGCTTCCCAAGCTTCGGACGTGGGTTCGATTCCCATCGCCCGCTCCATAAATCCTGATGACTCAGTTGACCTTACACGGCTAGGTTACCTGAATTCGGCTAAAAAACGGCGCATTTTGGACGGCAGTTGGACGGTACCCGATTCAATTGGACGGTCGATTCAAACGTGCTATTTGTTCACTTGTAGAGTGCTACCGACAGAACGACTGTCAGTCATGGGATACCTCCTCCCGCTGGACTCGAGATTCGTCGAACTTACTTACACGTAGTCGAACAAGGTCATAAAGCCAAAGTCCATGTGTAGCTGCTGGTGACAATGAAATAAGGTTAGGCCCGGATTGTTGGCCACGAAATCGACTTCAGCTTCCTGATAGCCTCCCACCATCACAACGTCTTTGAAGATTCCCGCGGTCGGCTTTCCGGCCAGGCTGGTCAGCTCGAAGCTGTGTCGGTGCAAATGAATCGGATGGATATCATCGCTGGCGTTGCGCAGACGCAATCGATACCGCCTGCCTTGCTTTAGATGGAGGGTGGCCGGGGCTGCGTCGCTCTTCATTGGGTAGGCCGCTCCATTGATCGTCCACCGATTGAAGCCTTCTTCAGCAGCGTTTTCTTTCGCAAAGGTCATTTCGAAGGTCTCGTCGGGTGGAGGCGCAGTCGCGCCCCGTTTGGCGAAGCGTGCGTAGTTCCACTTGAAAGCCGGGGGCGCAATCCATTGTGCTTTTCCCGCGCGCCCCGCGTACTCCACCACCATACCCATGCCGTGGCGCCGATCATCATCGGCGAGATCACCCAGAATCCAGACTCCGGGATGCGTCATTTGTACGATTGCCGAGATCCTCTCCCCAGTGCTAAGCCATAGCACAGGAACCGGAGTCGGATTCGGAACCGGATTGCCATCGAGCGCCAGAACCTGAAATGAGTGGCCCGGGAATGCCAGGCTGCGAATCTCTGTGCCGCTTCCGTTCAGTATGTGAAACAGCACCCGTTCGCCTTGCTTCACGCGGATCGGCTCGCCGTGGCCGAGCATGCGCCCGTTGATCGTAAAGGAGCGATAGCCAACCTCGTATCCATGCGGCATGCCCTTGGCGAGGGAACCCTTCATCGACGACTCACCAATTTCCTTTAGCTCTTTGTTGGGTTCTGCTGGCGAGAGGAAATCTTGAGCCATGTCGCCACCACGGCTGAAAGCAGGCTCGAACTCCTTCAGTACGAGGAATATCTCGCGGTCATACCTGCCTGGTTCGTGAGCAGGCTCGATGTAGACAGGCCCGACTTCGCCGCCATATTGTCCGGCCGCCAGATTTGCTCCCGCACGATTGTGCGTGTGATAGAAGCGAAAGCCTGAGGGATTTGGGGTGAATGCAATTCGCCGCTTGTCATGCGCGGGGATGAATGGCGTACCCTCTTCGGCGGCTCCATCCACGTCGGCGGAACCTTTTGACCGTGCCAATGCAGGTGCTCTGGAGTGTTTGTGTCATTGTAAACATCGACAGTGACTCGCCGTCCTTCTTTGAAACGAAGCAGCGGTCCGGGAAACTGTCCGTTGTAAGTAATCGCCGAAATGATTCGCTTCGGCGCGATCTCGATCGGAGAGCTGTTGATATGAAGCGTGTAGTCCGGGGATGTTTGGTCCTGGGATGATAGGGCAAAAGCTCGAAACGGAAGGCTCGTACTTGCAAGTTGTAAGCCTGCCAGGGCACCAGTGCCCGTCAGGAATTGGCGTCGGGAAACGTTCAATGCCTTCATGTGCAACTCCCAAGACCACAGCGCGGTGCTGCTTCGCACTGGAATGAATCGAGCCCCATCTGAAACACAGCAAGTCCTTATCGAAACCAGGAAAGCCAGAGCCAGCCAAACAGCAGCGTCAGAAGGGTCACCGGCAAACCGATTCGAAAGTAATCGAAGAAGGTGATTGCCGCCTCTTTTTGCGCGCGCTCCACAACGATGATGTTGGCGACGGAACCGGTAATCGTCAGATTCCCCGCGAGCGTGCTCGCCATTGCCAGTATGAGCCACGCCGAATGAGTGTCGGCAAATTGACTGACCAAAGACTTCAGAAGCATTACTGCGGGTACGTTGCTCACTAAGTTTGAGAGGATGGCGGTGACGAGCGTAAAGACGCCGAGGTGCTGTAGGTTGAAACGCTCGCCAAAGCCGAGAAGGTGCCGCGTCAATCCCGCGTTTTCCGCCCCTCCTACGATCAGAAAGAGGCCGACGAAGAAGACGAGAAGGCCCCAGTCGACTTCCTCATACACGAGGTGAGGATCACGAGTCCGTGTAATGAGCAGAACCGCCGCGCCGAGGGAGGCGACCATGGCCGGCGAAAAACCTGCGAGGAATCCGGCAAGGACTAATGCGGCCACTATACCTGCCTTAAGCAACGCGGCGTGCTCAATTTGCACCGCATTCGCGGCGGGCTCGGTCCGGACATCGTGAACACGACTGCGGAAGTAGAGCCACCACAAGACGAACCAATCGAGAAATAACCCCACAAGGGCAACCGGGCCCAAGTGCAATAAGAAGTCCCGGTAACCGATGCCGGAAAAAGACCCAATCAGAATATTTTGCGGGTTGCCAGTGATCGTCGCCGTACTGCCGATGTTTGACGCCGTCGCGACGGCCAGGAGATAAGGGAGCGGTTTGATCCCCAACCGCCCGGCAACTTTTAACACGAAGGGAACCATCACCAGACAGATGATGTCGTTGACGAAGAACGCGGAAAGCAACCCGCTTAGGAAGATGACTGTGGGCAGCAGGTGATGTGGTTTCAGCCGGGTAACCACGAGTTCCGTAACCCAATCGAAGAACCCCGCCAAATGCAGGTACGCCACAACGAGCATCATCGAGAAAAGCAGCACGATCGTGCCGAAGTGAATAAGGTGGAGGGAACTCTCGACGCGCACGGCACCCGTCATGAACATCAATACTGCGCCGATGATCGCTGCACCGGGGCGGTCAATTTTCATTCCTGGGAATTTGCCCAGGGCAAAGACGACGTAGCTCGCAATGAAAATCGAATAGGTGCCTAGGGTTGCGAGATCGGACATCGCGGCTCCAAGAGACGAGCCGTTCATCTTAGCTTTCGTCTGCCCGGCGCGGCAATCTACAGAATGTTATGGAATCCCTGATGGATTGACCGAAACGAATCTCATTTTTTTCCTGAGATGCGAGCGAGGGCAGAAACCTAACGCCAGCGAGCCGACCCAAGAGAAACGCCTCTAGTCACCCTAGCCTCGACTCAACGAACCGGAATTCTCTTCGGCCTTGAGGAAGGTAGGCAAGTTGGCGGAGCATCCTGCTCGTTGGAGCTGGAATTTTCTAACGAGGACTTGCCACATCGCCTTTTGCAAAAGCAGCCCTAACGTGTGGCCGGAGAAGATAGAAGAGCAGGCTGCCAGCAATGATGAAGCCTGCTCCGCCTCTCAGGTAGTCTCCCCGGATCAAATTAACCGCATCCCCAACGACTTGCGTCGTCATGATGATGACAGTTGCCAGCCAACCCCAGTATCTCTGCCGAAGCCAGCCGGTTGCGGCAGCAGCCAATACAAGACCCAGAAGCAGGAACGCAATACCCGCAGGTTTGCCAAAGCGTGCGAGGTCTTTATGCGCATTTGGGTTGAGAGTCCAAGCGCGATCAAGAGTTGTGCCTGGATAAAGCATCAGCACACCCGCCAGGGTCGCCATCGTAGTGCCAAAAAACAACAATACTCCAATGCCTGTCATTGCGCGCTGAGAGGGTGTTCGCATCTGCGGTCTGGTTCCTTAAGCACGCGAGATCAGCTTTACAGATCTCACTTGCCCTGACGATATCAAATTGGGGGAGCCACGGGACTCCAACCCGCGACCTCCTGCGTGACAGGCAAGCGTTCCAACCAACTGTCGCGCCGCAATCTTGCGCGGCGCCGTGGGCGAAGTTCAACCTCTCCAGCGCATCGCTTCGGCAGTCCTGCGTTACGTTGGCTGCGCCAAAAATTAATCGCGAGGCCGCGGGGAACAGTTTCCAATTCCGAAGTGAATCTGAAACAAATTCTAACGTGGACGTTCTAGACAGAGAAAAGTAGAGCAAAAAAAAGTTGCGGCTAAAACTCGTGACGCGAATCGGAAACGGCGCGCAATCGTTCAGCGCTCGTCTCCGGAGTGACGTCGCGCTGCGGCATTCCGAGCAGCTCGAAGCCGACCATAAATTTTCGCACTGTCGCTGAACGCAGAAGCGGAGGAAAGAAGTGCGCATGGAAATGCCACTCCGGGTGTTCCTTGCCGTCAGTGGGTTTCTGGTGAAACCCCATCGAATAGGGAAATGAACTGTGGAAGAGATTGTCGTACTGGGTGGTCAACCGCTTAAGAATGTCGCTTAGAGCGTCGCGCTCTTCCGAAGCGAGTTCGTCGATCGCACTCAGATGCCGTTTGGATAAGATCATCGTTTCAAACGGCCACACCGCCCAGAAAGGAACGACAGCAAGAAAGTGTTCATTCGCAACAGCGGTTCGCGCACCGTCTGCCTTTTCGAGTTTGAAATAATCGCAGAGCAGGCATGAGCGTTTTTCTCTTAGATATTTTTTTTGTGATTCCTGTTCCGTGTCTGGAATATCGGGAATCGTCGCAGTAGACCAGAGTTGGCAGTGCGGATGAGGATTGCTCGCACCCATCATCACGCCACGGTTCTCAAAAATCTGGACATACTGAATATGAGGATTGGATCCGAGTTCGAGAAATTGAGCAGCCCAGCAGTCAACTACAGCACGGATGTCTGCGCGCTCCATCATCGACAAAGTCAAATGATGCTTCGGCGAAAAACACAAAACGCGGCAAATGCCGGATTCCACTTCCGCGATCAGTAGATCGTCTTGATTGATTTGTCCGCTTGGTGCGCCCTGCATGAGCGCTGGAAAATCATTGTCGAACACAAAAACATTTTTGTAGCTGGGATTCACCGCGCCCGTCGATCGTTTGTTTCCCGGGCACATGTAGCACGTCGGATCATAGGGGGCTTCGTTACGTAAGGCTCTCGATTCCACCTGGCCTTGCCATGGCCGCTGAGTGCGATGAGGCGAAACGAGGATCCATTGGCGCATTAGCGGATTGAATCTGCGGTGTGGCTGTCTGCCAGTGTTAAAAAGCTGAGAAGAGTTAGTCATTGCCGAAGACTTCGGTCACCCCAGCGCCGGCATTGGACACATAGATTTCGGGATTGAGGCTTGTTTGTTGTTTGTATCTGATCTTTACTTTCTCCGCGAAGCTTGCAACCGCTTCGGATTTAACCAGATTAATTGTGCAACCGCCGAATCCACCGCCCGTCATTCGCGAGCCGATCAGCCCCGGCTGATCTTCCGCAATGTTCACCATGATGTCCAATTCGCGGCAGCTTACTTCATAATTGTTTCGTAAGCTACGATGTGAATCTGCCATGCAGCGAGATACTTCTGCCAGATTGCCTTGCTGCAATGCGCTAACCATCCTCAGCACGCGCTCATTTTCGCTGATTACGTGATGACAACGGCGGTAAACCAGCTCGGGAAGATCGCCGCGATGAGACTCGACGCGAGCAAGTGTTACGTCCCGCAGAGCTTTAATGGAAGGGGAAGACTGCCTCAGTAGCCGCACTCCCTCTTCGCATTGCGCGCGACGTTCATTGTACTCACCACCCGAATGTTCGTGCTTCACCATCGTGTTGCAAATGACCATCGCGACGTCGGCCGGCAAAGGGAGCAATTTGTGATCTAGCGAGCGGCAATCTAAAAAAATCACTTTGTTTGTGCTTCCAAAGCAGGCCGCAAATTGGTCCATAATGCCGACACGCGCCCCAACGAACTCGTTTTCGGCGCGTTGGCAAATCCTCGTAACTTCGCCGAGGCTAAGCGACTGTCCCGAGGCTGCAAGCAGGGCACTCGCAACGGAGACTTCCAGAGCGGCAGAAGAACTCAATCCCGAACCAAGAGGAACATTGCTATAGATGGCTATGTTTGCACCTAGCAGTGGGACCGCTGCGCGTTGGAGCATCAAGGAAACGCCCTGCACGTAATCCAACCAATGATCGCGCGGCGAAGCGGAAACTGAGTTTAAGTCAATCTCCGCCGTTTCATTAAGATTTTGGGAGAAAACCGCAACGGTGCGATCGTTCCGTGATGCGATTGCGGTCCACGTATATAAATCAATTGCGGCGGGCAGGACGAGGCCCTCGTTGTAATCCGTATGTTCGCCAATTAGATTGACTCTGCCGGGAGCGCGAAAAATCCTGGGCTTGGAACCGTAGCGCGAGAAAAAAGTGGCAGAGAGCCGATTCAGGATCTCAAGTTCGCGCAAGCGTTCCGCCGTTGTCTCCATCGCGTAAATCGACTCGTTCACGTAAATACGGATTGGTTAGCCATTTTGTCGAGTAAGGAGGATGATCGAGAAGAACAGAGAAACATGAGGCAGAGTGAGGAGACCAAACGTTGCACAGGCTTGTAATCGTTTACATTTGGCGAGCCGCAACATTACTGTCCTCCGCAACGCCCCATCTTGTTGCAACTCATTCAGACAAGGCGCTTTCTCTTTCCACGCGAGCACAAAACACGCGAGTTCGGCAGGGCATCTTATCGCGAATCGGAAGAAAGTCACAGCCGCGCCAATGGCCCGTTCATGGCGGAAAATCCTGCGTCTCAGAACGGGATATTGTATATTCGCTGGCCGAGCGGGTTCACGGGAAAACATAGAGCATGTGAAAGCGAATCAAGTTCTAACCACCAAAGAAGGAGCGCGGCCAACGGGGCGAGAGACAACGACCATGAACAATCCCAACAAGCGCAAAATGACGTTAGGAATGATCGTCGGCAACCGCGGATTTTTCCCCGATCATCTAGCGCGTAGCGGCCATCAAGAAATGAAAGCAGCCCTAGAAGGGGCCGGAGTTTCCGTGGCGGCAATGACAGAGGCTGACTCTAAGTATGGAGCCGTGGAAACACGCCAGGAAGCGGCGCGGTGTGCGGCCTTATTCGCCAAAAACCGCGAAGCGATTGACGGCATCGTAGTCACGTTGCCGAACTTTGGCGACGAGCGAGCCATTGCGGACACGTTACGACTTGCCGGGCTCTCCGTTCCCGTGCTGGTCCAGGCAACACCGGACACGCCTTCACGAATGACCATTCGCGACCGGAGAGACAGCTTTTGCGGAAAAATGTCCGCGTGCAACAATCTGAAGCAGTACGGAATTCCCTACTCGTTAACCACTCTACACACGGAAGCGCCGCAGTCGCAGGAATTTCGAAACGATCTGAACTGGTTTTTGGCCGTGTGCCGTGTTGTGAAAGGACTGCGCCGCTTGCGCGTCGGGGCCATCGGCGCGCGCCCCGCAGCGTTTAACACGGTCCGCTACAGCGAGAAGCTTCTCGAAGCCAACGGAATCTCTGTCGAAACCATAGACCTTTCCGAGATTCTCGGCCGCATCGAGCGCATGCAGGACTCCGATCCTGACGCGCAGGGTAAACTCGCGGCGGTCAAGCGCTATGTGTCGACGCAAGGTATTCCTGATGCGGCTCTGCTTAAAATGGCAAAGCTTGGCGCAGTAATTGATGGCTGGATGCGTGAGACCGACGTCGCCATCAGTGCAATTCAATGCTGGACTTCGCTTGAAGAGTATTTCGGTGTTGTGCCCTGCACGATCATGAGCATGATGAGCCATGACGGCCTATCAAGCGCTTGCGAAGTGGATATTGCCGGAGTCGTTGGAATGCACGCTCTCCACTTGGCATCGGGAACCCCCAGCGCGCTTCTCGATTGGAATAACAATTACGCGGATGATCCCGATAAGGCGGTGTGCTTCCATTGCAGCAATCTGCCGAAACATTTCTTCGATGACGTGCGGATGGACTTCCAGGAGATCATTGCAGGAACGGTGGGGAAGGAAAACACATTCGGTACCTGCGTCGGCAAAGTGAAATCAGGACCGATGAGCTTCGCACGCTTTTCGACCGACGACCGAAACGGAAAAATTCGGGGATACGTCGGCGAAGGAGAGTTCACGAATGATTCGCTGGAAACCTTCGGTGGCGCCGGCGTTGTGCGCATTGCGGGAATGCAGAGGCTCCTGCGTTACATTTGCGAAAACGGCTTCGAGCATCATGTCGCAGCAAATCTTTCCTCGGTTGGTTCCGCGGTCCACGAGGCCGCCAGCCGGTACCTGGGCTGGGAAACGTATTTCCACAAGCCATGAGCACGGTCGTAGCCGGAGTTGATTTTGGGACGCTAAGCGTTCGCGTCTCGCTTTTTGACAGCGAGCGCGGACGGCTCGCCGCCGGCATGTCCGAATATGCCCTCCACCGAAGGCGGGAAGACCCAGACTTCGCTACGCAGAGCCACGAGGATCAGATGGCCGGGCTCGTCCTTGCGATGCGCAAGGCTTTGCATGCGTCGCGTGTGGATCCTGGCTCAGTCGCTGCAATCGCCCTCGATACAACTGGTTCTTCCGTCGTGCCCGTTGGAGCTGGCCTGATTCCGCTAAGCAACTACTACATGTGGTGCGATCATCGCGCGTGGAAAGAGGCAGCGGAATTAACTTCTGTTGCGCAGTCGCTAAACGTGGAAGCGATTAATTGGTGCGGCGGGGTTTATTCATCCGAATGGGGCTTCGCAAAACTGCTTCATTGGCTGCGCAACAATCCAGAACAACGCAGGGATTTTGTCACGGCGTTGGAACACTGCGACATGGTGGCGGCGATTCTTACGGACACCAGGGAAATTGACCGCATTCCACGCAGCGTTTGCGCGATGGGGCACAAATGGCTTTGGAATACATCCTGGGGTGGATTTCCAGAGAACAGATTTTTCTCACAAGTTGACTCACTTTTGGATGGGATCGCGGAGAAACTGCCGGGGCGATATGCGACATCAGACCACATCGCAGGAGGGCTATGCCGGGAGTGGGCTGAGAAACTTGGATTGAAACCCGGAATCCCCATTCCCGTTGGTGCTTTCGATGCGCACTGGGACACGATCGGTGCCGGCGCACGGCTCCACGATCTCGTGAACGTCATTGGCACTTCGACGTGTATCGTCGGCATATCGGACAGTTCTGGATTGGTTCCCGGCGTGTGCGGAGTCGTTCCCGGTTCGGTTCATCCAAAATACACCGGAATTGAAGCCGGGCTCTCTGCGACTGGCGACATTTTTGATGCGATTGCGCGCCGCGCAAATACTCCGCTTGGTGAGCTGACTGGAAGACTGGAAAAGTATCGCGCGGGAGAAACTGGGCTGTTGCGCCTCACCTGGGACAACGGCGACCGCACGGTACTGGTCAATCCCGAACTTGGTGGCGCAACTCTAGGCTGGAAGCTCACGCATTCCGCCGAAGACGAACTATTCGCGGCGATGGAGGGCACTGCATTCCATACGCGCGTGATTCTCGAACGCATGGAGCACTACGGAATGAAGATCAAGCGCGTGATCAATGGCGGCGGCATACCGAATCGCAACAAAAAACTCAATCAAGTTTACGCCGACAATCTCAATAAGCCCGTTCTTGTTCCGCAAGGAGACGTAACCAGCCTCGGCTCCGCGATATTTGCGTTTCTGGCCGCAGGCGCCTTTTCAACGATCGAGCAGGCACAGGATGCGCTGTGCCCTGCTTATACAGTTTTTGAACCGGATCCAGCCAGCGCAGCGGTGTACTGCCAACTATATCCTCTATATAGGAAGCTATACTTCGCGCTCGGCCAGAAGGATGCCGCAGCCGCAGCTATCGGCGACGTGATGCCGGAGATCCGCAGAATTGCGGCGGAGGTTCGAACGTCCAAATGATTCTGGAAACGCTTCGCACGGAAGTCCTGGAAGCCAACCTCGAGCTGGCGAGGCGAGGCTTGGTTGTAGACACGTTCGGCAACGCCAGCGGAATTTCCCGGCAGGAAAATCTGGTTGCCATCAAGCCCAGTGGCGTTCCCTACGATACGCTTAGGCCGGAGGATATTGTGGTAACGAATCTCGAAGGCAAGGTGATCGAAGGCAAGCTGCGCCCGTCATCGGATCTTCCGACGCACATTGCATTGTATAAGGCATTCAACGCAATTGGCGGTGTGGCGCACACGCATTCGTGCAGCGCTACGGCATGGGCTCAGGCTCTTAAGGAAATCCCCTGCTTCGGAACAACACACGCGGACTATTTTCGCGGTGCGGTACCCGTAACAGACTTTTTGAAACAAGAGGAAATTGAGAACGACTACGAGTGGAATACTGGGCAGGCAATCGTCCGCCGGTTTGCAGGACTTGATCCACTATCTATGCCTGCGGTGCTAGTGGCCGGGCACGCGCCGTTCTGCTGGGGAAGCTCCGCGGCGGAAGCGGCTCACTTTGCCTGGATGCTCGAGGAAGTGGCGCAGATGGCGATGGCCACTTTGGCCATCAATCCTCAAGCCCAGCCGCTCACTGACGTGCTCCGCGACAAGCATTTTTTGCGCAAGCATGGAGCATCGGCGCACTACGGTCAGAAATAGACAAACCTCCGCGTGACGCAAGCAGCTGAGTACAAGCCTGGCTCAAGCTGCGTGATTCTCATTGCTTTCGAATTTTCCCATCCGCTGCCAAACGATCAAGCCATCTGCGCGCTGTCGCTACCCCTTTGTCCTTGGGATGATTTTTCAAGAAATTGCGAAGTGTTTCGGCGGAGTCTTCATATTTGCCGACGGCGGTTTGCGCCTGGGCAAGCAGAAGTTCGATGGCGGGCTCGGCGCCGTGAGATTGCGCCACGGCGAGCTGCGATTCCTTAAGCGCGTCGTCGAATTGCTCTTGATGGTAGAGGGCTTTCGCGAGCGTGTAATGCGTGTCCCAGCTTGCGGGATCGAGTTGGGAAGCCTGCTGCAACGGACCAATCGCAAGGTCATAGCGGCTTTCGTTGACAAACGCCATGCCGAGAGCAGAAAAAGCGTGGGCATTCTTTGAATCGATCTGCGTGACCTTCTCGAGAACAGATTGCGCCTTTTCCGGTTGATTACGGCGCAAGAAAACGACGCCTTGAAGATAGAGCACGTCCGGATGGTTGGGGGCGAGCTTGGCGGCTTCGTCGAGAGACTTTTCGGCTTGATCGAGCTTGTTGTCGCTGAGGGCTTGCAAGGCCTTGTCCACGGCTTCCTTGGCTTTGGGGGCGAGCAGCGGGTGGGCGGAACTGCCGAGCGCTTCGGGCGATGAATCGCGCTGCAGGATAATCTCTTCCTCCGCTTCGACCGCGACGCGGATGGATATTTCTTTTTGTGCGGTGCGGTAACCGACAGCTTCAGCAGCAATCGTGTAGTCCCCAAGGCGGTTGAGAATGAAGACGGCGCGGCCTTTGGACGTGGTCATTTGTCCGACGGGCGTACCGAGATAGTAGAGTTTCACGGTAACCAGCGGTCCGATGAGCTGGCTGGAACCTTCTTTGATAGTGATCGAGAGTTCCGCGCGATTGCCGCGGATGCCGGCTTGGTCGGCGGGGCGGTCCTGCGCGGCCGTGGATGACGATACGGTTTCGAAGATGAAGAACACAAACGCAAACAGCGCAGCCGGTCTTGATTTTCGATACAACTTTGCAGGTAACATTCTGACCTCCTTGCGCGCATGCGTCGCGGCAAACGCAGTCTATGGATTGTCCCGAATTTTGCTACCGGACATTTTGTCGACGACGTCGTCTTCTGCTTTTTGATGTAACTGTTGAACTCTTGCAAACTCCTTTTGCGCGGATTGTCTGTCGCCCATCGCCTGGTACAAACGACCGAGACGATAGTGGACTTCGGGCTGCTCGGGATCGAGCTGCGCGGCGCGCTGCAGAGCGGCGAGCGCTTCGGGATATTGTTTTTGCTGCGTAAGTAGAACACCGAGGTCGAGTTGTGCGATGCGAAGATCCTCGCGAATAGACAGTGCTTGTTTGAGTAAAGTGAGCGCCCGCACGGGATTTTGGCGTTTCAATTCGACGTCTCCGAGATAGGCGAGGGCTTGGGCATTCTTAGGATCGTTAGCAAGCTGAGCTTCAAAGGCACGAGCCGCATCGTCATTGCGGCGAAGTTTCCAGTAGAGATAACCGAGGCCGAAATTGACGTCGGCCGCGCGCGGACCTGCCTTGGCTGCGGCTTCAAATTCCGTGATAGCTTCGGGAGTTCTGCCGAGACCGTCGAGAGCTTCGCCCAGGAGCATGTGTGAGGCGGCAGAGTCCGGGGTGTGCTTCAGAATCCAGGAATATTCGTTCATCGCACAATTGTAGTTTTTCGCGGACAGACAGCTCTGTGCGAGGACGTTGTGTAGCTCCGGATTCGAAGGGTCGGCGGCGGAGGCAAGGGCGAGGTGTTTCGCACTCTCGGAAAACTTTCCGGCGCCGTAGTAGCTCATGCCAAGTAGTGTCCGCGCTTGCATATTCTTGGGATTCTCAGTGACAGCGGCCCGAAGCGGCGGAATTGCAGCCGCGAAATTGTTGGACTTAAACTCGGCCAGGCCGAGATTCAGCTGAACACCAGGAAGTTTCGGATTGATTGCGAGTGCTTTGCGGTAGGCGGTCCCAGCTTCTTGATATTGCTGCAACCTTGAGAGGTCAACTCCCAAGCTCGCCCATGCCGCAGCGTTTTTGGGATCCGCTTTGACAATGTCCCGCCAAACGTCTGCGGCCTCCGCCAGCTTCCCGTCGCGTTCGAGGGCCAACGCGAGCGCGGGATTCGCGGACTGCGCAGGCGTGACGAGAGCCAGCAAGAAAACAGCAACGGCAGTTTTCAAAACGAAAGACCGGAAACGATGAATGTACCGCAAGAGTCTCCGCCCCCCTCGAATGCCAGCTTACTCGGCTGCGAGGATGCTTTGCACCTGTGCCGAAAGGAAAAGCCCCGCTCGCAGGGGTGAATGCGAGCGGGGCAGGGTGCGTGCTTCTCTTCTAGGAAACTCTAGAAGTAAATCTTGCCACCGATCTGCAAGATTCTTGGATCGAACGCCGAGTTGAATCGGCCAAATGTATTGGCGATTCGTGTGGTCGGCAACTTAGTGACGGGGTCGTAGTTGAAGCTTACCGTATTGTCGACACCGTTGAATTGCGTGTGGTTCCACACGTTGAAGGTCTCAAGACGGAGTTCGAGTCGGCCCCCGCGGGCTTCACTGAACATGAAGCTCTTGAAGACCGACAGGTTCCAATTGTCGCGACCTGGTCCGCGAACGGCGTAGTGGCCGAGATTTCCCCAAGTGCCGAGCGCGGGCGCATCAAATACAGA
>JACXTT010008017.1_pt1 | contig 14733 bp, 8 predicted proteins | sample 9270951 | NCBI WGS metagenome assembly JACXTT01 (sample SAMN15532306, study PRJNA645909) | rock metagenome | isolation source: weathered quartz diorite | place: Puerto Rico | collected 2017-06-21
TGGGGCTTTGAAGGGCTATGCCAACGCCTGGGCTGCAAAGGGGAGGATCTCTCCCACTAATTCCGCCCCGCTGCCGCGGCCTCTTAAGGGTGCCCATCCACCTGCAAGGACTTTTGATACGGAAAAGCTCCCCCTTCGATCCGCTGCGGTAGCATGGTCCAAACCCTAGGATCTCCATGAGCCCCGTCGCCGCACAACCGATGGATGCCCTGCTGGCCGAGTGCCGCAAGGTCATCGTGGGTCAGCCCACCCTGTTGAACCGCCTGCTCGTAGCCCTGCTCTGCCGCGGCCACGTCCTGCTGGAAGGCCTGCCAGGCCTCGCCAAAACGCGCACGATCAAGACACTGGCCTCCGCCACGGGCATGAGCTTCAAGCGCGTGCAGTTCACGCCCGACCTGCTGCCCAGCGACGTGGTGGGCACCCTCATCTTCGATCCCAAGGCCCTCACCTTCACGCCCAAGAAGGGCCCCATCTTCGCCAACCTTGTGCTGGCCGATGAGATCAACCGCGCGCCTTCGAAGGTCCAGGCGGCCCTCCTCGAAGCCATGGAGGAGCGTCAGGTGACCCTCGGTGACGAGAGCTTCAAGCTCCCGAACCCCTTCCTTGTCCTCGCCACCCAAAACCCCCTCGAGCAGGAAGGCACCTTTCCCCTGCCCGAGGCGCAGATGGACCGCTTCCTCTTCAAGCTCAAAGTGGATTACCCCAAGGAGATGGAAGAGGTCGAAGTGCTCAAGCGTGCGGATGCCCGCAACGAGGATGTGCGCGCAGTCATGGACGACAAGTCCGTGCTCGCCGCGGCTCAGCAGCTCGATCAGATCCGCCTTGATGACGCCATCCGCAACTACATTGTCAAACTCGTGCAAGCCACCCGCCCCGGCCATGGCAAAGCATGGAAAGGCAAGGAGCTGCTGCGCTGCGGCGCCAGCCCCCGCGCCAGCCTCTCGCTGCAGAGTGCGAGCAAGGCCCAGGCCCTCATCAGCGGTCGCGATCATGTGCTGCCCCAAGACATCGTTGACCTCGCACCTGACATTCTTCGCCACCGCCTGCTGCTGAGCTACGAGGCCGAAGCCGACGGCGTGAGCACCGACGAAGTGGTGAAACAGGTGCTGCAGGCCGTCCCTCGGCCCTAGGCGCTGTGCGGCATCGCGCGTTACGTTCAGCGAACACAAACGATTCACGTCCATTCAACCCCGCACGTTTTCTCGCCCGCCAAAACAGGTTTCCGGTGAGACAGAAAGATGCGGTCGCGCAGAGATGTGAGCGGGGCAAGACCAGGGATAAAGGAGCCTTGACAGCCCCGTTCATGGACTGACGTTCATCTCGCTCCTCAAAGCATCCCAGCCCGCCTCTTCGGCGGAGCCTTGCGGAGGCTTTGCACATGCCCCGCCATCACTGGCTCTGCCGTAGGCGCGGCTTCTCTCAACTCATGCCCAAAGGAGGCACCATGTCCATCGCCGGATTCCCCCACCGAGACCGCGTTGTCGCCGTGAGCGTCACAGTTCAAGATGCCGCTGGCGAACTCCGCACCTATAACATCGATCCCGTCGAGACCATGGCCCTTTGCTGGAGCGATGCGGCCGTGCACGGCATGCTCGGAGCCTTCTACCGCAAACCCATCCTCAAAACCCGGACCCAGTTGACGGAAGCGCTCGGCGGAAAACTCACCCGGATGCTTTTGGGTGATGCGGAGCAGATCCTCGTCACCCCTAAGGTGATCACAAAACTATGGGACCTCCAAGAAAACGGGAAATACCTTTCCAGCTTTCTTGGCAAATCTATCTGGGTCCCGCCCACTAGTCCTGAGAACACCATGCTTCCTATGATCGAATGTCCACATTGGGTAGCTTAAAGCCCTAGCTCATAACCTCTTTATTCATCGCACCTACCGTAGTTTTTTTCAGGCATTCTGACTCAAACTCATGTAAACAACCTTTCAATTCGAGGAAGGACCACCGGGCTCTATCCCCCCGGAAGGAGACAATTCATGCCCACCCTCAGCTCTAATCGAGGCCAAGTCACGGCTGTGACTTTGCAAGTCACCTATCCAGACGGCACCAGCCGCGCCTACACCATCGATCCGCGCCGTGTCGTCGGGTTGTGCTGGGACGATCTCTCCGTCAACGGCATGCTGGGAGCCTTCTATCAAACGCCCGTCACGAAGACGAAGGCCGAACTCGAGGGCGCCTTGGGGACGAAGCTCGCAGGCCTCCTCCTTCAGGGCCAAGCGTCGATGAGTGTGACCTCGCAGACCATCCAGGATCTCTGGAATCTGCAAGAGAACGGTAAATACCTGGTGTCCTTCCTCGGGAAGGATCTGTGGATCCCGCCATACAACCCAGAGAACCTTTAACAAATCTTCAGGATTTAAGCCTGGCCTTCCACGGCCAGGCTTTTCCTTTCCAAGCCGAGCAGGCGGTCTCTGCTCGAAGCAAAGCTGCCATTCCCGCGATTTTACTATCTCTCACCACATCAGGATTCTCGCTCGTCGCGGCCTCAATGGATCTCAGTTGCGCCTCTATTAGATAAGCGCGGGGAAATCGAGGATCCCGGGCGATGGCCTGGTTCAGCCATCGCAATCCTGAACGGATCGCAGCTTTTGGTTCCTGATGGCGCACCAGCGCGGCCTCTGCCCGAAGCGTTTCGACATCCGCAAGGTCAGCAAGAGTGATCCCGAATGTCGGAAAGCGGCTCAAGGATTTCTTGAAACATCGCTCCGCTTCCTCTAATTGTGGTCGAGGATCGTTGCCGGTATCCGTCAGAGCATGCGCGGACCAAAGGTGGAGTTCTCCAAGGCGAAGCCAAGCCTCGAAGGTCAGCGGATCAACATAGGTCGATTTATTGAGCCACTCCACGGCATGCAATCGGTCGGACTCTGATTCTGGGCCACCCAACTCTGCACGCAACTCGTACACGCGGCCTAGATAGCTCATGGTCTGGCCATGCCGGGGGTTCAAATAGATCGCCCTCTCGTAGGATGCGATGGACTTATCGAACAGACGGCGAGCCTCTTCACGATCCTGTCCGGGAGCGCGGGCCAACACCATCCACGCAGACCCCAAATTGGTGTGGTTACTAAAATCCGCAGACGATTTAGCGAGGGCAATCGTAAGCGCCTCGACAGCTTTCTCAGCTACTTCGCGAGGATCTTTGCCGTGTTCCACCGCATCGAAGGCCCATGACGCATACAGCGCCCCTGCCATCGCATGAGGCGAGGCCAATGCGCCTGCTCGCGCCCTCGCTTGTTCCACCATGTCCTTCGCCTCTTGGAAGGTGTCCGTCGGATCCAGCCCTGTGAATCCCTCGTACAGCATTCTCCAGGTGAGGGCCTTCACGCCTTGGATCGCATCATCCAGGGAGGAGGGGTCGTTGCGGATCAATGCTTTGGCCGCTTCCGCAGCTGCCCCAAGAGCTGGACGGGGATCCTCTCCATGCTCCAACTTCCAGCTACCCAACATGCTTTGCGCGAAGAGCTCGGCGGCGAGGGCGTCTCGGCCATCGGGTTCCACCACCAACGCCTGCCTTCCTAGTTGGACGGCCTGCGAAAGATAGGGACGTGGATCCTTCCCAGCCTCCTTCGCGGCCCGCCCCTGCGAGGCCAGCACCCAGGATTCGAGGCCCAACACCTCTCCGCTATCCGGATCCAATCGCCTGGCGAGACGAAGCGCCTCCAGGGCCCTCTCCTCGTCCTCCGCCGGCCGCTGGCCTTGCTGCCATCCCAGCACCAAGGCCACTTTCCAAACTCTCGCCTGAGCCACGCGCAGCCCGATGGCGCTGGGAGCTTGCTCAAGTGCTCTCCCAAGAAAAGCATCTGCTTCAATCAAATGGCTCCGTGCCACGGCGTAAGAGGTCGCCTCCTTGGCCATGGCCAGCTGGACCATCGCCCGAAGTTGCCCGCCTTCGAAAAACCAAGATCTCCCTTCCGTCGCTTTAGCTGCGAGGAGCTCAGCATCTGAAAACCGCCGCTCGAAAAAAGCCAGCAATGCCTCTTGGTATTCAGCGCTTTCCAAACTGCCGCCCTTCCCTTGACGCAATAAGGGAATGACCTCCGCCTCGTTCCGCAGCTGAAGCTCCCGCAGGCGGGCTGACCGCAGCGCGGGATCGCCGATCAGCGCGGCTTCATCCAGCGCCCGCCCCACCGCACGACCCCGCGCACGCCCGAGTGCAAACGCCACCTCGGGACTGCGCAACCCCAGATCCCAGGCACGCTGAAGGTGAGTCATCGCCTGTTCTGAGGCCCCCATGGCCCAAAGGGCCCGCCCCAAGGCCGCCGCCGCAGGAGCCTCCGCCAAGTCGCCTCCCGCGTGGGCCCGCGCGGGAATGGCCTTCACCCACTCGGTCAACTGCTGCCGCTCTGCCCTGAGATCGTGCGCAGGCTGAAGCTGGGCAAACCGCACAACCGCCTCGATACGTTCGGCTTCCTGCCCGAAGCGCTGTGCGTACTCAGCCCTGGCCCGCGCGCGGATCCGCTCACGCACCCCCCAGCCCGCGAAACCAAGAATCCCGAGCAGGCCGGCGCAGGCCACGGCCACCAAAGCCTTGTTCTTTTTCGCCCATCGCCCGGCCCGCTCTTGAAGCGAGGCACGACGAGCCAGGATGGGATCCCCATCCATGACGCGCTGCAGCTCATCTCCCAAAGCACGGGCAGTGTCGTAACGTCGCTGCGGATCTTTTTCCAGACACTTCATCACTACCGTGTCGAGGTCCACTGGGACGGTGGTCCGCGCTTGAAGAGAAACAGGATCCTCCGAAAGAATGCAGGCCACCGTCTCCAACCCCATGTGCTCTGCGAAGGGGGGAGCGCCGGAAAAGAGCTCATAGAGCGTCGCCCCAAGCGCATACACATCTGTGCGTCGATCCAGCTTCCGATCCTCTCCCCTCGCCTGCTCAGGGCTCATGTACTGCACGGTGCCCATCAGCATCCCGGTCTGCGTCAACCCACTGGTGTGGGCCGTTCGCGCGAGCCCAAAGTCGAGGACCGTCGCCCGCAGCGTCTCGCCCTCTCCTTCCACCATCAGGTTTCCAGGTTTGAGATCCCGATGGATCAAGCCTTCCTTGTGCGCCGCCTGCACACCTTCGCAGACCTGGATCATGACGCGGAGCTTCTCCTTGAAGGACAGCTTGGATGAGGCCGCCTTAAGCGTGTCCCCTTGGATGAGCTGCATCGCGATGTAGGCCTGGCCTTGCCATTCGCCCGCATCGTAGACGCGACACACGTGGGGGTGCTCAACCTTCGCCTGAAGCTCTGCCTCCTGCAGGAAGCGCTTCTGTAATTCCGGATCCTCCCGGCGCAACAGCTTCAAAGCCACCTTTCGCCTCAGCCGCGTATCCGTGGCCTTGAAAATGCGGCCCATGCCCCCTTCTGCGATCAGAGCCAACTTCTCAAAATGGGCCCATCGCTCGATCCACGTGGCCGTGAAGATCGAACTGGAGGCCCCTTGCCCCGTCGTTGACTCCCCCTGCAGGCCTCGTCGAGGCAGGGTGGGTGCATCGTCAGCCACCTTCTCGCCTGATCGCGGTGCGCGGTGGCGCTCAAACTCCAGCTCGAGCTCCTCCACCTGTGTCAGCGTCAGCGAGCCCGCCGCAACCAACTCAGACAAACTCGTCGTACGCGCCTCCTCCAGCCGGATCCATCCCCTCGCCAGAGCGAGCACCATCAAGCGTTCCTCGCGCTGTGGGGGTAGAGAGTGAAGTTCATCCATCAGATGGAGGTCCCTGCCAAAGGATCGGTGGATTCACGCCGGGTACTCAATCCCGACACGTTCTCACGAGAGCAGCTCCCTTAAAAGCAGATTGCATCGTCACAAAAGGTGTTCTAGTCTCTGCAGAAATCCACCCAGCCTCAGGAGGCACCATGCGGCCTAAGATCACGTCCATCGCAGTGACGATGGAACATCAGGGAAAGACGAAGACCGTCCACATCGATCCCGCAAAAAACACCGCCCTCTTTTGGGGCGATCATGCGGTGGATAACATCCTCACGCCCTTCTATCACAACAACCCCCGCAAGCTGACCCACGAGGAGCAGAAAGCAAACCTGCCCCACCACAGCGAGTGCACCCGCAACGGCATCGTGGACGGCGAAGCGATCCAGCAAATCTGGCATGGAGAACACAAGTCCATGCAGCAACCAGCCTTTATCGCGAAGACTGGTCACTGCCCCCCCTGCCCCGCCGACCCGGTCGAATAGAACCTATTGCTTCACGAAATGGGCGTCACTTAAAAGCACTGCTTGCTTTTAAGTTGGCGTCCATTTTCCACGCCGTTTCAAAGCAAGCCTGGGCCTCGCTTTGCTTCCCTTGCTTGGTCAGCAGCTGACCTTCCAGGAGCCAGATCTCCCCCATGCTCGGATTTAGTGCTTTTGCTTTTTGAATGGCTTCAAATCCTCTTTTGCACTTAGCCACCGGTATTTGATCCCCGTGGGGCCAAGCCAGGGCAATTTTCGCAAGCGTGAGGCTCAGCTCCCAATCTTTCTGACCGCGTTCTTTCGCTTCCAGCTGAGCCCACGCCTTTTCAAGGATAGATTCGGCCTGGGCGGGAGCATGCTGCGCTTCGAAGATGGCGCATTTGGCGTCGAACACATGCAGCTTGGTGTAGCCGGGATGATTTTTTCGAGACATCGCGATAAACGTCTTGGCCTCATGGATCCACGCGGTAGGGTCCTCGTGTTGCCGCAGCTTAAGTTCAGCCAATCCCAACGCGGCTTCTGCCGCATTTGAGCAAGGCAAATAATGGCGCGGATTCAACGAACCAGCCGTTTTGAAAGAGCTTAAAGCCTTTTCCAGGCTCTGCTCTCCTCCTGCCCCTTGGATCGCTTCATATTCACCGCGAATGATATAGGCATTCCCCAAGGTGTAATGGGCCGCAAAATCCTTCGGCGTGAGTTTTAGTGCCTTTGCCAGGAACTGCTCTGCAGCGAGCGCAGATGGGCGAGGATCCATCCCGTGGGTTCGTTCATATTCGGCCCGTTCCACGAACAAGATGGCTGAAGTATAGGGATGATAGGCCACGTCAGGAGAACGCTCGGCCCCCTTCAGAGAGATCTCAAGTCCCTGCTCAAAGCTTCGCCAAGGAGCCTGGCCATTGGAGATTTCCCACACCATCTTTCGCGTGGCTGCTAGCCCCGCCAGATAACCCCCGAATGCACCGGAGCCACCATCGACCATGCCTGCCTGAGCTTCTTTAAATGCATGGTCGAAGTCTGCTTCAGGGGGGGTCCCCAATTCCTGTTTCGTGAAACCGCTGTAGATGTAGGTAAAGGCCAGTACCAGATGGGGCTCAACGAGTTGGGGATGATCTCTTAACAACCCCAAAGCCAGGTTGCGGGATTCTTCTAGGCTGCGCATCGCCAAGGATTGATTACCCCGCTCTCGACTCTCTCGACCCCGCTCTGCAGAGGCCCACGCTTGCAGGATCAGTACATCCGGAACACCGGGCTGTATCGCCAAAGCCCGTCCGCATGCATCCATGCACGAGGCATAAGCATCCTGCCCCGGCTTCCCGATCTGCCAACCTCGGGCGAGGGCTTGCCGCCAGGCTCGGGCTTCTTGAAGACAGGGGCCGGGATCTGACGGGGCGAGACGTTCCGCGCTTTCATACATCGATGCCGCAGCTGTCAGCGATTGAAGGGCCTTGGCGGCATCCTCCTCCCGCTCCGCACGATGGAGCAAAAGCTCCCCTTCCATCATGCGGGCTTCATACAGCCATCCCGCTTGCTCCTGGGCCTCCTTAAGGTGGCTCAAAGCTTCCGCCTCGCGGCCCTCAAAGAAGGCCAGCATCCCATCTTGGAATGCAGGAGGTTCGAGACTGCTGTTGCGTCCTTCACGGAGCAATTCACGGGCGCGTCGAAGTAGGTCTCTCTCCAATTCGGCTCTGCGTGCAGAACGCAGCTCAGCCTGAGGCAATCGCTCGGCCCGCTCCATTTCACGCAAGTACACCTGGCCAAGAGCCTTCCCCAGCGCGTACGCAGAGTCCGCGCCTCGGAACCCTTGGGACCAGGCCTTCTCGAGATGCGCCAACGCATCCTCTGGCCGTTCCAAAGCGAGGTAGGCTCGCCCGAGAGAGAACCGAGCCGGAAGCGCTTCGAGATCATCGCCCTGTTTGACCACCTCCTCCATGAGGCTCATGCGCGCGGCCACCGGCGCCAGATCTTGAGTGGTGTCGTGCCGCGGCATCAGCCGGACGTATCGAACCAGGGCCTCGATCCGCTCGGCTTCCTGCCCGTATCTGCGTGCATATTCAGCGCGCCGTGCAGCACGCAATCGCTCCCGCAGCGCCAGGGTTCCGAAGGTGATCGCCGCCACCAATCCCACGGCACCGACTGCGACGAGAGATCGATTCTTCTTGGACCAGCGTTGGATGCGCTCACTCATCGGCACCCGCCGCGCCAAGATGGGTTCGCCTTCCAGCACGCGCTGAAGCTCGTCACCCAACGCGCGGGCGGAGTCATACCGTGCGGTGGGTTCCTTCTCCAGGCACTTCATCACCACGGTATCGAGGTCGACGGGGATATCGGCCAGGCGCCCCAAAGAGGGAGGCTCCTCGGAAAGAATTTTGGAGATGACTTCCAATCCGTGGTGCTCGTGGAAGGGCGGGTAATCCACAAAGAGTTCGTACAAGGTGACGCCCAGGGCATAGACGTCCGTGCGGCGATCGATCTTGCGGTCGATGCCCCGGGCCTGTTCGGGGCTCATGTAGTGCACGGTGCCCATCACCATGCCGCTCACGGTCATGCCCGCGGCACCTTGCGCAGGGCGGGCCAGGCCGAAATCCAACACGACGGCGCGGAGCGTGCCTTCGATGTCGGTGACCATGAGGTTGGTCGGTTTGAGATCCCGGTGGATGAGCCCTTCCCGATGGGCCGCATGCACACCTTCGCAGGCCTGCACCATGAGCGCGAGCTTCTGGGAGAGGTCCAGGGTGCGCGCCGCCACCTTGAAGGTCTCACCTTCGATGAGCTCCATGGCGATGTAGGCCTGGCCCCGCCATTCGCCTGCTTCGTACACTCTGCAGACGTTCGGATGGTTCACGCGGGCCTGCAGCTCGGCCTCGCGCAGGAACCTCGCCTGCAGCTCGGGATCCTCCCGGCGCAGCATCTTGAGGGCGATCTTGCGGCGGAGGCGAGTGTCCTTGGCCCTAAAGATGCGGCCCATGCCGCCCTCCGCCAGCAGCACCAGATCCTCGAAATGGGCCCAAGACTGGATCCAGCTCGCCGTGAAGATGGAGCTGGCGCTGCCTTGGGGATCCCGGGTGTTGGAGGGCGTGATGGATTCGGAGCGACCCAGGGCCGTCAAAGCCTCGTCCTCAGGGAGGCCCTGCCCCAGGAAGGCCTGCCCGCGATCGAGCTCCCGCTCAAGCGCCTCGACCTGGGCCTGCAACAGAATCCGCGCCTCCAGCAGCTCCCCCAACCCCGAATGAGGAAGCTGATCCCTGCGAATCCAGCCCTTGGCCAAAGCGAGACCGACCAGTCGATCCTCTCGGGTGGGGTCTAGCCTGTGGTCCATTCAGGAGAAGCCTAAGAGGGTATTCAGAAAGAAAAGGCCCGATGCGGGGATGGTTCCTTGAAGAATAGGGGAATCGCGGGGATTTTGGATTGACCATCTTCACCTTGGGGACCGAGACTAAAAACTCTGGGAAAAGGAGGTCACGATGAGTCAGAGCAGCACTGTCGTCGAACCTCCCTCGAAGCACGCCGCCCGGGACTGACCCGGTCGGCCATCCCGCCACCTGCTGATCCCCATCGGATCGCGCCCGCTTCGGAATCCCCGTGATCATCCAGTTCCTCGACACGGTATGGGGCCAGGCCACCAACCTTCTGACGGCGCCTGTGAAGCGCCGCCGCTGGGTGGACCTCCTCGTCCTCGCCGCCCTAGTCGGCATCATCCTCGGACTGCTCCTCGCCACGCGGCAGTGGACGGGCGTCCAACGCCCGGTGGTGGAGATCAGCCTCTCCGCCCGCAGCGTGCCCAAGTACCTGCTGCTCTCGCTCGTGCGGGCGGGCGTGGCCTATGCCATCTCCCTGGTCTTCAGTCTCGGCGTCGCCTATTGGGCCGCCAAGGATCCCGTGGCCGAGCGCATTCTCGTGCCCATCCTCGACATCCTGCAGAGCATTCCGCTCTTGAGCTTCATGCCCCTGGTCGTGCTAGCCATGCTGGCGATCTTCCCCCGCAGCAACCTCGGGATCGAGCTGTCGGTGGTCATCCTCATCGTCACCTGCCAAGCCTGGAATATGGCCTTCAGCTTTTATCAAAGTTTGAAGACGCTCCCGCCAGAGCTGACGGATATCGCCGATTCCAACGGCTTCACCTGGTGGCAGCGCCTCAAGTGGATCGAACTCCCCTTTGCCACGCCCGGCCTGGTGTGGAACTCCATGGTGAGCGTCGCCAACAGCTGGTTCTTCCTCTCCGCCGCCGAAGCATTCAAGAGCCCCTTCGCCAACTTCCAGCTGCCCGGCATGGGCTCCTACATGCAGGTGGCCACCGACCAGGGCGACGGCCGCGGCCAGGCCATCGCCATCCTCACCATGCTTGGCCTGGTCATCCTCCTCGACCAGCTGGTGTGGAAACCCATCGTGGCGTGGAGCCAGCGCTTCCAGGTGGATGACGCCGTGGCCGTGGAACGCCCAGATAGCGCCCTCCTCCGCCTCTTCCGACGCTCCCGCCTCTACCGCTACTTCGAGATGGTGCTGGCCAAGCGCCGCGCCCGCAAAGCGCTACTCAAAAAACCGCGCCCAAAACTGATTCAACAGGCCGAAAGCAACCTCAAACACCCAGGGCGGATGGGAGCATTGTTCGCGCGCAGTGTCCTGGTACTCATCGTCACTGCCCTCGCCATCGGTGGCCTGGCCCTATTCCGCATGCTGTCCCAGGTCAGCGGCAGCGATTGGCTCCGCCTCGTAAGGGCCGGCGGCGTATCGCTCGGCCGCGTGCTGCTCTCCACACTCCTTGCGACCATCTGGACCTTGCCTGTCGGCCTCTGGATCGGGCTGAGCCCCACCTGGAGTCGGCGGCTGCAAAGCGTCGTCCAGGTCGCCGCGAGCTTCCCCTGGAGCATGCCCTTCCTCGCCATCATTCTGCTGCTTCGCACCTTCGGCGTGGGTCTGGGCGTGAGCTGCGTCCTGCTCATGATGGTGGCGACGCAGTGGTACCTGCTCTTCAACATTATCGCCGGCGCCCAGGCCATTCCGCAGGATCTCCGCGAAGCCCTGCGGAGCTACCGCCTCAGTGTGTGGAAGCGATGCTGGGCCCTCTATTTCCCCGCCATCTTCCCCTTTCTTGTCACAGGCTGGGTGACGGCCACAGGGGGCGCGTGGAACGCGAGCATCCTCACCGAATGGGTGGAGGCCAAACCCGCCGCTCTTTCCACCTTCGGCCTCGGCGCCGAGATCGTGCATGCCGCGGGTCAGAATATGCCCCTGCTCGCCGCCGCCAGCCTCCTGATGGCGGCCATTGTCGTACTCTTCAATCGGTTGGTGTGGGGTCCGCTCTACCGATTGGCCGAAACCCGCTACACCGTGAACCGCTGAGGGACACCATGAACACCCCCTCTCCCATCCTCGAACTCAAAGGCGTGGCGGTGCGCTTCCCCCGGCCCCACCAAAGCCAGCTTCGCGTCCTCGAAGATGTGCATCTTCAAGTACGTCCCGACGAGATCATCTCCATCATCGGCCCCAACGGATCCGGCAAATCCACGCTGCTTCGCGTGATGGCGGGCCTGGTGCCGCCCACCGCGGGCGAAGTGCGGCATCACCGGAAGAAGCTCGAAGGCCTCAATCCCGATACCGCCATGGTGTTCCAATCCTTCGCCCTCATTCCTTGGATGACGGTGGAAGAGAACGTGAAGGTGGTGCTCCGAGCCCGGGATATGAAGGAGGAGGAGGTCACCCAAAAGGCCCAGCTGGCCCTGCAGCGCATGGGCCTCGAAGGGTTCGAAGAGGCCTACCCCCGCGAGCTGTCCCGCGGCTCCAAGCAGCGGGTGGGGATGGCGCGCGCCTTCGCCCTCGAACCAGAAATCATGCTCATGGACGAACCCTTCAGCCAGGTGGACGCGCTCACTGCTGAGGCGCTCCGAGCCGAAATCCACGACATCTGGAAGGATTTGGAAACGAATCCCTCCGCCATCGTCATGGTGAGCCACAGCATCCGCGAGGCACTCATGATGGCCGATCGCGTCGTCGTCATGGGGGGAACGCCTGGGACCGTGCGGACCGTCATCGATGTGCCCCTGTCGCGCCCTCGGGACAGCCGCCACTCCGCGTTCATGCGGTTGGTGGACCAGATCCACGACGCCATCGCCAGCAGCGAATTGCCGGACGTTCACGTCACCACCGTCAGCAGCGAGGTCGTGCACGACGAAGTGGAGCCATTGCCCCATTGCCAAAGCGGCCACGTGCTCGGCCTGCTGGAATTCCTCGAAGCCCATGGCGGCCAGGCCGATCTCTTCCAAGTGGCCAACCACAACCACGTACCCTTCGAGCGCGTGTTGCCCATCGTCAAAGCCGCAGAGATGCTGGATCTGGTAGACACGCCCAAGCGCCAAGTCCTGCTCACACCCCTGGGCCGCACCTTCGTGGACGCGGGGAACGACGAGCGCAAAGACCTCTGGAGGGAGCGACTGTTGGACCTCAAGCTTTTCCGGGTGGTGAAAGACCTCGTGGATGAGCACGAAGGCAAGCTCCCCAAAGAGACCCTCATGCGCGAGATCGCGACGCGGCTGCCCATGGAGAACGCCGAAGAAACGGCAGAGACCCTCATCAACTGGGCCCGATTCGGAGAACTCTTTGCCTACCGCGAAGAACAGGAAACAGTGACCTACGAGTAAGAGGCTTTTTACTTGACCTCTTCTTGAACCCAGGCAGACACTGGAAGATCTGTGGAAAGGAGGTTGCCGATGCGCTCAGATCGTACCGTCGCAGAACCTCCGTCGAGGCGCGCCGCCCGCCGCTAAGCCGGGTGGCCTGAGTCGCGCCGTTCTCCGCCTCGCCAGTTGCGAGGGCGGGACCCTTCCACTGCTCCGGGAGCCTCCCGGAGGATCCATGGACCTCCCATGATCCACCACCTGTTCCATTCCATGTGGGGCCAGGCGAATGCGCTTTTCGCCGCGCCCTTCCGCCGCCGCCGCTGGGTCGACCTGCTGCTGGTCGCCGCCGCCTTTGGTCTCATCTACGGACTCATCCTGCTCGGAAAAGAGTGGGCCGAGATCCAGCGCCCCGAGTTGGTCATCGATCTCTCGCCCTGGGCCCTTCCCAAATACACCTTCTTCTCCATGATGCGGGGCCTCGCGGCCTATCTGCTCTCCATGGCCTTCACCTTGGTCTACGCCTACTGGGCGGCCAAGGATCCCCGCGCGGAAAAGGTGCTGCTGCCCCTGCTCGACATCCTTCAAAGCATCCCCGTCCTCACCTTCTTGATGCCCTTGCTGCTGGTGATGATCGCCCTCTTTCCGAAGAGCAACGTGGGCCTTGAGATCACGGCCATCCTCACCATCTTCACGGGCCAGGTGTGGAACATGACCTTCAGTCTCTACCACAGCCTCAAGAGCGTGCCATCGGAGTTCCATGAGGCGGGCACCGTGTACCGCTTCAGCTGGTGGCAGCGTTTCAAGTGGGTGGAGATGCCCTTCGCCACCACCGGCCTCGCATGGAACTCCATGATGAGCATGGCGGGAGGCTGGTTCTTCCTCATGATCAACGAGGCGCTGAAGGTCGGCGACAAGGACTTCCGCCTGCCCGGCCTCGGTTCCTATATGAGCGTCGCAGTGGAGCGCGGCAACACGTCCGCCCAAATCTACGCGGTGCTCAGCATGATCGTGATGATCGTCCTTCTCGATCAAGTACTGTGGCGCCCCATCGTCGTGTGGGCCCAGCGCTTCAAGGTGGAGGATACGGTCCAATCCGCCGCCCCCGAGAGCTGGGTGCTCAACGCCATCCGGCGCTCCCGGCTGATCCGGCTGTGGGATCGATGGCGTGCCCAGCGCCGCGCCAGGGTGGAAGCCATCGCGCCGCCCGCGGCTCCTTCGCGCGCCTCCAGCCGTCTGGAGCGTTTGGCACCCGCCGCCGCCCTCGTGGCACTCGCCCTTCTCTGCGCCGTCCTCGCCGTTGGCGGCATGGGCGTCTTCCATCTGCTGACGAAGATCCCCGGCCGAACCTGGGGCGATCTCCTCAAGGCCGATGGGCTCACTCTGGGCCGCGTGCTCATCTCCATCACGCTCGGCGTGGCTTGGGCCCTTCCGGCCGGACTCGCCATCGGCTTGTCGCCCCGCCTATCGCGGATCTTCCAGCCCATCGTGCAGGTGGCAGCCTCCTTCCCCGCCCCCATGCTCTTCCCCGCCGTCATCGCCGTGCTCTCGATCCTCAAGGTGGGCTTGGGATGGGGCAGCATCGTGCTCATGCTGCTCGGCACCCAGTGGTACATCCTCTTCAACGTGATCGCCGGGGCCAGTGCCATCCCCAGCGATCTCCGCGAGGTCGCCACCTCCTTCGGCATGGGGCGGTGGCAGCGATTCAAGGAGCTCTACCTCCCAGCCATCTTCCCCTATCTCGTGACTGGGTGCCTCACCGCCGCCGGTGGCGCATGGAACGCGAGCATCGTCTCCGAATATGTCTCCATCAAGGGCTACACCTTGCGCACTCTCGGCCTCGGGGCCATGGACAGCCCAGCGACCGCCGATAAGCATTTCGCTGTGCCCGCCGCTACCACTCCTGGCGTCCTAGCGCCGCTCTTCCTAGTCAACCGACTT
>JACXTT010008018.1_pt1 | contig 14732 bp, 10 predicted proteins | sample 9270951 | NCBI WGS metagenome assembly JACXTT01 (sample SAMN15532306, study PRJNA645909) | rock metagenome | isolation source: weathered quartz diorite | place: Puerto Rico | collected 2017-06-21
AATTTTGCGGTCGTGGTTGCTTACCGCGATGATGTGCTTAATGGCATTGCCGCTGCTCGTCGGACTCGAAGGCACTTTGCTGGCGATGATGCTGTTTGAGCCGGCTCGTGGTCTTCTGCGGCGGGCTCAGTACTTGATCGTCGATTACAGCGCGCAAGATCCGATTCACCTGCTGACTCCGATTGTGACGTTTATTGCGCTCGTCGCCCTGCTGAGAAAAGAGCGCCTGAACATATTTTGGGCTACGCCCCTGGCAAAGTCAGTTTCGATCCTCGCGCTGATTTTCTTCCTGGAGATTTTCAATCCCCTACAGGGAAGCCTGTTCGTAGGCGTCAGCGGCGCCCTGTTCATGCTCGTGCCCGTGGCTTGGTTCTATTTTGGCCAAACAGTCAGCGAATCGTTCATTCGCAGGGCCCTGACCCTGGTCGTCATCCTGGGACTTCTCGGATCGCTCTACGGCGTGTACCAACTCGTCTTTGGTTATCCGGCGTTTGAGCAGTATTGGATTGACAACACCGATTTCTACACGTCCATCGCCGTCGGTCACATTCGGCGGGCGCTGGCGACGTTCAGCAGCGCCGAAGAGTGGGGGCGTTACACGGAGATTGGCGCCATTGTCGCTCTCGGAATGGCTCTGGCCGGCCAGCGATTGTGGAAGCGCGCCGGGTGGGCCATATGCGCGGCGGCTTTATTCACCGCGATTCTGTTAAGCGGCCAGCGCACGGCGGTGTTTGGATTTATTGTGGGCGCAATTGCTTTGATTTTACTTGGCGCGCGCAACTGGCGCGGCGCGGTCGTGCGGCTCTCGCTGCTGCTTCTACCGTTCGTGCTGGTTACGGTCCTCGTCAAACCGCCGAGCGACGATGAAGTGTGGAGCATGGATGAAAGCCAAACCGTCAGCACCATCCTCACGCAACCTCAACGTGGCACTCTGAAGCCTGCCGGTGAAGAGAGCCTTCAGATTCGCTTCGAAAACTGGGGCTACCTCATCACATCAGTCATTCCGTTCCGACCGCTAGGTACTGGTTTGGGAACGGGACAGCTTGCCGACGTGAGAGAGGCGGGCGAATCAGATTTGCCGCCGGTAGATAATTTCATTCTGATCGTGGCGCTGGCCTGCGGAATTCCCGGGGCGCTGTTGTTTGTCTGGATTCTGTCGCGCGCAACGTGGCTTTCGTTGCGCCTCGCGCGCAGCGACGATGCTGACGCGATTGCGCCGACGCATCGAATTGCCGCGGCGATTATGCCGGCACTGATTCTTAACAGCGTCTTCGGACTGACGTTTTCGATTTATTCGGTGGCCCCAATCGCTTGGCTGTTGATTGGTTGGATCAGCGCTGAGACTTTGCGCATGCGCGAAGCTCCAGCGCGCGAGATCATCACAATTTGAAGATGAAAGTTCTCTTCTACAACCACACCGGAATGGTTAGCGGGGCCGAACGCGTGCTGCTGATGATTCTCAACGGAATCGATCGGCAGCGATACGAACCGGTGGTTGTGTGTCCGGCCGACAGTCGCATGATGGAGTTAGCGACCGAAGCTAAGGTGCGCGCGCGCAGCTTGGCGGCGCTGCACGCTCGGTTCACTTGGCGACTCGATCTGGTCGCGCAATATCTTTTTTCGTTTTATGAAGTAATTCGCGATGCGCGCCGCGTCGTGAGGGAAGAAGCGCCCGCATTCATCCACGCCAACAGCATTCGCGCCGGGTTGGTGATGTCGGCGGCGACGATGGGTTTGAACGTTCCAGTCATTTGGCACGCGCACGATATTTTGCCGCGACACCCCTTTAGCACCGCGGTCCGAATGTTCGCCGCGTTGACTTCGCGCAATCATGTTCTTGCTGTTTCTCAGGCGGTGGCGAATCGATTTCGTGGCTTGCTTCTGCGACCGATTAAGCGACGCGTTCCAATCACGGTAATCCACAACTCCGTCGATCTAGATCGATTTCATCCAGACACGATCAGTCGCGACAAAACTCGCCGCTCGTTGAATCTCGGGGAGGATGAACTCGCAGTGGGCATCGTGGGACAGCTCACGCCGCGGAAGGGTCAACTCGAGTTGATCGAAGCTTTCGCCGAGGTGGCCGACAAACTGCCCAATGCGATCCTCTTTGTGGTTGGATCGGCGTTATTCAATCGCGATGAGGAATATGGCGCCAGGCTGGTGCGCACGGCCGCGTCACTCGGAATTGAAAAGCATGTGCGCTTTCTCGGCGCCCGCGACGATGTGCCTGAGTTGATGCGGGCCTTTGACGTGATGGTCGTGAATTCCCATGAAGAGCCTTTCGGTCTGTCCGTGCTTGAAGGACTCGCCAGCGGCACCGCGATGGTGGGGACTGATGTCGGTGGCAACCCCGAGATGATTACTCACGGCGTCAACGGTCTGCTCACGCCGAAAGGCAACCGCAACGTGCTTGCTTTTACGCTGCTGACTTTGTTACGCGATGCGGAACTGCGCGAGCAACTGGCCGCGAACGGCAGGCAGGATTCGCTGGCCCGGTTCTCCATCCCTCGCTTCATCGCCGAAGTCAATTCGCTTTACCGCGGCGTTTCAAATAGCGGCGAAATTCCAATTCAAAAAACGATCAGCGGACTTGAAGTTAAGTTGAGTGCGGACTGAAAAAGTACAGCCTTTGTGACTTTCTTAAGATGAAAGCAACCGAGGTCTGAAGACTTGTCCCGAATCGCACTTGTACACGACTACTTCGTTCAGATGGGCGGAGCGGAACGCGTGGCGGAAGCCATGCATGATTCATTTCCCACCGCACCGATTTACACGACGGTTGCGGTTCCGCAAAGTTTGCCGTCGCGTTTGCGCGCCGCCGACATCCGCACGTCGCCGATGCAGCACCTGCCGGCAATCGATCGCAAGTTCCGTCATTATTTCATGCTATATCCGTTCGCGATCGAACACTTCGATCTCTCGCCCTACGATTTGATCTTTAGTAGCAGCTCGGGCTACGCGAAAGGCGTGCGTCGTCGTCGCAATGCCATTCACGTGTGCTATTGCCACACGCCGATGCGTTGGGTTTGGCGCTACGAGGATTACGTCGCGCGCGAGCGGTTTGGCAAGGGGATTCGTTCGCTTCTGCCATTGGCGCTGTGGGGATTACGCAAGTGGGACCTGCGCGCCGCGCAACAGCCGAGCTACTACATCGCGAACTCGCGACTGGTCGCGGACCGCATTCGCAAGATCTACAAACGCGAAGCCTTTGTCATCCCGCCGCCGATCGAAGTCAATCGCTTTCACATGTCGAATGACATCGAAGACTACTATCTGGTGTTGTCGCGTTTGATGCCGTACAAGCGAATCGATCTGGCAATCGAAGCCTGCAAGCGCATGAACCGCCGGCTAATCATTATCGGTGACGGACCAGATCGCGTCCGCTTGGAAAAGATGGCGGACGATCGGATTGAGTTTCTGGGACGCCAGCCGGACAAGATCGTTAATTACTATGCGGCCCGCTGTCGCGCGCTGCTGTTCCCGGGCGAAGAGGACTTTGGCATGGCGCCGCTCGAAGCGAACGCGGCCGGCCGCCCGGTGATTGCGTATCGCGCCGGCGGCGCGGTCGAAACTGTGGTTGACGGTAAGACCGGCGTCTTCTTTGATCAGCCCAACGCGCTCGCGCTGGGCGAAGCCATCGAACAGTTTGAGAGCATGCACTGGAGCCAGATTCTTTTGCGACGTCACGCCGAGAAGTTCGACCAAAACGTCTTCGCTTTTCGAGTCCTGCAATTCCTCGGTTCGGTGGCTCCGGCTTCATGCTCGGACGAATTGCTGCGTGGCGCGCGTCTGCTTTCCGACAACATCTCGCATCGAGTTTGGCCGCGCCTGGCGGTCGTTGGATAAACCATGGAAGTGAGTTCACTCTTTCATCAATCTGGTCGGGGCACCGCGGGTACCGCAATGGCCCCCGCCCAGGTTTGGAAGATAGGGCCGGTCGCGCCGGTTATCTGGCCGAACGAAGTCCACGTGTGGCGCGCCAGTCTTGATGTGGCGTGGTCATGGACGTTCGACGAAGCGCTGACGCTCGAAGATCGCGCGCGCGCTGATCGCTTTCGGTTTGATTCTGATCGCCGCCGTTTCTGTGTCGCGCGGGCATCGCTGCGGCTAATTCTTGCGCGCTATGTGAAAGCGAAACCCGCTCGTCTCCAAATTGAACCCGGCGAATACGGCAAACCGTTTTTTGCCGATGCAAAATCGACGCAAGGCTTGCGATTCAACTTGACGCATTCGAAGGAACTTGCGTTGATTGCGGTGTCGCGCGATCGCGAAGTTGGCGTTGACGTTGAATATATGCGCTCAGACTTCGTCACTGATGAAGTAGCCGCGCATTTCTTTTCCGCATCCGAAGCTGAAGAATTTCGCGCGGTTCCCCGAGAGCTGCGAACCCAATCCTTCTTCAACTGTTGGACCCGAAAAGAAGCCTACATCAAAGCGCGGGGCGAAGGTCTGTATTGTCCGTTGGATCGGTTCGACGTGTCCGTGGCCGCGGGCACGAGGGCGGCATTGCTCAACAGCCGAGTAGCGCCAAATGAGGTTGATCGTTGGCGCCTGGAAGAGCTTAAGCCCGCGAAAGGCTATGCCGCGACGCTGGCCGTCGAAGGTGAGTTTTCGCGCCTGGTGCTTTGGGATTTCGCGTGATGCGTGCCGACGCATCGCGATTTCGCCAAACCGTTTGCGTTACATGATGAAGTTTCGGTCCGCCCTTGTTGTTGTTCCGCTCGTCCTCTCACTCTTCACCTCTGCCGATCACAAATCAATCAACTGTAAAGGGTGCTGGCAGCCGACCACTCCAGCCATTGCGATCGATGAAGCATTCGGTGTCAATGTGCATTTCATCAATCCTGACCCAAGCGAAGTGAAGATGATCGCCGATGCGGGCTTTCGATGGGTTAGGACGGACTTCAAATGGGAACTAACCGAAGTTGAGCGCGGTAAATTCGACTTCGCTCGCTACGAGCGACTCGTCAGCGAACTCACGAAGAACAATCTCCGCATTCTGTTTATTCTCGACTACGGCAATCCGCTTTACACCCAAGGCAAATCAGTGCGGACAGGCGAAGCTCGCGAGGCGTTCGCACGGTGGGCAGTCGCCGCGGCTAAACATTTCTCCGGACGCGGCATCGTTTGGGAAGCTTTCAACGAACCCAACGTTCCAATTTTCTGGCCGCCCAAACCCAATGCTCATGAATACACCGCGCTCGCCGTGACGTTGGCAAACGCCTTTCGAAAAGACGTTCCCACCGAAACGCTAATCGGTCCGGCGACATCCGGCATCGAGTTCAACTTTCTGGAAACATGTTTTGAAGCGAACCTGCTGACCGACTGGTCGGCGGTCTCGGTTCATCCTTATCGGCAGACAAGTCCTGAGACGGTCGCCGGCGAATATGCGCTCTTGCGCGAAACGATTGCACGTTACCGAAACGCTAACCAGGTTACCGGTGACAGAGGGCCAACGATTTTCTCAGGCGAATGGGGCTATTCATCGGCGTGGCGTGGAATGAATGAACAGAAGCAGGCGATGGTTTTGGCGCGCCAGTTTCTGACAAACGTTGCGAATGGAATTCCGTTGTCGATCTGGTACGACTGGCAAGACGACGGTTCAGATCCTGCGGAAGCAGAGCATCACTTCGGCTTGGTGCGCAATCGATCTGAGCGCTCAACCGAACCGTTTCAGCCTAAACCGGCTTATATCGCGGCTGAAACTCTAATTGCGAATCTTAGAGGCTTCACTTTTCAGGAACGTCTGGTCATCGGGAGTGATGACGACTACGTCCTGGTGTTCGGGAAGGGAAGCGAACGCCGTTACGCGGCGTGGACAACCTCTTCAAATTCTCATGAAGTGATGATTCCGCAAGCCCGCGGAGCGTATGAGATCACCCGACTGACAGGCGAGCGTGGTGGCACTATCTCATCGAGGGCGGCTGGAGTTACGATTCAGTTGACGAATGCGCCGGTGTACCTCAGGCCTGCCACTTGATCCTCCGTCGTTTTGTTTTCATACTCTGCTCCACATCGAAAATGTTTGAATCTGACGCATTTTGGAGTCATCTGATCGAGAAGTCTGTTGGCATCACTTGGCATATTGGTTGCAGAGAATTTGAACGTCTCGATGTGTGAAGGAGGAGCGATCGTGATTCAAAGAATTCCAGCTTTTGCCCTGATCGTATCATTAGTCGCGTTGGCCGCCGGGTGCTCGAGCGCAGACAACTCGAACACAACGGCTAACACGAATGCCAACACGGAAACGAACACGGCGACGACAACGCCCGGGCCTGATAATTCGGACATAACGACGACTAACGACAACGGCGTGAAGACGGAAACGCGCACTTTCAAAAACAATCCGCGAGTTTCAAGAGTGGTGGTGACCACGCGTGACGGAAATCGTACTGTGAAGGTTTACTCGCCGAACGGCGAAGAGCGAGAGATGAAGAGCGAGCCTGAGAAGGCTCTGAACGCCACCGGTGAAGCGATCGCGGATTCAGTCGGCTTTGTGAAGGACAAAGGCGGCGACGTCGTCGACAAGTCGAAGGACGTCGGTGCGACGGTCGTCGACAAGACTAAGGAAGGCACCAAGACCGGGATCGACAAGACCAAGGAAGGGGCTGAAGTCGTGAAAGACAAGAGCGTCGGTACCGCGAAGACAATAGGTTCGAAAACCAAGGAAGGTGCGGACACGGTTATCGACAAGACTAAGTCTGGAGCTAAGAAAGCAGTGAATGCGGTGAAGAAAGTGATTCCCTAACAGATCGAGATCAGAACCGCAGCGTTAGCGGCGGTAAGAACGAACGGGGAGCGGCTGCGCAAGTGGTCGCTCTTTTTGTTTGCTTGGTATGGTTGCGACTTTCTTTACAGGACAATAATATCTCGCGGCATGCTTTGTCCTTTCTGCAAGTTTGCACTTGAGGACGACCGCGAACGTTGCTTGCGCTGTGGTCGTGATTTAGGAAAATCTGTTCCACGTGACTTTATTCCTCCGCCACCACCGAATCCGCCGCTCACCGTACGAGGCATATCGACGAAAACAGGTGTAATCCTGATCATAATTTCAGTAGGTATCGTTATTTTGATTTACTTACTGCCTTACATCTTAAATCAGTGACAGGCAGGCCGTCACTAGTTGTTACCAGCGGGTAACCGCTGGCATAGAACTGCGGCTCACTGTTATCATTCGCCTTCCCAATTGGGCGCCGATAGCGTTTTTACATCATGAGCAATTCAAATCGATTTACGGTCATCTGTCCGTGCTGCGAGGCGACGCTGAACATTGACGCGGAAACCGGTGCGCTGATTTCTCATGAAGAGAAGCAGAAGCAGCTTGGGTCGTTTGAAGATATGGTCAAAGGTCTGGACAAACAGAAAGAGACGCGCGATCAGATCTTTGCGCAGCAAATGAGTTCGCACAAAGATCGTGAGCGGTTGCTGGCAGAAAAATTCGAAGAAGCGAAGAAGAAAGCCGCCGGCGATACGAAAGTTTATCGCAATCCGCTGGACATGGACTGATATTCCCTCTCCCCCTGGGAGAGGGTTAGGGTGAGGGCGCTAGCGCAGGAAAACAAGAGCAAACTTTGACATGAGAGAGATGAGTTCGTTAGGACGAACTCATCTCTCGCAATCGAGACGTAGTAACTGCTCGCGCTAAACCTCATCCCCAACCCTTCTCCCAATGGGAGAAGGGAAAAGGTATCGAAAGACTCAGTTGTGATGAGTCATGTATGTTATTACCCTTCCAAGGGGGGAGACAGGAGCCTTAAATGAGACGCAGTTTCTTGTTAGTCCTGGTAACTCTGATTGCCGTCGCGTGCGTGCAACTCGCATCCGCGCAAACCAAGATGCCGCAGATGGTCTTTCGCGATCGAACGCTGAAGAACGGCTTGCGCGTGCTGAGCGTCGTGGACAAATCGAGTCCGACCGTCGCGATTAATGTTTGGTATCACGTCGGTTCCAAGGACGATCCCGATCATCGCAGCGGTTTTGCCCATCTGTTCGAACACATCATGTTCAAATCAACCAAGAACATGAAGGCGGAGATGATGGATCGACTGACCGAAGACGTCGGCGGGCAGAACAATGCGTTCACCCAGGACGACGTGACGGTCTACTACGAAACGGTGCCGTCAAACTACCTCGAGACGTTGCTGTGGGCAGAGGCGGAAAGACTGGCGAGCCTGACTGTCGATGATGAAAACTTCAAATCAGAGCGCGCGGTGGTGCAGGAGGAGTTTCGCCAGAGCGTTTTGGCGCCGCCCAATGGACGGCTCTTTTATGCGCTCGATCAGAAATCCTTTAGCAAGCATCCTTATCAACGTCCGACGATCGGCAGTATTGAGGATCTCGACGCAGCCACGATCGCCGACGTCATCAAGTTTCATAACACCTACTATCGTCCCGACAACGCGACGCTGATCGTGGTGGGTGATTTCGATCCGAAGCGGCTCGATGCCTGGGTCGATAAGTACTTTGCGTCGATTCCAAAACCAAACCTTCCGCTACCGCGCGTTCAAATCAAAGAGCCAGCCCGCACGGGCGAGAAGCGCTTCATGGAATACGCGCCAAACGTGCCTTTGAAAGGTGTCGCGTTTACGTACTTGGCGCCCCCTGAGAAGAGTGAGGACGCAGACGCGCTCGAAATGGCGGCGGCGATCCTTTCGCGCGGACGATCCTCGCGACTGTATCAATCGTTGGTTTACCAGCAGCAGATTGCGGCGAGCGCTAGTGCGGGCGCGGATCTTCGTGAAGATGTAGGACTCGTGCGAGTTCTCGCATTTGTGGCCAATGGGAAAACTCCTGAAGAGGTTGAGGCCTCTCTTCGCGCTGAGATCAAGAAGTTGCAGGAGGCTCCGGTTTCCGCGACCGAACTTGAAAAAGCGAAGAATCAGTTGGTGACGAGTGCGCTGCGAAACCGCGAGACAAATCTCGATAAGAGCCAGGCCCTGGGGAATGCAGCAGTGCTGCTGGGAGATGCGAATCGAGTTAATACTGATTTGCCACGGCTAATGGCCGTGACTGCTGATGATATTCAGCGCGTGGCGAAGAAATATTTAACGGACGACAATCGCTACGTGTTCTACTACCTGCCCGAATCGGCGCGGCCCAAGACGGCCGCCGAGGCGCAGACCCCGAGACCGAAAGGAGGTCAGGGCCGATGAGAGTTTCGATTAAATCATTCGCCACCGCTTTTTCAATTGGCGTTGCGCTTGCTGTGCTGGGCGTGACTTCGTTTGCACAAGCGCCGCAAGCCACGCCTCCGCCTCCGCAGTCACCGCGTTCAGTCACCATTCCGAAGCCGGTCGAGAAGACCCTCGCCAACGGTCTGCGCGTCATTGTGGTGCAGCGGTCAGAGATGCCGCTCGTGACGGCGCAACTCGTGATCAAAAACGGGGGTGAAGTTGATCCGAACGATCTGGCTGGGATCGCAGACATGACCGCGACGCTTATGACGCGCGGCACGGCCACCAGGAGCGCGACGCAAATCGCCGAAGCGATCGAGGCGCTGGGAGGAACTCTAAATTCGGGCGCGAATTGGGACTCGTCCTCCATCACCACGAGCGTCATGTCGTCGCGAGTTGGACCCGCGCTCGAACTCGTTTCCGACGTTGTCCGGAATGCGGCATTCAAAGATGAAGAGATCGAGCGCTTGCGGCGTCAGGGCTTGAATCTTTTGCGTAACGCGCTCGGCACGCCCGGATCGATTGCGCGCTTTGCCGCGGGGCGCGTGGTGTTTCGCGATTCACCTTACGGCCATCCGCTTTCCGGTACACCCGAATCTCTGCCGCGCATCAAGCGGGAAGACATCGTACGCGTGCACGACATGTTCTATCGTCCCGATAACGCGATCCTGGTGATTGGCGGCGACATGACGCCGCAAACTGGTTTCGCATTAGCAGAAAAGTATTTCGGGAATTGGCAAAAGCCGTCCGGCGATCTGCCGAAGTTGCAAATCGTTACGCCGGCCAGCGATACAAATAGTCGGCGCATCATCGTCGTCGATATGCCGGCCGCGGGTCAGGCTTACGTCCTGGCCGCGCGCACTGCGATCAATCGAGACAACCCGAACTTTTTTCCCGGCATTGTTTCGAATGCGGTTTTGAGCGGCTACTCAGGTCGGCTGAATTGGGAAATTCGCGTGAAGCGCGGACTGAGCTATGGCGCGGGCAGTTCGCTCGATGCGCGTCGATCGGCGGGCGCCTTTATCGCGACGGCGTCGACGAAAAATGAATCCGGCGCCGAAGTTTCAGCCTTGACCTTAGGCGAGATTGGCAAACTCGCCAGCGGCGGCGTGGCCCAGACTGAGTTGACGCCGCGACAAGCGAGTCTGATAGGCGGCTTCGCGCGACAGTTGGAAACGACGAGCGGCCTGGTAAATCAGGTGAGCACATTGGCTGTCTATGGAATTGACTTTGACCAGCTCAATCAATACGTCAGTCGGGTGCAGGCCATCAAACCTGAAGATGTGAAGACGTTCGCGTCGACGAACTTCAACACCGACAGCACGAGTTTGATCGTGGTCGGCGATGCGAAGAAGTTCTTGCCGGATTTGCAGAAACAGTTTCCACAATTGGAAGTGATTCCTATCAACCAACTGGACTTGAACAGCGCAAGCTTGAAAAAGAAATAGTCCCGGTCTTCTCTGTGTTCTTCGTGGGAATGCCTTTAACCGCGTAGGACACAGAGGAAAACTCAATGCATCGAAACCTTCGTTCCTTCCTCGACATCCTCGGCCGCGAAAACGATCTTGTCACTATCGAAGTTGAGGTCGACCCTTATCTCGAACTCGCAGAGGTTCACCGTCGCGTCATTGAGCGTGGTGGCCCGGCGCTTCTTTTCAAACGGGTGAAGGGAAGTCGGTTTCCAGTCGCCACCAATCTCTTCGGCACCAACAAACGGATCGAACTTGCGTTTGGTCACCAGCCAGAACAATTCATCAAGCAGTTAGTAAGCGTCGCCGAGTCGCTATTGCCGCCGGATCGAAAGAAGCTTTGGCAGCATCGGTCATTGATTCGCGATTTTCTGAAGCTTGGAACGCGCGCCGTTTCGCGAGGCGCGGTAAGCGAAGTGATTCAACAGCCAGCCCGTCTCGATCAGCTTCCGGTGCTGACTACGTGGCAGGAAGACGGCGGCCCGTTCATCACGCTGCCGCTGGTCTACACAGAGCATCCAACGACGAAGAAGCACAACCTCGGAATCTATCGCATGCAGGTTTACGATGCGGAAACTGCCGGCCTACATTGGCAGATTCAGAAAGGCGGAGGCTTCCACTATTACGCGGCCGAGCAGATGAATCAGTCGTTGCCGGTGACGGTGTTTCTGGGCGGACCGCCGGCGCTGATCATTTCCGCGATTGCGCCGCTTCCCGAAGACGTGCCCGAATTGATCCTCGCTTCGTTACTCGGCGGAGAGAAGCTGCGTACGGCTAAGAATCCGATCGCATCGGCGCATCGACTGGTTGCCGAATCCGAGTTCGCTTTGATCGGTCACGCGCCGCCGCATGAGCGCCGCACTGAAGGCCCGTTCGGCGATCATTACGGTTACTACTCGCTGCAGCACGAATATCCGGTGTTCCATTGTGAAGCGATCGCGCATCGCCGTGACGCGATTTATCCGGCGACGGTTGTGGGCAAGCCGCGCCAGGAAGATTTTTTCATCGGGGATTATTTACAGTCGCTTTTGTCGCCGATCTTTCCCTTAGTAATGCCGGGGGTGCGCGATCTTTGGAGCTATGGCGAAACCGGATTTCATTCGCTCGCGGCGGCAGTAGTGCGCGAGCGTTACGCGCGCGAGGCGCTCGTTTCGGGCTTTCGCATTTTGGGCGAGGGTCAGCTGGCACTGACGAAGTTTCTAATTCTCACTGATTCGCCGATCGATCTTCGCAACTTTCGATTGGTTCTTGAACACGTGCTGGCGCGGGTGCGATGGGAGACGGACTTTTTCATTTTCGCGAACACGTCGATGGACACGCTCGATTACACGAGCGGCAAAGTCAATGAAGGCAGCAAGGCGATTCTGATGGGTTTGGGGGAAGCTGTACGCGACCTGCCACATCAATTCCGCGGTGAGTTGCCGCCAGGGATTTCGCGCGCCGAAGTTTTCTGCGGCGGCTGTCTAGTAATTCAGGGTCGACCATATCTTGAGGAGCCGAACCAGGCTGAGCGACTCGCGCAGTCATCCGTCTTTCGCGATTGGCAGCTAGTCATTCTGCATGACGATGCCAGTGCGGCGAACTCGACCTCCGATTTTCTTTGGTCAACCTGGACCCGCTTTGAACCGGCTGCCGATATGTATGCTGCCGAAACCAGCATTGTTCGGCATCACCTCTGTTACAAATCACCAGTCGTTATCGACGCGCGGAAGAAACCGAGCTTGCCGGATGAACTGATCGTCCGCGACGACATCAAACAGATGGTTGACCATCGTTGGCGCGAATACTTTCCTAATGACTAAAACCTCGCATCCGTGATCAGCCGTTTCTTTGTCATCGCCGTCGCTCTATTTGGTGGGCTACTGCTGTTTCTCGCCTACTTGTTGCGGCCCTTGCCGGTCGGTGAAGCGCGGGACTCGCGCGTGCGATGGCGCCGGATCTTTCGGGTCGCGATTGTTATCCTCCTGATTTCAATCGTTGCATCAGGAATTTGGGCCTACTTCATCGAGCCAAATCGATTGATCGTGCGGTACGAAACAATCGCCATCGACGCTTGGCCGCGGGAGCTAAGCGGCATCCGGATCGCTGTGATTGCCGACATTCACACCGATACGCGCTTCATCAATGAAGCCAAGTTGCAGCAGATCGTCGACCTCACTAATGCACAGCATCCTGACCTAATCGTGTTGCTGGGTGATTACAATACGGGTGGGCTTAACAATCCTTATCACGTTGAGCCAGAGATAACCGCCGGGTATTTGAAGAATCTGAAGGCGCCGCTGGGAGTCGTTGGCATATTGGGAAATCACGACTGGTGGTACAACGGGGAGAAAGTGCGTCATGCGTTCGAGAACGCGGGCATTCCGATTCTCGAAGATGATGTCAAAAAGCTAAGTTGGCGCGGCAAGTCTTTTTGGCTGGCGGGCCTCGCTGACCTATGGACGCGGCCACAGCACGTAGCGCAGACGATTGCCAAGACTCCGACGGGCGCAACTGTCATAGCCCTCACGCATAATCCGGACATCTTTCCCGCGCTGCCGGGAAGCGTGCCTTTGTTGCTCGCGGCGCACACGCACGGTGGTCAGGTGAATATTCCGCTGCTCGGAACACCGGTAGTGCCGTCACGCTTCGGCTCGAAGTACACGGCCGGTCATATCTTTGAGAACAATCATCACATGTTTGTGACGACTGGCATTGGAACCAGCATCATGCGCGTGAGATTTCGCGTGCCGCCTGAGATTGTGATTCTGACTATCACGTCAACGGCAGCCGCACCGTGAAAAGTGCTCCGCCGTGTTCGGCATTCATAGCAGTCAGCGTCCCGCCATGCTCAGCGATCACTCGATGCGCCAGCGCTAAACCAATGCCGTGACCTTTGGCCTTCGTGGTGAAGAAGGGAATGAAGATTTTTTGCAGATCCTCGGTGGCGATGCCCGGACCAGTGTCCTGCACTGAGATGGAAACTCCGCGATTACTCGACTCGCTCTGATGTGACGATTGGATTGTCACCGTGCGAATGGAAGCACCGTCTGGAATGGCTTCGATTCCGTTGCGGATCAAATTAAGGAGCACTTGTCGAAGCAGTCGCGGATCGGCGCGCACCGATAGTTCATGATTGCCCTCGCGTACGGTTGGGCGCTTAACGCAGGTAACATTGCGGGCTTCAAACAGGGGCTTCAACTCGCGCAGACAGTCCTCAATTAATTCGTCAAGCGAAACGTCTTCGAGCTGCAAGGCTTGCGGCCTTGCGAAATTCAGAAACGCAGTCGTCATCTCAGAAAGGTTTCGCACTTCCTGCAACAGCGCATCGGCGGCAGACTTGCCCTGCTCGGGCGTGTCGACGCTTTGCAGGAACTGTGCATAACCGTGCAGCGCGGCCATAGCGTTCTTGAATTCATGCGCCAGACCGGCGGACATCTCGCCGAGACTTTCGAGATTGCGTTTCAAGGCCACCTGCTCGCGCAGGCGGGTCACTTCAGTAATGTCAGTGATCAAACAAAGGGCGCCGCGCGATCCGCTGGACGAAGGATCAATCGGCGCGACGGTTGCCCCGAGTTTCGTTCCAAGGCTTACTCCATTCGCCGCCTCGATCTCTTCGCGACGAAAAACCTGGCCGGTGGAGAGACAAGACTGAACCATTTCGGCCAGCGAAGGAACGTCCGCAAAGATTCGTTTGAAATGATCACCGGTCGATGGCGCGGCGTTTCGGAAAAGATTCTGCGCCGGCGGATTGATTACCGTAGCGTCGCCCCTCGAATCAAACGCTATGAGACCTGTAGGCATGCTTGCGACGATCCGATCGCTGAAGCGCTCGGCAGAATCAGCGCGTTGACTGGCTTGTTCATTCAGTCGCTCCAGCTCCTGCTGCTGCTGTTGAAGCTGAGCCACAACAGATTGGAATGTTTCAAGCACGAAGGCAGCTTCATTTTCAGCTTTGCCGGTGTGCGCTACGGGCGCGCGCTTGGCCTCGCCAATCAGTTGACTGTAGGGGCGAAGCAATCCGCGCAAGAGCCAGGTGATGCAGACGAGGCCGATGAACAGCGCGGTGACAAATCCAGTAAGAAGCAGCGGTCGATAAACCAGAGCG